>Ga0078972_1005903_pt1 | contig 30174 bp, 24 predicted proteins | sample YelNatPaOPGAMG01_FD_67568 | JGI IMG/M metagenome (GOLD analysis project Ga0078972, IMG submission 67568) | Hot spring thermophilic microbial communities from Obsidian Pool, Yellowstone National Park, USA - OP-RAMG-01 (SPADES assembly) (version 2) | ecosystem: Environmental > Aquatic > Thermal... | reverse complement strand
GAGAATAAGCGGCTCCGATAGCCATAAAAAAGTATAGAAATACAAGATAGAAATCATATATTTCCTTCAAGGAGGAATATTCAAGGACAAAGAGTATAAAGCCAAGAATCGCAAATCCCAGGATCCTATGAGTAGAATAGAATGGCAGTGACTTTATACTCTTTCTGTTGACTATATCCCTTATGCTACCAATGATAAAGTAAACGAATATCAGGGTAAACAAGATATAGAGCGGCGAATGGAAATATATCGATTTCAAAAACTCCCTACCGGATATAAACACAATCGAATTCTTCAAAAATCCATAGATTATAATAAAAGGATTCATCGTCGAGAAGATATCCACTCTGTCAGGAATCTTCTCTGGTTTCAGGGTATGATATTTGAACACACCAAGGATGAAATTATCTCTGCCAAGAAGATAGAAAGTGCCAAAGATCAAGACAAAAGGAATCAGGAAGGCCACAAGATACTTTAATATCCCCCTAAGATCCCTCTTTATCAGTAGCCAGACTGCAAATAGGATTATCAGTGCGGCCGAATATATCCCACTCGAAATAGCCAGGGCGGAAAAAATACCGGATATGATCAATCTGTTTGAGATAAAATAGTAAACTGAAACAGATACAAACATCACAGTCAGATTTATCCCCGTCATATCCGAGGATGCCATAAGAACCTGATACGAGAAGAGATAGAAGATCAATCCAGCAAAACCCGCGATCTCACCATAGACCAATTTGAGCATCTTATACAGGAATATACCCGATATCATAGAAGCAGTAATTGGAATGAGCTTTGCAACGACTATATTGAATCCGGTTATCTTGAACAAAATTGCAGGGATTAGAATATGCATCGGTGGATGCGCAAAGAAGAAGTCTCGATAGGGAATCAGGCCCTCGGAGAATCTCTTTGCCATATAGAAATAGATATTTTCATCTGTAGTAGACGGATGGATTGCAAATACCTTTATCAAAAACCAGAAGAACAATAATAGTACGAGCAATGATATCTCGATAGCTTTTCTGTACCTAACTATTACATCTCTCAAGCTCGGGGAATATCTCGAAAGCCATAAGATGAAGAGCGAGGTTGCAAAGAACAGAGATATATTCGGCGGTAGAAAGCCAAATGGGCCGGAGGGCAATAGAGATAAGAACAGTAGAACAACTCCTACAATCACATAAGAGATATCTCTTGCTTCAGAATCGGTCTTGGTCTTCATACTCATAACCTCTTTCGAGAATAATCACAAACATTATTTTATCAACATTGCGTCTCCATAACTGAAAAATCGATACTTCTTCTCGATAGCCTCATTATAGGCATATAGCATAAAATCCCTTCCTGCAAAAGCACATACGAGCATAAAGAGTGTAGATTTAGGTAGATGAAAGTTTGTGATCATAGCATCCACTACCTTGAATTCAAAGGATGGATAAATAAATATATCTGTCGAAAATAATCCCGCGGAAATCCTGCCATTCATCGAATAATTGGATTCCAGTGCCCTGACAGTTGTAGTTCCAACGGCCACAACGGACTTGCCCGTTGACTTGAATTCATTTATTCTGTCTGCCACACTGCCCGAGATCTCATAATCCTCCTTGTGCATCCTGTGTTCGAGTATATTATTTACCCTGACAGGGGCAAATGTACCTATGCCAACATAGAGTGTTATAAAGTCGTAACAAATATTCTTTTCTGTCAGTCCTCTGAAAGTATCCTCTGTAAAATGGAGACCCGCAGTAGGTGCAGCAACAGAGCCATCCTTCTCCGCATATATCGTCTGGTACCTCTTGTCATCAACACCGTCGATATCATTCCTCTTTATATACGGCGGTAGTGGTGTGTGCCCTACCCTCTCCATAATTTCAATTATTGTGGAGTTGGAAGGTACCCTAATCAAATTGTTCACATTCTCCCTGTCTTTACTGACCACCTCGATCTCATAGTCTCCATCGAGATATACCATCTCTTGGTCTCTGAATTTCTTATGTGGCTTTAAGAAAGCATATGCCTCCCTACTATCGATTATTCGATGAATAAATACCTCGCACATACTACCATTTTCTCTTCTGCCAATCAGTCTGCTCTTGATTACTCTCGAATTATTCAGAACGAGCAGGGAATCGCTCTCTAATTCGGCAGGCAGATTTTTGAATATCGAGTGTCTAAGCCTTTGGTTTTTCCTATCTACTACCAACAACCTCGACTCATCCCGTCTATCCGCCGGGTATTGAGCAATCAAATCTGAAGGCAAATCAAAATCAAAAAGACTTATATCCATAGGGAACTGATATATAAAAGGCATATCTCCTTTTTGTCAAATCATTTTCGGTCCTTATTTATAAAGTACTGTAATGCAGTGCCAGATACCCATAATGTAGTGCCAGATACCCAAAACGGTTAATACAACTCTAACTTATTGAAATCACGGGTCTTCTATAGATTGTGACAGGTACAATCGGGAGATTTTTACAACAAAAAAAGGGCTGCAGATATACAGCCCTTTTTCAAGAGAGATTGACAGGACTTATTTGACTTCGATCTCTATTGCCTTGCTCTTCTTCTCTTCGGTCTTGGGGATTGTGAGAGTGAGGACCCCATCTTTGTATTCGGCGGTTATCTTGGAAGAGTCCACATTGTCCGGAAGAGTAAAGCTCCTGCAGAACTGACCATAGACCCTCTCGAGCCTGTAGAACTTACCCTCTTTCTTCTCTTCGCGTTCGGACTTCCTCTCACCGCTGATAGTAAGAACATCGTCCTCGACACTTACCTTGATGTCCTTCTGATTCATCCCGGGCAGATCTGCCTTGAGATAGATGTTCTTACCATCCTCGGTAATATCTACTGCTGGTCCCCACGCCTTCTCGAGCCCCCTCTCGAAAGAATCACCGAAGAAGTCCTCGAACAACCTGTTGATCTCTCTCTGAATCCCTGTCAATTCCCTTGTTGGATTGAATCTTGTTAGCATCATATCTATTACCTCCTTTCATCTCATCTCTTCTGAAGAAAATATAGACATCCACCCCTTCTCTGTCAAGAGGGCTGCGGGTCGAAGAGTCGTTAGTCTGATTGTCGTTTACTCATATCAACAGAAATTTTTCGATTAATTGATGCGAGTGTCAGGTAGAGGTAAGTGCCGTGTACAATTTTACTGATTCAATGATTTGTGCTCTCAACCGATAAAAAAAGAGCGGAGTTTCTACTCCGCTCTATATGCTACTATAATATGAATCTATACTTCTACTTTATCTCTACCTTCAACTGATAACCGGTACCCGGTAGACTACCATAGGCAGTTTCAGCCTTTACATCAATGTAGTAATCTCCATCAGCAGGTATCTCAAAGTCCAGTATCTGGGAATAGTAGTTCGAGAAGTCTATATCCTCACTCTTTGTCAGTTCATTACCATTAGAATCCAGAAGTACAAGAGTTGTATCAGTAACTTCAGGTGGCAATCCAGCCATTGTAGTAAGACTTATCTTCTTACCAGCAGTGAGCGTTATCTTGAAGAAGTCATCGAGGTCATTATCCTGAGCTCCTTCCTGATACTTCAAATTCCCAAAGACAGTAATCTCACTCTCGTTAGAAGGTAACTGATTGGCATTTGCACTGTCATTATTTGGCTCTGTCTCTTTCATTAAAAAGCCCTTTATAAAAGGCAGACCATCTACTCTGGTTCCCGGTGAATACTTCGCACCATTGGCACCTGTTGCAGTGGAGTGCTTCACAAAATTGCCGGTGATATCCGGGTCTCTGGTGAAGGATTCTCCTACATTGGATGAATTGGCATCGTACTGAACAGTTGTAATCTCAGTCTGGCCATTGTAGATACCTATACTGGCATAAATCGTAATCCCGTTTGGTAAACCCAACCCCTGTCTCGTTACAAAGACCTGAGAGTCTCCAAAATAACCATCTGGTTTACCACCACCGAACAAGACGATTGCCTTATTTGACGGGATTACTGTACCGCAGGCAAATTTGAATTTGGAGACACCAACTACCTTTACCTCTGAGATTTCGAGTAAGAGGTCTTTGTCGGTTGGGTTAAATATCTCTATGAACTGGTCTCCGGTATCCGTTGCACCATCTCCATTTGCATCACCCTGTGGGTCTGTATAGTATTCGTTAATCACAAGTTCACCGCTCTGTGGCTTTGCAAGACTGGATGCAAGGCAGCCATTTATCAACTCGAATTCCATAATGTAATTACCTTTAACCGCTCCATAATCTGTTTGAGGTTCTACCATAATGTAGAAATCACCATCATATGGGATTCCAAAACCCCTGATTGCAGAATAGTAATTATAATTTCCAATGTCCTCATTACTTGCAAGCACATTTCCTTCAGAATCGAGGATTGATATCTTTGTGTCGTATGCCTCGGGGTCTTTTCCGGCAAAGATTTCCACATTCAGCACCTGACCGATAGATGCAGTGAATTTATACATATCCACTAAATCCTCTGGATTCTCTCCATCTCCATCTACACTCCCGAAATAGAGGGAGTGGGCATCTTTTACCTGATTTGCGTGGTCGGTATCATCATTCGGTTCGGTCTCATCATAATAGGGGAGTTTCTCTCTCTTTATATCTATTTTGTACTTATAGTCAGCACCGCCATTACCGCTGGAATCGAGAATAGCAATTAAATAATTTGTAGTGTCAGCAGATATTCTCTTCAGAGTTGCCTTCTTCAATGAATCATTTTCATCACCAGAAGATGATGCGAGTGCTTTGTATGTATCTGCATCATACAATACAATAAATGGTACAAAGTCTGTATTTGATCCGCTATCCTGATAGACCTCAATAGTAAACTTGTCTCCCTTTACGCCACTGAATTTATAGAATTTGTACGCACCTGCAGGAACGAGAGACCCGCTGTCTGTATATGGATATGATGATACACTGGTTGCATTAAGAGATATCTTTTCGACCTTCAGTTTGTATTTATAATCATCTCCACCAACAGGAGCAGGATTATCGGATGAATTTCTGGCATCACTGACCATTACATAGTATTTTCCTTCCTCCGAAATCAGTGCCTCTGCCATAGAGTCTGCTCCGTTGGAATTATCATTCAGATTTATTGCTATTGGATACGGACCAAATATTGTATCCACTACCTGATATACTGCTATCCAGGAATCGAGAGGTGATGCGGGTGAACCATTCTCGGCGATAATTGTAAATCTATACAACTCGCCGGGCTTTCCGTAGAAATAGAAATTGTCCACATCCCCAACTTTTATAGGATTGCCCTGATCATCCACTCCATCCTTTGGTGTGCCTATAACACCCGATGTCTCTGAAGGAATTCTAATCGGTGATGCAGTAAGATATGTATCGTTTGGCTCTATCTCTGTATCCATAGAAGGCAGGTCTACATCAAGCTCATAATCGGTCTTTTGATCAGTATATACGATAGATTCCACAAGCAGGTAAAATTTACCACCCTCTTTTGGAGTATAAGCAGCTAAAAGTGAGTCGAAATTGTTAGAATATGGGTCTATATTATCGGCTACCTCAATTAGAGTATTCTTATCCTTCCAGAATAGTGTCAAAATGGTATCTATCTTTTCATCCGGAGAGACCTGTGGGTCTGTGGAGGTCTCTGCCTTTACAAGTTTCTCCTCAGCCAGATTGAACTCAAACATATCTGGCCTGTCTATTGCCATAGTCTTGTTCACCTTCTTTGGAACTACAGAGAGGTCAAGGGATTCACTATCGAGTGAGGAATAACTGATTGTCAGGGTGTATTTGTATTTTTCCCCACCTACATTGGCTGGATTCTGCCCCAGATTTGTCAATTCAGCAACCGCAGCTATATACTTTCCATCTCTGGGGATAAGTGCGGTAAGACCGGCGTTCTTGTTCTGATCAATATTCATCAATCCCGCTCTATACAGGAAACTCCCTCCTGTATCCTTATCAACCAGGATAACTACCGGGACCAAATCCATACCATCGAGAGCCTTTGCCTCGAGTCTCAATATGTCTCCCGCCTTTGCATCAAACTCGAAGAGATCCATATCATTTATATAGATATCATTTTCTGCATCATATACCGGCTCGTCAATCTGTCCGGAGATCTCGGCATTTAGTTCTACCTTGTTTGCCGAATCCAGACCATTATTGGGCTCTTCCTCTGTATATTTATGCACTTCTGGTCCTACATCCGGGCTCACATCTTCTACATCCGGACCAACATCTGCCACATCAGGACCAATATCCTCTACATCCGGACCCACATCCTCCACATCAGGACTTACATCTACTACATCTTCAACATCAGGGGTTGCATCCTTGCCGGCATCCGGCTTGTAGGTATCTGTAACGACATCCTGAACCACAACATCCAGACCTGCATCCTTTCCGCTGCCTCCTCCTTCTTCTTCACTGCAGGCATACGCAAACAATGCCATAGCCACCAAAAGTACCCCCAAAAAATTCTTCTTCACCATAGATCTTCCTCCTTTGAAAATACTGTTCATCTAAAAGTTTATCTTAAATGCATATGTAAACCTGTCGGCTGATGTCACATAGACAATGTTCCCTTCAACCACAGGATCAGATTCTATCTTACCATTGGTCTTGAACTCAAAAACGGGCTTGAAGGTCTGTTTGTCTACAAAGTAGACAGTTCCATCCCCCTGCCCGCCAGCGAATATTACAAGATTTTTATAAACAGCAGGTATTGAAATAACCGGGCCTGCAGCAGCGAATTTGCCAATTATATTTCCGGACCTCTTATCGATAGCATACATATTCTTATCATTGGAGCCGAAGTATATCCTGTCCCCATCTATCCTCGGAGAACTATTTATCCATCCCTGCGTCTCTACTTTGAACACCACCTTCTTCCCGTCCTTTGCATCTATTGCATAGAGACACTTATCATTTGAACCAAAATAGACAACTCCAGCCTCTACCACAGGAGAAGATGTAACCGCATCCTCGGTCTTAAATCTGAAGACCATCGTCCCATCCTGTATGTTGACAGCATATAAGTGATTGTCCATATTCCCTACATATAGAATATCCCCATCGATTGCTGGACTTGAATAACTGAACTCCCCCACCTTCAAATCCTCGACCAATCCACCCAAATCCTTCCCCTCCGCCTTGAGGGCTGCGACCTTCTCGTTGTGAGATTCGGGGAACTTCCATACCAGTTCTTTATTCGCTATCTTTACTGCATACATATGCCCATCATAACTTGTAAAATATACTATATCTCCTTTTACAGCCGGGTCTGATTTTATTGCCCTCCTGGTTGTGAACCTCCACACCTCCTTCCCCATAGAGTCAACCGCATAGAAGTTGTAGTTGACCGAACCGAACAGTATCCTCCCCTGTCCATATTTTGGGGCGGAGATTATATTCATACCTACATTGTAACTCCAACGGGGCTCCCCTGTCTTCTTGTTGAGAGCCGTAAGATACCCATCCTCATTACCGAATATCAAGAGGTCATCCAGTATGAGGGGTGTCGAGTAACTTGGGGCCTGCCCGAGATACTTCCACAGGAGTTCAACTGGTTGGTTCTTTTTGCAGGCTGAAATAGAGACCAGAACAACTAAAAAAGCAAGGATTGAAATAAACTTTTTCATACTCCTACCATCCCTTCCAATAGTGTTCAAAACCACCTTTTAATATTGTTTATTCATAATGTCAATAGATTTCTTACCAAATTTATTTGACTTTTGAATTTGCAAATATAATATTGCCTCGCCTGTTTATCTATCGGGGAATGGCTTTTATTTTATGGATCTATCTTTTATTAGAAACTTTTGCATCATCGCCCATATAGACCACGGGAAATCGACACTTGCAGATAGAATTTTGACTCTAACTGGTGCAATCAGCGACCGGGAGATGAGGGAACAGTTCCTCGATTCTATGGACATCGAGAGGGAGAGGGGCATCACAATAAAGGCAAGTGCAGTGAGGCTGAACTACAGGTCAAAGAATGGCAACGACTACATCTTCAATCTGATAGATACCCCGGGGCATGTTGACTTCTCCTATGAGGTCTCAAGGGCATTAAAGGCCTGTGAAGGGGCGATACTTGTAGTGGATGCCTCGCAGGGTGTTGAGGCTCAGACCGTCTCCAATGTCTATCAGGCAATCGAGAACAACCTCACAATACTCCCTGTCATCAATAAGATAGACCTGCCCAATATTGATATAGATATGTGCTTGAAACAACTTGAGGATGACATCGGGCTGGAAACTTCAAACCACATAAAGGTGAGTGCCAAATCGGGGTTGAATGTAGACATCCTGCTTGAGGAGATTATAAAACAGATACCCCCACCACGAGGAGATACGGAGGCACCACTGAGGGCACTTATATTTGATAGCTGGTTCGACAATTACAAAGGGGTTGTAGTGCTTATCAGGGTATTCGATGGGGTTATAAAGAAGGGGACAAGGATAAAACTGATGTCAAATAATAAAATATTCGAGGTGATGGACATAGGTGTATTTACCCCGCATCAAAAGCCTGTAGAAACCCTCTCAGCCGGGGAAGTGGGTTTTATCTCTGCAAATATAAAGGACATAAAGGACGCGAGGGTAGGAGATACGATAACATACGCCGATAACCCGGCCCCATCCCCTCTCCCTGGCTTCAAGGAGAGCAAACCAATGGTATTTGCGGGATTCTATCCTGTTGAGGCTCAGAAGTACAACCAGCTGCGCGATGCCGTAGAGAAACTCCGTTTAAATGATGCAAGTTTTGTATTCGAGCCGGAGAACTCAGCGGCGCTTGGGCTGGGATTCAGGTGCGGGTTTTTAGGGCTTCTGCATATGGATGTAATCAAAGAGCGCCTCGAGAGGGAGTACAACCTGGATATAATCTCAACAGCCCCTAATGTGGTCTATGAGATCCTCACAACTAAGGGGGAGAAGATCACTATAGACTCCCCTTCCAAGATGCCCCCCTCACAATTCATCCAGTCCATTCAGGAGCCGATCATATCCGCTACTATCCATACCCCATCAGAATATATAGGTGCGGTGCTTAAGCTCTGCGAGGAGAGGAGGGGTATTCAGAAGTCCATCGAATATCTCACTCAGAACAGGGTTGCTATCAAATACGAAATGCCCCTCGCCGAGATAATATTCGATTTTTATGACAAATTGAAGACTGTGACGAGGGGTTATGGCTCCCTCGACTACGAGTTTATTGGCTACAGGGAGGGAGATCTCGTAAAAGTAGATATACTCCTCAATGGAGAGATTGTCGATGCCCTCTCGATTATCGTTCATAAGGACTTCGCCTACAGGCGTTCGAGGGAGCTCGTACACAGGATCAGGGGTGTCATACCCCGTCATCAGTTCGAGATAGCTGTGCAGGCAGCCATAGGTTCAAGGGTAATCGCAAGGGAGACCATCAAGGCCTTCCGAAAGGATGTACTCGCAAAGTGTTATGGTGGGGATGTGACGAGAAAGAGGAAACTACTGGAGAAACAGAAAGAAGGGAAAAAGAGGATGAAACAGGTCGGAAGGATTGAGATTCCTCAGGAGGCATTCCTCGCTATACTATCCACCGAAGAACCAGAGGAAGAGTAATGGATATCAAAGGACTTTACAAAAAATACAGAATAAACAAGAGATACAAAAGACTAAGGGAACAAACCGAATGGATCATCGGTCACAGAGCGGACAGGCTCACAGAAGAGGAGTTGAAGAGGACAACTGAGTTTTTGAACAGGTTGAAGGAGCTGCAAAACTCAGACTTCCAGAGATTCAGAAACGAATTCGACAAATTTGAAGACTTCTTCAAAAAGCACCTGGATAAGCACAAAAAGGGGGTCATAAGAGAGAATGTAGAGTCTATCCTCTGGGCGGCGGCCATTGCCCTCCTCCTCAGGTCATTTGTAATAGAGGCATACAAGATACCATCGGGCTCAATGATACCAACCCTGCTCATTGGAGATCACCTCTTTGTAAATAAATACATCTACGGGCTCAAGATCCCCTTCACTTTCATAAAGTTCTTCGATTATCGGAAGCCAAAGCGAGGGGAGGTAGTAATATTTACGAAGCCAGACGAGGGGAAGGACTTTATAAAGAGGGTAATTGGAATAGAGGGAGATACAGTAGAGGTGAGGGGACACGATGTCTACCTTAACGGAGAACTCCTCAAAAAGGAGTACATCGGTGAGTATGAATACCCTGAAAAGGACGAGTTTACCGGTGAATACAGGATGGTGAAGACACAGAGATACATAGAGACAATAGGGGATGTAAAACACGACATTATACTCAGACCTGAATCTCCACTTATGGGGATGGGGGATGGCATATACAGAGTCGAAAAGGACTCTCTGTTCGTAATGGGAGATAACCGAGATAATAGCGCTGATTCGAGATTCTGGGGGTTAGTGCCCCTAAAACATGTAAAAGGGAGGGCTATGTTTATCTGGTGGTCCTGGGGTGGAGGACAGGGTATTCTGTTCAATAGAATGTTTAAGTGGATTAAATAATGCCGTTTTCTTGCATTTCATCACCTTTTTAGTATCATTATATTGAGAATACTGGATGGAGCCTAAGAAACGACATATATTTGCGTTTGGCGGTGGAAAAGGTGGCATTGGAAAGAGTTTTCTATCTGCCAACATCGCAGCCTCCCTCTCAAAGAAGGGTTATAATGTGGGACTCATAGACCTCGACCTCGGCGGGGCAAATCAACACACCCTGTTCGGGATAGAGAGGCCTCAGAGGACCATCGACGATTTTATCGAGCACAGGGTAGAGAGATTCAGTGATGTACTCATACCTATACCTGACTACAACATAAAACTCGCCGCCGGTGTTCAGAATGACCTGAAGGCAACCAACTTTAACGCTGGACAGAAGTCCCGCTTGTTCACTGCCATTAAATCCCTCGACTTCGATTTCATAATTATAGACATCGGGGCTGGAATGAGCATAAGTACCCTCGACACATTCAACATAGCCCCGAACGGAGTATTGATCACCTATCCTGAACCCACAGCTCTCGAAAACTGCTATAAGTTCTTGAAGAGCGCCTTTCTGAGAGAACTGCGCAACCATATCAAAGAAAAATCATATAAGGACCTGGTAGATAGCATCTATGATGGCAAGATTCTAATCCCGACGGGAGTAAAGATCATAGAATACTTCACCTCTGTATACTCTGAACTGGGAGATATGGCACTGTCAATCTTAGGACAGCACAACTACTATCTCATACTCAATAACGCCCAGCCGGAGGATATGGAGCTCCTGGAACATATACCCTTTGCTATAAAAAGGTTTTATGGGTTCAATCTAATCCCCTTAGGAGGTTTACCCGCAGACGAGAAGGTAAGAGAGTCAATACGGCAGATGAGAATTTTCATAGACCTGTTTAAGGATAGGGAGACCACCAAAAGGATCGACCAGATAGCAGAAAATATTATAAACATTTCCGAAAGATTGTGATATGAGACTGGCTATGAAGAACTACTACAGGATACTGGATATACCCGATAATGCCGACTTCTCTGAGATAGAGAAGGCATACAAGAGGCTCAAGGGGCTTGTCACAAAAAACTCCATATCCATCTATTCCCTCCTTCCCTCCTCTGAGAAAGAGGACTTCTTAAAGGAGGTAGAGGAGGCATATGAGATACTCAGAACGCCAGAAAAGAGAAGACTATATGATATGAAATTGAAGGGGGTTTCAGTTGAACCTGAGGAGGAGACCGGGGTTTACTATTACTCAAAGCAACTCACCTTTGAATTTGCAAAAGAGGCGTTTACATTCCTGGACTATACAAAAAAGAAGGAGGAGGTCTTTATAGACGCCATTGACAGAATTCGGAATGATTATCTCTTAGAATCGAGCGGTCCTTCAATAACGATAATCGAGGGTGTAAAGGAAGAGAGTGATAATGGACAGGTAAAAACTCCCTCTTCAGAAAACACCAAGCCCACTGCCGCAGAAGAGATAAGAACTCAGGTTTCAACCTCAATCGAGCCTCATAACACAGCAATTTTAACAGACCCCCCTCATGCTCCTGCAGAACAGACCATTAAAGGGGAGATTGAAAAAGAGAAGGAATCTGAAAAAGAAGAGATAGAAAAGAATCCGCCACCAGTCAGTATCCCCGTAGATACTCAACCGGCCGATACTCAACCACCCCCAACAGTTGAACCCCCATCTTCTGGCACACAGAACAATACTGCTGAGAATAAATGCAAAGAGAATCTCCTTATAATAGACGAGAATACAGAATTCTCAGGAAGTCTTCTAAGAATGATAAGAGAGGGTATGGGGTTGACTATAAAGGACATCGCCCGTATCACCAAGATAACTACTACGAACCTGAATAATATCGAAGAGGAGAGATATGAGGAACTCCCGGCCCTTGTATATGTAAAAGGCTATCTCACAACCATAGCAAAGTGCCTGAACCTGAGAGCGGATCTGGTCGTCAGGAGCTATATTAAAAGAATGAATGAGCGTATGGAGAGGAAATCGCGATGAAGAAGGAGGTCATATTAAACCCTGTTGAGCTTGAGTACAAGGTGGTGGAGACATCGGATGTGACTGATATTACCCTTGAGGAACTGATAAACAAATATGTGCGGGAGGGATGGTCATTCGAGAACATCCAGTTCGCAATGAGGGAATCCTCAAAGCGCCCCGCAATGGCATTTATCCTGTTTACGAGAAGGATAAGAGATAAGAGATGAAGATACCCGAAAAAGAACTCGAATACTGTACCACCTGCCCGAAACTCTGCAGATTTGCCTGTCCGGTTGCCAATGCAGAATACAGGGAGTCCACTACCCCCTGGGGTAAGGTGAGTATGCTCTACTACTTAACCAAGGAATATGCTCCCCATACCTCCGAGAACTACGACCTGATGTACCACTGCACCACCTGCCTCGCCTGCAGAGAGTTCTGTGAGCATCAGATTTCAGTCCCCGACCTGCTGATTATGGGAAGGAATATGGCATATGATAAATCCCGCCACCATCGGGGACTGGACAGGACATTAAAGAACATAAAAAAGTACGGTTCTGTATTTGGTGAGGATCTAAGAGAGAGACTGAGTTCTGAATTCGACCCTGTCTACTTCTCCCGCTCCCTCAAGGTGCTACTATTTGTGGGTTGCGTCTATACAAGACATCAGTTTGATACCATAAAAAAGGCGATATTTATTCTCGAGAGGCTCGGAATTGACTACACTGGCATATACAACAGAGAACAATTCTGCTGCGGACTCCCCCTGTACTCATCCGGATTTCTGAGCGAATTCTCCGAATACGCCGAGATGGTAAAGAAGAATCTCTCGGGTATAAAGAAGGTCATAGCCCTCTGCCCCTCCTGTACATATACCCTCAAATCCATTTACCCGCAATTCGACAATGCCATACGCGCCGAGGTCCTCACATTCTCTGAATTTATTTTACCTTTTATCAAAAACGGTCTGAGGGATCTTAAGAAGATATGTGAGCACTATGCCTATCACGACCCCTGTTATATGAGCAGGTATCTCAACCAGACGGAGGAGCCCAGAGAGTTATTGAAGAGCACAGGCGGCATACTCTCAGAACTCCTCTGGAATAGAAAGAACTCAATATGCTGTGGGGCTGGAGGGATGCACAAAGCCACAAATCCTGATACCACACGAGATATAGCCGCAAGAAGGCTCGAGGAATTCAAAGCAAGCGGTGCAAAAAAGCTCGTCACCTCCTGCCCAACCTGTCTGAAGACCTTTAAAGACACCTATCCATACTTACCAGTTGGAGACATCATCGAAGTCGTCTACGAATTTTTGAGGCAGAAGTGAGATGAGATACTTCTTCGTGGTAAACCCAAATGCCCGAAATGGTCTCACAGGGAGGATCTGGCCGAGGATTGAGAGCCAGATCAAGAGTAGAATTACAGACTACAACTTCAGACTAACCACCAGACCTCTCGAGGCAATAGAGATCGCAAGGGAGGCAACTCAAGAGGGTTATGACATCGTTGTATCTGTGGGAGGGGATGGGACGAATAATGAAGCCCTGAACGGTATTCTATCATTGAAGGATAAGGTAACCAATCTACCTGCCCTCGGATTCATTCCTCAAGGCACAGGTGGGGACTTTAGAAGGACAGTGGGACTAACACCAGATATAGAAAAGTCTATTGAGATACTTAAAAGTTGTAAAAGGAGAAGGATTGATGTTGGGCTTATCAGATATCTGGATCGCGAAAAGGTAGAGAGAGAAAGGTATTTTCTGAATATCTGCAGTTTCGGCATCTCCGGGCTTGTAGACTACTATGTCAACCACACTACGAAGATATTTGGAGGGAAGGTCTCATTTCTGATAGGCACAATAAGGGGTATATTCAATTACCGGAACATCCCTGCGGATATAACTGTGGACGGAAGAAATATCGGGAGATTCAACATAACCCTTGTAGCCGTCGCCAATGGGAGGTATTTTGGCGGCTCTATGATGGTTGCACCAGAGGCAGAGATAGACGACGGGCTCTTCGACATAGTTGTAATGAAGGATATCTCGAGACTCAGGTTCATAAGAGACGGGTCGAAGATTTATAAGGGTCAGCATATAATTCCACCCAATGTCTTCGTGATAAGGGGGAAGGAATTGGCAGTACAAGATGGGGGCCTCTATATAGACTTAGATGGGGAGGATGTGGGCACCACTCCAGCCACATTCAAGATAACTGAAAAGGCCATCGACATCATAGTTGCATAAGATATGGAAGCAGACAACCTTTTTGAGGAGATAGCCCTATACGATCAGTCAGGGAGACAGATCGGGAAGGTTGACAGAAAGACAGCCCACAGTGATAAAAGGTACCTGCACGGAGCGGTTCATATATTCCTGTTCAATCAAAAAAATCAACTCCTCCTTCAGAGGAGGTCCCGCAATAAGATACTCTTGCCCCTGAGATTTGACATATCCGCCGGTGGACATATAGCCTTCGGTGAGAGAGAGGATACGGCGGCAATTAGGGAACTTGAAGAGGAACTCGGTATAAGTAAGACAAAAATCGAGTCTCTGTACCAGTACATCTGGGAGGGGATGAACGAAAGGGAGTATGTCTTTACATACATCACCTTTTACGATGGGGAGATAAACTTTTTAAAGAGCGAGATAGAGGAGGTGCGATTCTTCAATATTCCCGATATAAAACCCGATCCCATATTCACTCCAAATCTACTCTACGAGCTTGAGCTATTCAAAAAGACCAACCATTATAAAAAATTCTCCTACTAACTACTTCCTTATATTAAACAACTTTTTAACAAGCTCATCAATCTCTTCTTCCAATTTCTCAATTTCTCTATCTTCTCCTTTCAATTTAAGTTTATGACATTCCATTGAAAGGTCTGCAAGTTTAATATGAATTTTGTTTTTGGTATCAAATTTTGGAATTCCAACATGCTCCATCACTGAAGGTGTGCCAAAACCGCGACCTGCAGAAGAAAATGATCTAATAAAATCGCGAACTGGCTTTGAATTGATAATGGCACAAAGATAATGGGCTTCGGCTTTGGAGCTGACTGCAAAAAATGATGTTGTATGAAGTGGTACCACAATTTTATAACCAATCTGCGTTTTTACACTAGATACAACAGAGGCATAAATATCATTCGACATCGCCTTCCAAACAACTTTAAATGGCGATACCGTTTTTTGCTCAATCCCGAACATTGCATAAAACTCAGTCTTTTCAGCTAAATTTCTAATAGTCTTAGATCCACGATTTAGAAGTATATTTTTAAAACGAGTTAGATAGGCATAAGTTCTCGGCCAATTCTGTTTCATTAAAATTTGGGGATAGGGCTCTCTTGTCTCTGGATTTTGAACCATTAACAGAAATATATGATGACTATATCCCCACCTTTTTATATCTGATCCTCTGATTGCTGGAAAAACTAGATCCTGCTCTATTGTTTCTTCAACTTGTGGGATTTTTAATTTACCTTTTTCTGTTAAATTACGAATTATTACATTTCCATCGGATAATACTTGTTTTATTCCCAGCCAAAAGACACCATAAGGATTTGGATTAGCGCCTAAAATAGCTTTATAATAATTTTCTCCTTCAATGGCTGATAATCTTTCTAATCTAGTGAGCTGAGTTTGCCAAGCTCCCACATTTAAACCGATCGGTTTAGCAATATATTTTTTATTTTGTAAAAGAGGCAACACTTCGTCTAATAATTTATCTGTTGCGATTCTCCCAATGCCTCTTTTCTTTGTCCAGACAATATAAGGGATGGGATACTCTGTTTTTTCACCCTTTTTAAGAATAATTGCTGCAGTTTTATTAGCAGCTCCTTCAAATGGTTTAATAGAAACTAAATCGTGGGCTTTTAATACTTTGAGATATTTGCCATCACCTAATTGAAATCTTCTAAATCCCTCACCAGCACCTTTGGATTTAAAAACCTCCTGAGTGATAAGAAAACCCAATCTTGCTCTATCTTTTAAGTAATAATCGGCAGAAGCATATAAAAACAGCATTGAAAAATCTTTCTTTCCTCCGCCGAGTCGAGTTTGAAAACCTCTAAGTGAGAACAATCCATAATCTTTCCAGAGTTGCAAAGTGGCATTTCGATATTCCTGGGATAAATAATCCCACCTAATCCAGGGTGGATTACCTACGACAAAATCAAATTCTCCAGCTACCATTGGGGCAAAGGCGTTTTTCAAAAATCTTGCCCAAATACCATTCTTTTTTTGCTTTTCGAGATCCAAAATTTGTTTATAAAGATCCCTAACGATTTGTTCATTAGATGAAAAAACTAATCCCTCTTTTTTAAATCTTGCAATCGCTTCATTTACTGAATATTGATTTTTCGCCATTTCCTCAATAAGCGGTGCGGCACGGGAGAGCAAAAATCCAGCATCCCTTACCCATTCTGCTGGTATCTGGAATTTACCAGCAGAAGTCGAGACTTCTAAGAATTTACCAAATAGATTTCCTGTTATTCTTGTAGGAGTCAAAACAGAATCAGTTAAATAAATTGGAATTTCGAGGTATTGAAGTTTATCTACCAGGTCACCTAAAGCAAAGAGATAATTGGTGCGGGCAGCGATTACAGCCAGAGGATTCAAATCAAATCCCCAGATATTATCCTTTATACTTTTTGCTATTTCCAAATCTGGTCGATGATTTTCTCTTCCCCATTTTATAGCCCTTTGAATTGCCAGCACCAAAAATGTCCCGGAGCCACATGCTGGATCTAAAAATCTCTTCATATTATTTCCATCATAGCCAACCTCTTTTAGCAATAACTCTGCTAACCAATCGGGCGTATAATATTCTCCGAGACGATGTCTCACCTCTTTAGGAACTAAATATTGATATAGTTTCTTTAGGAGGTCACGAGTTGATTCAGGATCCAGGGTACTTGTTGCTGGCTCAAATTCAGAGAGGGCTCTGGCGATATCCCTTATTGCCTCTTTTAATTCAGGTGAATCAAAAGCATCAAGATACCAGCGAAAAAAATCACCCTCTAAAAAATTAGTAATTCCTTTTCGGGCATAAATTCCACCATTTTCTATATCTTCAAGCCTTCCCTTGAGCTCATCATCAGAAATATGAACGAGTTCGAAAGATAGAGATGAACCAAAAGATGTATCTCGTAAGGTTAAAAGTTCAGCAGCTATAAGTTTCATTAAAAAAGCAAAGTAGGTATGAACTGAGAATAATAACTCTTGAAAATCAGTTTCTTTTCCAACTTTGTAAAGTTTTAATAGTGTTTCCGCTTCTTTTTTCTGGCCTCCATCAGCAAATTTTTCACCATAGACAATTCCAAATAGCCTTTTCCATTCATTAAAAAATGTACGAATACGGGTCTGGTCGCCCCAGTATTCTAAGGCATTTGCAAAAGCAGAGACTATCTTTGACGCTAGTTCGCTTTGAGAGCCAAACTTTTGGGCAAGGTTTTCAGCAGTAAGAGGGAGTCGAGATAGAGCCCGTAAATGTATTAAGAGTGTTTTGGCACTTTCAACATTAAAGTCGTAAGGCCCAATAATGCAGAATTTTTCCTTACCTATTTTTTTTACAACTTTATCGGTGTATTTAACAAAGAAAATCTTGTCTCCATCAAAACCCACACCTATTAATTTTGTAACATCTGCAGATCTGCCTTCATCAATCAAATAGTTAACTAATTGATCGTAAGTATGCCTGATATTTCTATCTGATGAAAGTGATTTTGGAGTCTCGTACTCAATTATTACTTGACCATGAATTGCATCTGAACGACTATGACCAGTATATACAGACTTCTCATATTTAGGAGTACACTTAATTCCTATTTTTTCTTTTATAGGGTCGATTAGCTTTTCAAAACCTATTCGCAAATCCTCTTCTGTCTTGGCTTCTTTTATTAAATCCTGTGTTGCAGCAACCAGCGAATCCGCCAACTGCATAAGAGTCGCCTTATTATAATCCTGGATTTTTTTAAGCATAAATAACATCCTCCTGCTTACTAAAAAATTATGAGTAATGATATTTTATACTTTTTTCAAGAAAAAATTCTTATAAGGCTAAAATCGACTCCGTTTTACAATTCTACATTATCTACCTCATTTAATATGCCTCTGGTTTGATTTGACTAAATCCACAGATAGTTTTATCATAGTAAACATCTCAGGAGGTTTCAGAATGAAGAGATTTGCTGTCTCATTTTTAATACTGGCGGGCATATTCTATGCCTGTTCGAGCAACACCAGTCCATCTGCTGATACAAATCAATATTCCGATATCCTAATTATCGACACCGCTGAACTAAAAGACAATCAACTACCCGACACCTACTCCGATATCAATGATGTTGCTGAGATTGAGGATTTTGGCGATGCAGGTTCGGATGTAACAGATGTAGCAGAAGATGCTATAGAGAAACCGGATGTGGAGTATATATGCAAGACTCACGATAGCGACGCGGGTTATAACGATGTGCTCACAGTCTATTTCACAGAAAAATCAGATCAGATGAATCTCAAAGACAAGGTCCTGGGTATAAGGCTGATGTCCGCAGATTTGAATGGAGATAACTACCCGGACCTGATTGTCCACCGAGTCAATTCCAACACAAGGGACGACTTTAGTAAGAACCCACCATTTTATCAGAAGAGAGTTCTATTGAATAAGATAAGAGACGGGCTTGGGTTCTCTGATTTCACATTGGATTCGAAATACGGACAGATAAGGGGAGATGAAACCAACCTATCGAGAGCGGCAAGCTTTGCAATAGCAGCGGATATAGACAATGATGGGGATCTGGATCTGTTCTCGGGCTCATATACAAATCTGGATCCAAATGCAAACCCGAAAGATACCGGGGACAGGTCTGAGATTCTCTTAAACGATGGCAGCGGGCACTTCAGTCTTACTAAAGAGAATACTATATTCAAAGAGGGTGCAACAGTCACATCAGCCACATTCACCGATTTTGACAGAGATGGAAACATAGATATATTCGTGGGCGCATTCTACAAACAGTGGGGATTTTTAGAGTCATTTGCCGACAGGCTTTACAAGGGTGATGGGAATGGGAACTTTGTAGATGTAACTGAGGAGATGGGGCTTTTAACCCCGGACGATTCGGGTTTCGAGGAAGGGCTTGCCAGTGCACCGACATATGGAGTTACCTCCTGCGATATAAATGACGATGGGATTCCTGAACTTATGACAAGTACATACGGGAGACAGTGGAACAAGTTCTGGTGGTTTGACGGGAATAAATATGTTGAGATAGGCAGGGATATAAACTATGCAGGTGATTCCAATATGGATTATTCAGACAACGAATTTTATAAATGTTACTGCCAGCAGAACCCGGAAGACCAGACCTACTGCCCTTCCACTGTAGGGAAACCGCGGATTCAATGTTCAGGGAATTACTGGACATTCGGGATTGACGACCAGCCTTTTAGGCTCAATGGGAATACATTTACAACCATATGCGCCGACATAGACAACGATGGGCTTATGGATACACTACATACCGAGATTAGACACTGGCACATAGGACAGTCCTCGGACCCAACACAGATTCTAAAAAATGTTCTGGCTGATAATAAGTACGGTTTCTATTTCCAAAGACTCGACAACGACGCCATCGGGCTCGCAAGAAAATGGGGAGTTACAGACTGGAATGAGGGTGATATCTCCGGTGCGATATTCGATTTCAACAATGACGGGTTACCAGATATATTCATAGCGAGTTCAGACTATCCTGGTGACCGCGCATTCCTGTTTATGCAGAAGCCGGATCACACCTTTGTGGAGGTGGCATCTATCGTGGGTATTGCCCATAAGCAATCTCAGGAGGTAACAGTTGCAGACTTCGACAGGGATGGGGATCTTGATGTAATCGTGGGCTCCAGTACTGCAAGGAATACTGATTGGAAGGATAACTATGTTTACTATTATGAGAACAGGGCATCTGAGTTCACAAACGCCATCGAGATAAAACTGATTGGAGAGAAGGGGAAGTCCAATCTCTCTGCCATAGGGGCAAAAGTGAAGGTGGTATCTGGGGACCTGATACAATATAAAGAGCTTCAGGGAGGCTATGGTCATTTCGGACTTCAAAACGACACAATACTTCATTTTGGGCTGGGTAGAAACTGCCTCGTGGACGAGATAGAAATCACCTGGCCCGACCGGGGACGCACAAAACAGAGATTTCAAAATATCTACGTCAATTATCTAATACAAATCAGGCAGGACAAAGGACTCGAATATATACTACCGCTTAAGTAGAAGTGCTCAATATCAGGAATTTGAGAGGACACAAGCCCTAAAAAGAAAGGTCTTGATACACAGTCCTTGATTTTTGATAACTCTATAAAAGCCATACTTTATAACCGGCACTTATGAAGCTTCATAACTGGCACCGGTAGACATTGATAACCGGCATCAGTGTAACGGCTTTATCGAATCTTAAAGGCTATACTTTAAAAATACGACCGAGTATTACTTTACAATTAAATTTAATAAATGCCACCCTTTCTACCCAGAAGGGTATACACATCCCCAGTGACCCGCGAATCTATCTTATAAACTATTAAGCCTGCTTCCCCTTCTTCAATGCCCTTTCGGCACTGAGATAAAGGTTATACAACTTAGAAACAGGGTATTTCATAAGGGAGGCCTTGTAGGGCTCATCCACCTTCTTACTATTGGGTCTCTTTGCCTTCAGGATCACCTCTACCACCTTCTCCTTACCTATCTCCTTTATTTTCTTTGCATTATTGTAGAGTTTCAAAAGCTTCAGATTGGTCTGTGACTTTAGCCTCTTCTCTATATCCTCTGGCAGATTATCGTTTAAGGACTTCAAAAGGGCTACAACCTCTGATACCAGCTTCTCTTTCGAACCAAACTCCTTCTTGACCTGTGCAAGTGGTGATAACTTCATATTCATCCTCCATAGAATAGAGGACGGTTCTTTAGCATAAATTCTAATATAATGCAAATCTTTTTTATTTATCCATTTCTCACTTATATCTGGCTCTATACCTTTAACCTTACAACATCGTTTCTCACATAGACAGGCTCTATGGAGGATGGGTCCGTTTCACTCATAAACTGGTCATAATATTTTTTTGCAAAATTGAGACAGGCATAAGATAGGTCCTTATCCAGTAAAACAGCCTCCTGACTACTGGGGATTATGCCCCGCACATCCTCGTCTCTGAATACAACAAGTGCATTCTCATTCTCAATCAAAATCCTTTTTATTTCCTCCATCTTCACTATCCTTATGGGCATAATCTCCATGAGATGGGTGTCATATCCTGAGATAAAGTATTCACCCCTTCTGGCATTCCCCACAGGGAGGATATGTCTATATGATCCACCTCTCAGATTGACCCCCTCAAAAGCCATAAGCCTGAAGGTCTCTACCCCGAATATTCTCCTGTGCAGGGCGAGAGAGAAGGCCTTCACAACTGAGAGAGAGACCCTGAGCCCCGTAAAAGAGCCAGGCCCGAGAACGGTAGCAAATAGTTCAATATCCTTAAGAGAGGTACCGCTCTTCGACATCAACTCGTCTATGTATCTATATATGTTCTCTGCAACTCTCTGGGTATTTTCAATTTCAAACCTGTAAATATCCCCATTCGATTTCAATAGAGAGATACCACCCCTCTCAGCAGATGTGTCAATAGAGAGTATATTCATCGGGATTTATTTGAAAACCAGGAGAATATATCGTCACTGAATCTTATGAGGTCATTAAATATCACGAGTACAGTCAGGATCAGGATCAATATTATTCCCACAAAGTTAATAACAACCCTCGCCCTCACCGGGATGGGTCGCCTGAGCACCATCTCATAAATATTCATTACGATATGACCACCGTCCAGTACAGGTAAAGGGAAGAGGTTTATTATCCCGAGGTTTATGCTTATAAGCGCCATTATATGCAAAAAGGCTGTGATACCCTTCTTCGCTGCCTTACCAGCGATACCAAAGATCATTATTGGTCCACCCACAGACTTAAAGGATATCTGACCTGTGAAGAGTTGATAGACCCCAACCACTGTAATCTTTATGACATCAAGGCTATCAGAGACAGAGTTCTCAATGGCAGACACAAAGGTGAACCCTTTACGCACTATCTCTCCATCTGTGAAAAAGGAGTTGTTTTCAGCCCCAAATTCATAGTAATTATACTCCTGTTTGAATTCATCCATCCTGACACTCTTCTCGAGCCTCAGTTTAACATTTATGAGTTCATCCCCCCTCAATATTCCAAACTCGTGCTCCCTGTCAGGTTCTTTTGCAAAGTAAGACTCGAGTTCCCCAAAATATATCAGTTTCTGACCATTGATTGAGACGAGCTTATCACCTGGTTTTATCCCCGCCTTATCGGCAGGTGAACCTGGCTTTACTCTATAAACATACAACTCCGCCTGATCTATTCCCAGGCGGGAGGGTTCATCTGCCTTCAAAACAACCTCCACCCTCTTCTTATCCTCACCCCTTATCACCTCAATCCTCACCTCACTCCCCGCCTTCTCCTTCAAGACCCTCTCGAGTTTATAGAATGAATCCAGCTCTACGCCATCTACCTTCTTAATCTGGTCAAAGGAATGCAATCCCGCCCTGTACGCCTCAGAATTCTCCCCTTTTACATAGATAACCGAGGCAGGCATATAGGGACTTACCCCAATTCTACCTACTATCTGACTGAATCCATATCGGGAGACCTCTTTCTCTGCAGCAATACTGACAGTGAGAGGGATTATCTTACCATCTCTCTCAATCTTCATCTCGACCGTCTTCCCGGGTCTTGAGGATATCTCCTTTAATAGATCCCGCCAGTATCGTGTGGGCCTCCCGTCTACCTCTACAATCCTGTCATAATTCTTTATCCCCGCCGCCTCTGCGGGCCTACCCTCCATAACCATACCTATCCTGTTGGAGATCTCCATAGATGGGAGGGCATAGACGATATAGTATATAAAAAATGGGAAGAGCAGATTCATTAACGGACCAGCCACCACAATCAAAAGCCTTCTCAGCGGAGACTGATAATAGAAGGAACGTTCAACTTCTCCCTGAGGTAACTCCTCATCAGGATTATCCCCGAGCATCTTGACATATCCACCCAGTGGTATAGAGGCAATTACATACTCAGTCTCTCCCATCTTTCTCGAAAAGATGGCGGGTCCAAATCCAAGGGAAAACTTCAAAACCTTTACATTCATTACCTTTGCCGCGATGAAGTGGCCGAATTCGTGTACAAAAATGAGAATCCCGATCATCAAAATTGCAAATATAACAATCATGTATACCTCTTCTCTATATACCTCTTCAGATAATCCTTTATGTCACCGTCAAAATTGATAACATCCATAACAGATTTGATGCCAGTGACTCTGAAATGTTTCAGGGAATAGTCTATAATCCTGATTATATCGACAAACTCGATCCTCCCTTCAAGGAAGCTCTCCACGGCGACCTCGTCTGCGGCGTTGAAAACAATCCCTTTGTCCACATCCTCAGAGATTATTCTTCGGGCTATGTCTATGGGGTGTTTAAATGGAGGTCTAACCCCTTCAAATGTTATCTCCTCCAGGTCCCTCAGATTGAGCACCTTGAGGATATTATCCAGCCTATCAGGATAGGAGAGGGCATAGCCTATTGGGATGCGCATATCTGCAGGACCCAGATGGGCAAAAAATGAGCCATCACTCAACTGAACCAGCGAGTGGACCAGAGCCTGAGGGTGTATAACCACATCCAGTTCATCGGGGGAGAGGTCAAACAACCACCTGGCCTCTATCATCTCGAAGGCTTTATTTACCATCGTGGCAGAGTCAACTGTCACCTTCCTTCCCATCTTCCATCTCGGATGTCTCAACACCTCATCCATCTTTACGCCCCTGAGATATTTACTCCCCTTACCCCTGAATGGCCCACCCGTGGCGGTAAGAATTATCCTCGAGATGCAACCCCTATCAGTATTCTTTATCAGTCGAAATATGGCTGAGTGCTCCGAATCAACAGGGATTATCTCCCCTCCATACCTCCTCACAGCATCCACCACAAACCTCCCCGCCGAAACGAGGGACTCCTTATTCGCAAGGGCTACCTTTTTTCTGTTCTTCAATGCATTTATAATAGCCGGTAGACCTTTAATGCCCGTCATAGCCACAAGAAGGATATCAACATCCTTATCCTCTGAGAGATTAAAGAGCCCATCTTCCTGAGTAAGTACCTCAGGACCAGAGCCTTTAAGTTTTCCTCTCAACTCATCTGCCTCTTTTTCACTAAAGACAACAACCTTTTTTGGGGAGTACCTTTCTATCTGCTTGAATAAAAGCCCTATATTCCTGTTTGTAGCGAGGGCATGTACCGCAAATCTGTCCCTGTTCTTTTCTATTATAGACAGAGCCTGCGTCCCGATAGACCCGGTCGAACCCAGTATTGCAACTCTCTTCATATCAGAAACCTTATATAAAGATACATAATGGGGGCTGAAAGAATTATGGCATCCACTCTATCAAGCATCCCTCCGTGGCCCGGGATCAGATCACCCGAATCCTTGATTCCATAATCCCTTTTGAGCATAGACTCAAAGAGGTCCCCCATCTGTCCGAAGGCATTCACCACTATCCCAACAAAGAGTAACATCGATATAGATGGGGTCCTTCCAAAAATCAATGCCACCGCATAGATTCCAATAATACCACCTGCTAAACCTCCAATAGACCCCTCAATAGTCTTTTTGGGGGAGATCATCTCATAGAGTTTATGTCTCCCTATGGATTTTCCTGTAAAGTATGCAAATGTATCCGAGAGCCATATAGTTGCAAGATATGTAAAGATATAGTAAAACCCATTTGTGCTATCATACTCTCTCAGTAGATAAATGAATGCCGGGAAAACGCCGAGATAAAGCACACCCATAAAGAGATACCCCGCCCTGTAAGAAGCCCCCTTCACATCCTTCACAGTAAAAAGTACATACAACCCTGAGAAAATCAAAACAACGGATACCCACAACATCTGCTCGGAGACACCATAGACTATAGTGAGATACGCACCAAGGTGCAGGATTATCGCTACTATGCTATCCCTTCGCCCAAACCCCGCCATTCTGTAGTATTCTATAGAACAGAGAATAACCACCAGAGTTACAAGTGTCATCAGGAAGATCGAACCCTTATACAAGACATATATTACAGGTGGCAACATAATAAGGGCGGATATTACTCTCTTGATAAAATTTCCCATATTGATGACTAAACCAGTGACTTTGCCCTCCCGAACCTGCGCTGTCTCTTCTGATACTCCACAATGGCATCAGCCAGATCGGCAGGAGTGAAGTCTGGCCACTTCTTGTCTACAAAGATGAACTCCGAATAGGATATCTGATATAAAAGGAAATTGGAGACCCTCTTCTCCCCTCCGGTCCTCAAAAGTATATCCGGATCAGGCATACCGGCTGTATAAAGATATTCAGAGATCCTCGCTTCTGTAATCTCATCTATAGATATCTTACCCGCAGAGTAATCATTTAATATCCTTTTTATCGCCGTTGTTATCTCGCTCCTCGCCCCATAACTCAATGCCAGTGTGAGTATCATAGACTTATTTGATGAGGACTCCTTCATCAGGGCAACAAGCCTCTCTCTCACATAATCGGGGAGGTCAGCGATATTACCTATGGCGTTGAGCCTTATATCGTTCTTCATTATCTTCTCTCTCTTCTTCTCCAGGAAATCGTAGAGGAGGTTCATCAAAAATGAGACCTCTTCGGGCTCCCTCTGCCAGTTCTCCGTGGAGAAGGCATACAGAGTCAGATACTTTATCCCGATCTCTCGAGCAAAGGTCGTAATCTCATCCACTACCTCCCCACCCTTTCTATGCCCTTCTATCCTCTTTAATCCCCTCTCATTTGCCCATCTGCCGTTACCGTCCATTATTATGGCAATATGAACGGGCAATCTTGAGAGATCTATCCTTGGGTCATTCGGGAAAGACATCAATCTCTATATCTCTAACAATTCCTTCTCCTTGGCAGCCACTATCTCATCTATCTTTGCAATAGCTGCATCTGTCTCCTTCTGAATCCTCTCCATCCCCTTCTTGGAATCGTCCTCGGTTATCTTTGAGTTCTTCTCCATACCCTTTAACTTATCGTTCCCTTCTCTCCTGAAGTTCCTGATCTCCACCTTGCACTCTTCAGCCATCTTCTTTACCTGCTTTATCAGATCCTTCCTCTTCTCCTCCGTAAGTGGTGGGAAAGGCACCCTGATAACATCACCCTGAGTGGATGGCGTGAGCCCGATGTCAGAGGCGAGTATAGCCTTCTCAATAGCAGAAATGGCATTTCGATCCCATACCTTCAGCATAATGAGATTTGGCTCGGGGATGCTGACCGTCGCCACCTGATTTATAGGGACCTGATTACCATAGTAATCCACTTTTATGCCATCCAGGATCTGAATATTCGCTCTACCTGTTCTCAACCTCGCAATATTCTTGGCAAAGACATCTATAGCACGACTTACTTTGCCTTTGAATTCATTAACTACAGAATCTATACTTTCCATCGAAACACACTCCTTTAATAAAGTTATGTCTCTTTCTTCAAACTTCCTACAATAGTTCCAATATCATCACCTCTTATGACTTTAACAATATTGCCCTTCACAAGCAAGTTAAAAACAACAATGGGGAGATTATTATCCATACACAGAGATATGGCTGTAGAATCCATAACCTTGAGGCCCCTCTTGAGGACATCCAGATATGTAAGCCTTTTGAACCTCTCTGCAGCCTTATTTATCTCCGGGTCTGAGTCATAAATCCCATCCACTTTCGTAGCCTTGAATATCACATCTGCCTTTATCTCAATCGCCCTGAGGGCGGCGGCCGTATCTGTAGTAAAGTATGGATTCCCGGTCCCACCTGCGAATATTACCACCCTCCCCTTTTCCAGATGACTTATTGCCTTCTTTCTTATATATGGTTCGCAGAGCTGTTCAATATCGATAGCCGATTGTACCCTGCTTTGAACATTTACCTTTTCAAAGGCACTGGAGAGGGCGAGGGCGTTCATAATAGTAGCAAGCATCCCCATCTGGTCTGCAGTTACCCTCTCTATAAGGGACTGGGAACCCGCCTTGACCCCTCTGAAGAAATTCCCGCCCCCTACCACAAGGGCGAGCTGTACACCCATACCCACTACCTCTTTTAGTTCAAGGACTACCTGTTCGAGGGTCTTCTCATCTATACCCGACTTCGTCCCGCCCGAGAGGGCCTCACCTGATAGTTTGATCAGGACTCTTTTGTAAACAGGGGTACTCATTTTGATAATTCACCGACCTGAAATCTTACAAACCTTCTGACCACTATATTCTCACCCAGCTTTCCAATGAGATCCTTCAATAAATCACTGATCTTCTTCTTGTCATCCCTGACATAGGGCTGATCCAGAAGACATACCTCTTCATAGAACTTCTCTAATTTACCTGCCACAATCTTCTCTATTACCTGAGGTGGCTTCTTCTGCTCTTCGAGTTGCTTTGCATATATTTCCTTCTCCTTTGCAATCACCTCCTCGGGTACATCCTCTCGCTTAACATACCTCGGGTCAGTAGCGGCTATCTGCATAGCCAGTTCGTGGACAAAATCCTGAAACTCCTTAGTATTTGCAACAAAGTCAGTCTCACAGTTCACCTCTACGAGAACACCAATCTTCCCGTTCATATGGATATATGCACCCACAATACCCTGAGATGCGGCTCTCCCGCTCCTCTTCTGGGCCACAGCAAGCCCCTTCTCCCTCAGGATCTCAATAGCCTTGTTTATGTCTCCATTGGCCTTTTCAAGGGCATTCTTACAATCCAGCATCCCGGCCCCTGTCTTCTCCCTCAACTCCTTTACCAGTTCCATACTAATTGCCATATTAAACCTCCTTTATTCCTTATCGGTTTCCTCACGCTGCTCAGCGGCTGCCTCCCTCTGGAGTATAGCCTCTGCTTCCTTCTGTGCCTCCTCCTCTATACTCTCCTCTTCCTCGATCTCTTTTGCCACCTGAGTTGGAATAGCAGTCCTCTTCCTCCTCTTTATAACCTCCACCTCAAAGCCCGACTTTCTGGGCCTATCGCTCTTTTCCTCCTCTCTCTTCTCCTTCGCCCTCGCCTCCTTCATAGCCTCCTCATACTTTTTCATACCCTCGAGGCAGGCATCAGCTATCTTCGAGGCAAAGAGTTGTATCGACTTGATACCATCATCATTTCCGGGGATCAGAAAGTCGATCCCATCAGGATCGCAGTTAGTATCAGCCAGCACTATCACCGGAATACCTAATTTATTTGCCTCAGCCTTTGCTATATATTCTTTGGTGGCATCTACAATAAAAAGGGCACCCGGCAGTTTCGTCATCTCCTTGATACCCCCAAGAGAATTCAATAACTTTGTCTTCTCTTTAAGGAGCTTATTCACCTCTTTCTTGGGGAGTTTTTCGAATGTCCCATCGGTCTCCCATTTCTCTATATTCTTCAGTTTATCAATAGATCTCCTGATAGTTGCAAAATTGGTGAGAGTACCACCAAGCCACCTCTCTGTGACATAGAACATATTTGCCCTGATCGCCTCGTTCTTCAGGACATCACTGGCCTGCTTCTTTGTGCCTACAAAGAGTATCTTGTGTCCCTTCCCAACCGTTTCAACCACATAGTTATAGGCGGCGTCAAAAAGAACCTGCGTCTTCTGTAAATCGAGGATATGAACCCCGTTGCGCTCCCCAAAGATGTATGGCTTCATCTTGGGATTCCACCTTCTGGTCTGATGCCCAAAGTGTACACCCGCTTCGAGCATCTCCTTTAACGAAACAACTGGCATCTCTTTACCTCCTGAAAAATGGTTTAAGCCTCCAACCCCGTCATCGAATGCGGAACCAGAACGGAACCACCGCACCCTCGAGGGTTGTGTGAAATAGAACCTGCCATCTAACACATTATAAGTCATACTTCAAGTAAAAAATAAGTGGGGCATAAAGGTTCAGTTATTAGTGGTGTCTTGAACGGAATCGCAAAAATAAGTGTAAAAACAAGATTTGAACCCTGGCAAAAATACAATCCAGCTTTAAGTAACGCAAAGTTTATACCGTCTGTAAAATAATATTCGGTATTATTCGAGAGTATACAATTTAAGATTGGCAATGGGATATTTTTGTTCTTTTAAAACAATTGTAAGGTTTATAGTGTTTAAATGAAATGAATGTGTTATTGAAAGGAGTGAATTATGAAAAACAGCTTTTTTGTCATCTATTTCATTCTTCTTGCCCTTGTAGTTTCATCCTGTTCCTGTGGTGAGAATGTAGAAGAGGGGACATTGGATATTTCAGATGCCCAGAATCAGGATGTACTTTATTCCGATACTTACGACACCTATCCCGATGGATTTTCGCCTGATACAACACCTACTGACACATCCGGTGGAGATTTCCTTGGCGATGTCACAACCCCAACATTCGAGGTATATTCTATCTCCCCCGAGGCTGGCTACAGGGGTGCTGACATAGATTTTATTATCTCGGGAAAAGGTTTTTTAAGCGGGCTTACTGTGTCTTTTATTAACGAAGAGGTATCCCCACTGTACGAAGAGTCTGCCACGGTGATCG
>Ga0078972_1004290_pt1 | contig 30179 bp, 24 predicted proteins | sample YelNatPaOPGAMG01_FD_67568 | JGI IMG/M metagenome (GOLD analysis project Ga0078972, IMG submission 67568) | Hot spring thermophilic microbial communities from Obsidian Pool, Yellowstone National Park, USA - OP-RAMG-01 (SPADES assembly) (version 2) | ecosystem: Environmental > Aquatic > Thermal... | reverse complement strand
AGTAAAACCTTTATCCCATGGAAAAGTGAGGTACTGGACCCCCTCTGCAACGTGTTTGTTGAAATAATATTCAACATGGCACTGGGCGCATACCAGGGAGCGCATTTCCTGGAGGCTGACGTCGCCTATATCCTTTCCCTGCCTTTGAAAAGCCTCCAGAAGGGCCGGCCGGGATATGTGCAGATTCATGGTTGAAGGATCATGGCAGTCAACACAGCCGATGGGATGGGTCACTTCCGGACCGAGGGTTTCCCAGGTTCCTTCATAAAAGCCGGCTATGCCTTTTTCACTGATCAGACGGGGAACATCGGAGCTTTTGCACGTCCAGCATGTATTGGGGGAAGGGCTTTTTACATTGCCTGCCGGTGCTCCGGTGCGGAGCGTTGCCCGTATGTCGGTAATGGCGTGATAATGGCCTCTTCCCTGGTTGTAATCTTTCGAAAAGGAATAGCCTGCCCACAGGATTACCAGCTCAGGAGCATACTTCAGCATATCAATACTGGCGGAACCTCCGTATCGCGAGCGGAAGACAGTGTCGGCTGTCTGAAGGTACGAGTGGTATTCTCTGGGAAAATATTTTCCCCATACGGCATTGTCGGGTTCAAGGGAATCAATATCCACAGCAGGAGTGTAAGCAAATACAGCCTCGGCACGACGTTCAACTATGGATGAAGCCAGCAGTCCGAGAAAAAAGACGACCACCATGGTAATCAGGAAAAACACCCATCCGAGCCAGGGTTTCTGCCTGATTATTTCGCTGATTGGTTTCATGGCTAAGGGGAATTAGGTTATTGTGTTGCACCTGTATTGGTTCTCATGATGTTTCGCAGCCATGCCGGCACAGGGGAGGAGGGCAAAGGGACGCGGGCATTGGGCACACTGGCCAGGCTGTTTACGGTTCCGTGAGGTGTGTGGCGGTGACATTCCGTACAGTTGCGTGTGCCGAGGGAGTTGATATGCAGGGGCCGCATGGCCTGAAGCTTAGGATTGGTTACCAGGGGCCCGTGGCAACGGATGCAGTTTTTCCACACCACATTTTTCCCCGCCTCCCTGATAAAAATTACCTGGGGTTCTGCCCGCAGTGTAAAAACCGTGGCATGCCGCAAACCATCCTTTGCTTTGAAATAATACTTGTTCAGAATGTTATTGTGGGGCACGTGGCAGTCATTACAGGTGGCATTTTCCCGGTGCGAACTGTGCTGCCAGGTGGCATACTGGGGCGCCATAATATGACAATTCACGCAGGTTTTCGGATCATCCCCCAGATAGGAGGGAGCACGGGAAATGTGCACCAGAAAAAGAAAAAGCCCCGCCAGAACGGCCAGCAGTAAGAGAACCGGAACCTTCCACTGAGGGGGTGGCTTAACTACCTTCAGAAGCCCGGAAGTGGAAACCATAACGGAAATGTATGAGCATAAGACAAAGGTAACAAATTATTCATATTTTAATTAACGTGGAATTGACATCTATCAATGGATTCTATATGAAAACCAGGTAATTTCACAGTCCTTTTCCGCAGTGACAGGTTTTTTCACCTGAAGTACGCATAAAAGGGCAGATTCATACAATATACGCCGCTGTGCAAAGGCTCCAGAAAGCCCGGATTGCTGCACCGGGAATAAATGGTATTATAAAACCTCTTTAAAATGAAATATCAGGCTTACAACCGGCATAATTTTACAGAAATCCCGCAGATGAAGAATTTTTCTGAGTTGTTCAGAAAGGAAATTCTCATCTCCTCAAAAGTATTGCCGTTTAAAACGAACAATTATGTCACCGATTTTCTGATCGACTGGTCGAAGGTGCCTGAAGATCCGATGTTTCTTTTGAATTTTCCTCAGAAAGACATGCTGCAACCTGCTCATTTCAGCGAAGCTGCCGGAATGGTTGAAGGACGTTACAGTGAGGAACAATCAGCGGAAATATTAAAAAAAATATACAGTGAGTTGAATCCGCATCCGGCTGCACAACAGCATAATGTACCGGTTCTGGAGGGAAAAAAGCTGAACGGGATGCAGCATAAATACCGTGAAACGGTTCTCTTTTTTCCCAGGCAGGGCCAAACCTGCCATGCTTACTGTACGTTTTGTTTCCGCTGGCCGCAGTTCACCGGTATATCGCATCTGAAGTTCAGGACTGACGAGGCAACACTGCTTGCCAGCTACATCAGGAAAAATCCCTCTGTTACCGATGTGCTCTTTACGGGCGGTGACCCGATGGTAATGCATGCTTCCATTTTGCGCGGATACATTGAAGCTCTGCTGGAAGCCAATATCCCTCATCTGCAGACTATCCGCATTGGTACCAAAGCGTTGGCCTACTGGCCATTCCGTTTTCTTACCGATCCGGACAGCGATGAATTGCTTCATCTGTTTGAACGGATCATTAAACATGGGATCAATCTGGCCATCATGGCGCATTTTTCTCATCCGACCGAACTCAAAACACCTCAGGTTGCCGAAGCCATCCGCAAAATCCGCTCAACCGGTGCACAGATACGCACGCAGTCTCCCGTGTTGAAGCATATTAATGACGACCCGAAGGCATGGGCTGAGATGTGGAGATTGCAGGTAAACCACAACTGCATTCCTTATTACATGTTCATTGCCCGCGATACGGGAGCACAGCATTATTTCTCCATTCCTCTTGTCAAAGCCTGGGAAATCTTCAGGAAGGCATATCAGAGTGTCAGTGGAGTGTGCCGAACTGTAAGGGGACCCAGCATGTCGTGTATCCCCGGAAAAGTGCAGGTGCTCGGTGTGAGCGAAGTCGTCACAAACGGCAAAAAAGAAAAGCTCATCGTTATGCGCATGCTTCAGGGACGAAACCCTGACTGGGTAGCCAGGCCGTTTTTTGCTGAATACCATCCTGATGCCATATGGATTGACCAGTTGAAACCAGCCTTCGGTGAAAAGAAATTCTTTTTCGAAGATGAACTGGAGCAAATGTTTAAAGAGGATCTATCAGAATCTTCCCTTGTTGATTTTGAGTAATTGCCAGAGAAAAAACATACTCCGCCCGATTGTATCTGGTTGTGCCCGCTCCACAACATAAACCTTTTGCAATAGCGGAGATAATAACAGCAATTCTTTGTGTTCTTTCCTTTTTTTTGTTTATTTGAATTTCAAACCAACTGGAGAGAATATCACTTTTGCAATGTTCCTGAAGAAGTTTTTTCATCATCCCGGTATCCTTTTGGGAGCGGGTTTGATAGGAGGGATGGTACTTTTTTACGGAGGTAAAAAGGCCACGGAAGTTACTTCGACCGATGCTTTTTGTGCATCGTGCCATGTGCATCCGCATGCAACCGACTCATGGAAGCAGTCGACCCACTATGACAATCAGCGGGGAATAGTGGTTCATTGTGTCGATTGCCATTTGCCGCCCCATGGATTTCCTTACCTGCGGGAGAAAGTTAAAACCGGAATGCGTGATGTATGGAGTACGCTGGTTAAAGACCAGGAGAAGATTAACTGGGAAGAGAAAAAGACGCCGGAAGCGGCTGAAAGACATACATACCAGGCGTCCTGCATAGCCTGTCATTCGAATCTTTTTCCCAGGGGCCTCTCGCGTGAAGGAGAGGAAGCCCATCTGTATTTTTCTGACCATCAGAATGAAATAAGTTGTGTTCGCTGTCACCTCCAGGTTGGGCATTACAGGGAAGGCGCCATCCACGCACACAATGTGGATTTCGGAAAACAGGCCACGGTTACCGTTCAGGTTTTTACCGAGCCGGCAAAGGTTGATTCGTTTGTTTCGTTCACCGAACGGATTCCGGGAAGTACCGTTCAGTTCGACATGGTTACTATCCCGGGCGGAACCTTTGTTATGGGAAGTCCTGCCGATGAACCTTTCCGGAAACCGGATGAGGGTCCCCGGCATACGGTGCATATCCGGCCTTTTTTCATGGGGAAGCTGGAAGTTAGCTGGGATGAATACCTGGCGTTTTTTACCCAGACGGGAGGAACAGGACATGGCACCCAGCAGGAAAAGGCTGTGGATGGCATCAGCGGGCCCACCCCACCCTGGGGCGATCCTGCCCAGGGCTGGGGAAGAGGAACCCGGCCGGCCATCACCATGACCTGGCAGGCCGCTGAAGCCTATTGCAAATGGCTGTCAAAAGTTACCGGTAAACATTACCGCCTTCCTACCGAAGCCGAATGGGAGTATGCCGCCAGAGGGGGAACCCAGGGTCCTTATTTCTTCGAAGGAAATCCGAAAAAATACAGCCGTCATGGCTGGATGAGAAAAATCGTTGCACCCGATACGGCCGTAATCGGACGTTACGTTATTTACGGAATGAATTCGGGAGGTAAAACGGCCGAACCTTCAGGCCTTCTCCCCAATCCTTTCGGACTGGTCAATATGCTGGGAAATGTTGCCGAATTCTGCAGCGACTGGTATGCTCCGGAATACCCGGCAGCAGAAGCAGAAAATCCTGCCGGGCCAGCTGAAGGAACGGAAAAAGTTATCCGCGGAGGATCATTCATGAGCGACGCAGCCGATGTCCGCTGTGCCGCACGTGATTATACACGTACCACCGACTGGCTGAAAACCGATCCCCAGATACCCAAATCCATCTGGTGGTATTCCGATTGCCGCCATGTAGGATTTCGCGTAGTATGTGACTATCCTGTCCATAAAACCAAATAAAACCAACGCTATGAAAAAAGAACAACACAATCCGTCACGTCGTCATTTTCTGGTCAATGCCTCCCTTGCCGGTACGGCAGGAATTATCGGAGCTGCCGCTCTGCTGGAAGGTTGCAGTAAAAAGAAAAAAGTAGAATACCCTTTTCCGCCCCTGCTGGATAAAGCTCCCGACGGGAAACCGCTGAAAGCAGCCGTTATTGGTTGCGGGGGACGAGGAACAGGCGCCGCCATCAATTTCCTCAATGCCGGCAATGACCTCAGCATAGTGGCCTGTGCCGACATGTTCCAGGACCGTATTGACAAGTTCCGTGCCCAGCTGAAGGAAGAAAAGAAAGTGGAAATTCCTGATGACAAGTGTTTTATCGGGTTTGATGCCTACAAAAAAGTTCTCGAACTGGATATTGATCTTGTGATACTGGCCACGCCTCCTTATTTCAGAGCTGAGCATTTCCGCGCGGCTGTGGAAGCCAAAAAACATGTCTTTACCGAAAAACCCGTTGCCGTCGACCCGGTAGGTGCCCGTGCTTTCCTGGCCGCAGCCAAAAAAGCAGAAACGCTCGGACTTACTGTGGTTACCGGTACCCAGCGCCGCCATCAGCGCAATTACATTGAAACATTCCGTAAAGTGGCGGAAGGAACCATAGGAGACCTCGTGGGAGGCAACTGCTACTGGAACCAGTCGAAACTATGGCATGTCAACCCCAAAAAGGAATGGTCGGAAATGGAATGCATGCTCCGCGACTGGGTCAACTGGTGCTGGCTTTCGGGCGACCATATCGTTGAACAGCACATCCACAATATCGACGTTATCAACTGGTTCCTGGGTAAATATCCCGTCAGCGCGGTGGCTTTCGGTTCCCGCCAGAGAAGAGTCACCGGCGACCAGTATGACAACTTCAGCGTGGATTTTGTATACGAAGGGAATATTCATATCCACAGCATGTGCCGCCAGATCAACGACTGCACCAATAATGTATCGGAATACCTGCGCGGTACGGAAGGATATACCAACTGCGAGGATACCATCTGGAAACCCGACGGAACCGTTCTCTGGCAGTTTGAATACCCGAAGAACGAAAAGGGCGAAGTGGTTAGGGAACTGAAAGTAAATCCCTACGACCAGGAGCATATTGACCTGGTAACAGCCATACGGACCAACAAACCTTTCAACGAGGCTGAAAATACAGTGAAGTCAAACATAGCGGCCATCATGGGGCGCATGTCGGCCTATACAGGCAAAGAAGTTACCTGGGATGAGGTAATGCAGTCTGAACTGAAAATCGGGCCTGCTGAAATGGTGCTCGGAAAGGTCAATTATCCGGTGGTGATTCCGGTACCGGGCTCGGCACCGGAAGTATAAACCCTGCCATCCCCGGAATACCGGAATAAGTTGAAGAATTAGATTCAATATTGTTTCACAGTGTTGCACAGTGTTTTACACAGTGTTGCACTGTGCTTTACTGTATGTTAAACTGTGTCACAATAGTTTCACAGTGTTGCACAGTGTTTTGCACGGTGTAACACTGTGTTTTGCTTGTATGATAAACTGTGTCACATTGTGTCCCACACAGTGAAACATGTGAAATACATTGAGTGTTTCCTGGTGTAATATGTCCTCCGGAGACGACCCCAACCGCATGAACAGCACGCAATGAACGGCGAAAATCCTTCGCCGGCATTGGTGCAACAAATGCCTGGTTCTCTTTCAGCCTGTCGGATCAATCAAGAACCGGGAGTTGGGCGGCAGGGTCCTCCAGAATCAAAAGCCAGTCTTTTCCTCCTGAAGGCGGAACAAATTCCAGCACCCCTGCGTTATCAACTGCGGGTGTATTGACGGTATTTCCCGCGGCAGGATTATACCAGCGGACGTTGACACGTTTGCCGTTGATCTTTCCCATGGTCAGGGAAACCTTTTGTCCGAGGGCCAGATAAACCATAAGAAAATCTTTGTCTTTTGAAACGGCCGCCCGAACGTGGGTGCTGTCCTCGCTGTTGAAACCATAAATGACGGACTGGTCCGGAATGAGCTTATAAAAAGGCCTTGCTTCCAGAATCCTGCGCAGATAAGTAATGCTTAATGCCCCGGGCCTTAACAGAGCATCTTTCCAGCTGGTCAGGCAGGGAATCGCCGGATTGATTCCCTCACGGAACATCTGCCAGATAGCATTGTTTCCGTAAGTATAGCCGCAGGCACCTGACAGGAAATCCCAGTAGGCGTGTACCCGTACGTCATAGTCGGTAAAAAAACCTTCTTTCCAGAAATCCTTTTTCACAATAAAACCCTTGATAACTGCCTGCTCTTCCGGTTTCAGTTTGGGATTATACCAGTTCCAGTAATCCCAGAACCTCACGGCAATATCTTCATAGGCCGGTTCCAGGTCGATATAGGGTTTCGCCGGCTGGAGGAGAGCCAGGGTTTCGGCATAACGGTAAACTTTGTTGAAACGGCGGGCATGGCCGCTCTGATAACCGTTCATGTCGAGCCAGGGTTCGTTGTGCAGCCAGTAATGGGACGAAGCTTCTCCCCGCGGATGGTAGGTTATCAGATGCCGTCCTTCATCTCCTTTCCTGAGGCCGTTTGCCATGGCTTTCCATATTTCGAGGGCTTCAAAACTGTCAACGTTCCGGTCTCCGCCAAGGATCCAGATAACAGGCTTATCGCGGTATCGTTTACCCAGAAACTCACCGTAGGCATAGGCATTTTCCTTTGTAAATACAACCGGCCCGTAACCCGGGTTTGCGTTGGGCACTTTATCGCCCCAGGTGGGAAGCATGCCCATAAACAGACCAAGCTCCTCTGCTTTGTTCACAATGTAATCCACATGCCGGAAGTAAGCTTCATTGGGGCGTCCCGGATCATTCTCCACCAGCGGTCTGTCTCCGTATGCATTCGGAACATTGAGACCGTCCATTTCGGCAAGCACTACTGCCTGAATAACGCTGTATCCCTGTTTTGCACGGGTTGAAAGATAATCATCGGCTTCTTCCCGCGTAAGACGGTGGAAAAGCTCCCAGCCCGTATCACCGAGCCACAGAAAAGGTTTTCCGTCAGGATGCATCAGGTATCTCCCGTTGCGCGAAACAGTAAGAAAAGGTTCCTTCTGATGGCTGTTCTGGCTGCAGCCCGACAGAAAAAAAACCAGTGCCAGAAAAAGAAAAATGTGCGGTTTCATAGCATGTTTATGTTGGTCGGTAAGCAATTTAAGAAAAAACAAAACTATGATTTTTATTGAATTTGTATGTCTCGTTTTCACAAATTCCATTTCCCCGGCCTTCGATTCAGAAATATTTCAAAAGAACCTTCTGATTGTTTTAAATTATTGACTAATTTTAATTTACGGTTTTTCATTTCAGCAAACCGATGAAGTGTCGATGGGAATATTGGATCCTGGATTGCTATCCTGAATAATCAAGTTGTCTGCACGATTTCATTTCAACTTTTTTTACCTATCAGAGTAACAAAAAATCTTTACAATGAAAAGGCATATCCTGGGTAAAACGTTTTTTCTGCTGGCATTCTTCCTTGCCGGTGCTGTTTCCTTGTTCCCGCAACGGCAATGCACAAAGCCGAAGGTTTACATCAGTGTTGGCTACGCTGATGATCCTTTTCTGAGAAGGCAGATTTATGATGACTATGTTTCTAAAGGGTATCCGATTCATTTTGATAATGAAAAGGAATACCTTAAAACCATTATGGATGACATAATCAGGGAACTTAAAGTTAGGTCAGGTGATGTTGAAATTATCCCGCTGGAAGAAAGGATTTTTTTTGATGATATGCCGGAAACACCCGAGGAAGAAAATATGTTTCAGGAGCATCCTTCCGGGGAATACCACCTGCAGTATTTACTCGGATTAGTGGCCCGGGATGAGGGAACTCCGGGACCTGACGGGAGTATCCATCCTGATTACTTATCGATGGTGTTATTGGGTGATGCTGACATAGATGGAGTTTATTTAAGAAGCATTAACTTTAAATATCCTGATCTCTTTGGTTCCATCAGCAGTGCAATCAGCCGTCTTTGCGACGGGAACCTGAGAAACGTAATTGACAGGTATGAAGCGACCCATTTCAATGCCCTCAGGGAAGGCAAAATCGAAATGGAAGTTCTTTCTCCCGGATATGTTTCTCCTGAACCGGAGGATCAGAAGATTACCATCAAAGTTACTACCAAAGATTGCCGGGATCATTCGGGAGAAGGAACGAATCTCTTTTTCCCGGCCGAAAAAGACAGAGGCACTTTTACTCCTGTTCAAAACTCAGCTCAGTACAAAATTGGGAATACATGGAGGGTAAAAACTATAAAAAACGGCACTATTACAGTTGAATACCGCCTGAAGAGAGGAGATGAAGCTTTCCGGGAATCTCTGAATGTTGAACTTGCCTGCCGGGGCAATAAGAAAATCAGCAACGACTTTTTTTTCCCTGCCAAGACACTTCGTGTTGAAATTGTACCGGAAAAGACTTTTGCGGCTCCTGGTGAAAAAATCCGTGTATTTGTCAGACTCTATAAAATTGACGATAAAGGCATGAAGGAACCTGTAAAAGGCAGAACACTAAATTTACAAATATCTGGTATTGCGGATGGAAATATTCGCCCTTCATCGCAGGTAACAACAAATGAGAAGGGAGAAGGTATACTTGAATATACTGCGGGGCAGAACGACAAAAAAGTCCATATTGAAGCTTCCTACAAACCGGATGATTTTGAAACCACTTTCCGGGGTTCAGCTGATATTGGCAAAACCATCTATAAGGTCACTGTTGATCTTGATCTTGCCTCATCGTTTGTTCCCGACGGAAGCATGTCCATTGCAAAACTGCAATTGCATGCCGATTTTGAACGCGTTGTCATCGAACCGGGAACCAGGGAACCATTAACCTCAATGCGGGGTGATATTGATGCCGATGAGGGAGTGGGCAGGTTCCTGGCTTTTGAACTGAACGAAGTATGGACAGAAGGAGATAACATTGAAAAGCCTAAATTTATCAGAAGGCCGCCGGAATCCTTTGGAGCTACTCTGACCCTTGCTCTTGGCCCTGATGAATTGAATGAAATCCTTCAGCAAGAACAGAAAAACAGCTCATCGCCGCCCCAAAAGATGAAATTGTCTTTTTTCACTGATATGGATCTTCAGGAAATCGAATGGGGTTGCTCAACCGGCAGTGCGGCAGCAGGATTTTATGAATTTCAGGTGAAATTCGATGTACCATGGACTGATCTGCTGGCGGGGAAACCGGTAACGGTGAAGGTTCCCTATGAAACCGATGAGCCCAATGAAAAAGGAACCTGGACCATTCAATTTAAACCCCTTGCCCGGTAACTTTCTATAATTTTTCGTCAACAGACAGGGGGATGGCAAAATAAACGCCCTCCTGCTCTGCCAGCCCTGGCTCCCCTTTTTTGCCCTGGCCGGCATGCATTGGAAATTCATTTACAGGAGAAATTTATTATTGAAAACAAGACCAGGCTCTTGATCGTGTTTTCCGTTTTTTTTAATGCAGGCTGAGTGAAACGTATGCAGGATCTTGAGGGCAGTTTGCGGAAATACGTTTTCGCTTTTATCTTGAACCCAGAGAAATAAAGTTTGGAAAATTATGAGCATATGCTTATAATTGCAGAAAATTTTTTCCTGTGGCAAGGCGTAAAATGATTCGGCATATCTGCTGCAGACCGGAAGGGAATCTGTACAAACCTGCCGGCATACCTATGGGCAGGTTGGCGATGGAGCGGCTTACTCTTGATGAATTTGAAGCCATTCGCCTGGCTGATTATGAAGGATTGTATCACGAACAGGCAGCAAAAGAAATGGGTATCTCGCGGGCTACCTTCGGAAGAATTCTTGAAGAGGCCCGTAAAAAGCTTGCTTCAGCCATAGTTAACGGCCATGCCTTTCTCATAGAAGGAGGTCCGGTAACGTATCATGAACATGGACGCGGTTGTTGTAACAGGATCATCTTTGAAGAAAATGCTATACACAAACAAAAGGAGGATACAAAATGAAAAAAGTAGCTGTTCCCAGCAGGGGAAACATGGTAGATGAGCATTTCGGGCATTGCGAAGCTTTTACGGTTTATCACATCGACGACAGGAATAGCATAACCGGCAAGGAAACGGTTCAGTCTCCGCAAGGATGCGGTTGCCGGTCGAATATTGCTTCCGACCTGGCAGCCCGGGGTGTAACCGTTATGCTGGTAGGAGGTCTTGGACAAGGTGCCAGAAATGTTTTGAATCAGGCAGGTATTGAAGTGTACAGTGGTTTTTCCGGCCCGGCCGACGAAGCCGTGCAACGTTTTCTCAACGGATTTACGGGAGACCATTCTACCTGTGCCGAACATCAGCATCATCACCAACACGGCCATGGTTGCAAACATTAAGCCCGGATTGCGCATTAGGAGTGTAAGCGAACTGATGCGCAGTGCGCTGGTCTTGCGCGAAAGCATCCGGGCAAATCCCGCTGAAACGCAGTGAAAGCGGCCGATTAAGCCCGGATTGCGCAGCAGGAGTGTAAGCGAACTGCTGCGCAGTGCGCTGGTTTTGCGCGAAAGCATCCGGGCAAATCCCGCTGGAACGCAGTGAAAGCGGCCGATTAAGCCCGGATTGCGCAGCAGGAGTGTAAGCGAACTGATGCGCAGTGCGCTGGTCTTGCGCGAAAGCATCCGGGCAAATCCCGCTGGAACGCAGTGAAAGCGGCCGATTAAGCCCGGATTGCGCAGCAGGAGTGTAAGCGAACTGCTGCGCAGCGGGTAAGCCTATAGGGAGGGCATCCGGGCAAATCCCGCTGGAACGCAGTGAAAGCGGCCCGCAGGGCACATTGCGCGGCTTTTTAGCGCAATGTGGATTAAGCCCGGATTGCGCAGCAGGAGTGTAAGCGAACTGCTGCGCAATGAGTATCAACACAACAGCTGGTTGGCGCTAGCGCCAACCAGCTGTTGTGTTCACCAAGACCCAACCCATCACAAAGAGATCAGAATTTTTCCTGCCGACATATTATCAAGATACCGGGGGATTGCCTTCTGAACTTCTTCCAGAGGTACTTTTTCCCTGATGGTAATGTGATGTTCTCTGGCAAGAAAACGTCCTGCCTCCCTCACCATTTTAATCAGGCACAGCAGGTTCTGTTCTTCCAGATAATGCCCCAGAAAAAAACCGGTTACTGTTTTGTTGGCAGAAATCAATGTACGGGGATGTATTTCAAGTTTTTCTCCCGATAATGTGCCGTATATTATTGATTTTGAATTTTCTGGCATCAACGATAAAATAACGTCATGCATTTCCCCTCCCACCGGATCAAGAAAAAGAGTAGGAGAAAATGCAAGTATTGCTTCACGTAATATGCCATAATAGTCTGGATTATTTGTGTTTATAACAATCCCACCGCTCAGGGTTTTCAGCCGTTTTTCCTGTTTTTCATTTCGTACCAGATTGATAACGGTTATCTTTTCCCGTTCCATAAGCTGAAGAACCATTTGTCCCAGCGCACTGCCTGCGGCCTGACTGATGATGGCACGATGCTTTCCGCGCACGGCTATGTTGCGGAAAGTAAGAGCTGTCATTGGATTGACAAAGAGCATCGAACCCTGTTCATCGGTAATTTTTTCCGGAAGAGGAAAACACCTCGATGCTTTGGTAACCATATATTCAGCCCATGTTCCACTGAAGGAATAAGCTGCATTGCAGGCCACCCTCTTCCCTTTCAGGAAGGCAGGCAAAATGCCCTTGCCTGCTCCTACAACAGTCCCCGATCCTTCAAGGCCCGGGACAAAGTGGATGATTTCTTCTTCCTGAACCGATTTCAGCCGGTTGATATCGGAGGGATTGATGGGGGCAAAGGCCATTTTTATCAGCACTTCCCCCTTTCCGGGTTCCGGCACCGCCACTTCGCGCACTTCCAATTCCCCTTCCTTGCTTTTGAGGAACAGGGATTTCATCTTTTTGGGTACAGAATGTGTCAGCATATGCTGTTGATTTAAAAGCGTGAGAATCCGGTTAAACCGTTCATTTTGAACTGCCTTCCGCCTGCATGGATTGTCCTTTAAACTCCCATTTCACCCGGTCAAACATATGGCTGAACCGGAGGTTTCCGCTTAAGGTACTACCATCAAAAACAAACTGATAGATTTCCCTGTGGGGGCTTTCGATATAACGGACAGTAACTTCCAGGGTTTTGTTATCGGGCCAGGTAAAAGCTCCTGCGATCCGGGCCGGAGGAAGCCCGGCAAAATGACCCAGGGCACCGAGAAGCAGATTCGGCCCGGGTTTTGAAGTTTCACCGTATTCCCAGTGCCCGTTGCCCAGCGGGAATTCATATTCCCTTCCGCCGGCCTTTACGGTGAAATAGCAAATTGTATCAGCAAAACGAAAAGCAACCTCTTCCAGGTTCCTCTCATTGGTTTCCAGCTGGTATTTGCGGCCTGACACGGCATTGGCCGTTTCGGGCAAAGCCTTCTTTTCCGGAACGGGAAGTGCAAGCGATGCCAGTTTTTCCCTGAGCCGCTTCAGGGCCGAAGGGTTTTCCGGTAGTTTCTGAGGCTGAAACGCCGGCAGGAGGTATTTCCAGACGAGGTTAATTTCATCCTGCATATCGGGTGTTTCAGCAGTAATCGCCAACACTGCATCCTGTTCCGGCATCATAATGATAAATTGCCCGTACGCTCCGTCGGCACGGAATGCATGATGTCGGCAACGCCAGAACTGATAACCGTACCCCTGAAGCCAGTCGCTCGAATCTTTTTGTGCCTGCGGAGTTTCGGGATACTGCATGATATGAGCCTTCGTTGCTTCCTCCACCCACCCGGCAGGAAGTATCTGTTTTCCGTTCCACTTCCCCTTCTGCAGGTAAAGCAGGCCGAACTTAGCCATGTCCTCTGTTTTGAGCCGGAGACCCCAGCCTCCCGTGTTGTAGCCCATGGGATCGGTTTCCCAGTCTGCCCCTTCAATCCCCAGCGGTTCAAACAGACGAGGAGTAAGGTAAGCAAGAAGGGTTTGACCGGTTACTTTCTGCACAATAGCACCGGCCATATAGGTGGCCAGACTGTTGTACAGGAAACGGGTTCCCGGCTGAACCGCAATGGGTGTAGCCAGAAAAGCCTTCACCCAGTTGCTGTCTTTTCCAACGATGGCAGCGGTGGGCTCGGGATCCTGGCCAACACTCATGGTAAGGAGATTTTCTATAGTTAGCTCCTTCAGCCAGGGATTTACCGTATCAGGCACAAATTCAGGAAAAAAGGAAATAACCCTGTCAGAAAGGCTGATTCTCTTTTCATGAACCGCAAATCCGACCGCTGTTGAAGTAAAGCTCTTGCTGGTCGAATAAAGCGTATGTTTCAGATCAGGGCGATAGGGATTCCACCAGCCTTCTGCTATCACCTTTCCGTGTCGCAGGAGCACAAAGCTGTGCAGTTCATTCCGGCTGTTTTCGGCCGCATTGACAAACTGAAGAATGGCTTCCGACGAAATCCCTTCTTCTTCAGGCGTGCTTGCCGGCAATTCTTTCTTCGCAGGGGCACAGGAGTAAACCTGAAAAAGAATTCCGGCAAGAACCGGCAGGATAGCAAGTTTTCTCATAGGTTTCAATATTTTATGTCAGTTTTTCTAACGTTCCTCCGGAACAAAAAGTTTGACTATGGCATATACCGCCTAAAGGTATAAAAAAAGCGAATGGTACTTATTCTATATTTGCAATAACCAATCAACTGCAAAATGAAACATTTATCAGTATTCCTTCTTCAGGCATTATTGATTCCCTTTTTTGCCGTATGCGGGATAAGACCCGTGAACCTGACCTGTGAATTTCTTACCGACCCGGCTGTGGTGGATGTTCTGCCGCCGCGGCTTTCGTGGGTGAATGAAGCTGATTCAGGGGAACGCGGGCAATTTCAGACGGCTTATCAGATACGGGTTGCCTCTTCACCCGGAATGCTGGCAACGCCGGACCTGTGGGACAGCCATAAAATACCGTCTCCGGAAACAAACCGGATTGTGTATAACGGAAAGCCACTGAGCTCAAGGCAGGAATGCTGGTGGCAGGTGCGGGTATGGGATCGCAACGGCCGGCCATCAGAATGGAGTAAACCTGCCTTCTGGCGCATGGGACTGTTGCATCCTTCCGACTGGCAAGCCATGTGGATAGGTGCTCCCTGGCAGGGAGAAGAAGCCCTTCCTCCCACCCCCTGGCCGAGTGCTCCGCTGAAAACCCTTCCACCCCCTGCTCCTCTTTTACGAAAAGCTTTTTACGTTCAGAAAGAAGTGGTAAAAGCCGTTGCCTTCGTTACAGGACTTGGTTACTTTGAACTCTACGTCAATGGATCGAAAGTAAGTGATGACGAACTGGTTCCGAACCAGACCAACTACGGAAAACGGCCCGGATTGCCCGAAAGGTCGATACCTCTTGAAGACTCGTTCCGCGAATACCGCGTAATGTACCTGGCATACGACATCACATCTTTCCTCCGCCAGGGAGAGAATGTTGTCGGAGCCATGCTGGGAAACGGCTTTTATAATCCGGGAAAATTCTGGTGCGAGGGGTACGGCACTCCGCGTTTTATCGGACAAATTTACCTGACCTATTCCGACGGAACGGAAGATGTGATTGTCACCGACCGGAGCTGGAAAGCCTCCAGGGGCCCTGTCGTTATGGACATGGTGTACTTCGGCGAACACTACGATGCCCGTCTTGAACAGCCGGGATGGAATGCGCCCGGATTTGATGATGTGTTGTGGGAATTTGCCGCGCAACGGAGAGCTCCCGAGGGAAAACTGGTTGCCCATACCGCCTTGCCCGACAAAGTGACGAAACGAATCGCCCCGGTTAACATACGCAGGAAAGGACCCGGAACATACCGGGTCAGTTTTGGCGAGGAAATTTCCGGAAGGCTGAGAATTCAGAATGTGTCGGCACCGGCAGGACATAAAGTTACTATACGGTATATAAGCAACCTGTTTTCGGGCGACAATTCCTACACATTTGGCGGGAAGGGCATGGAAACCTATGCAGCGAGGTTCAACTGGTTTGTATTTCACGCTGTGGAAATCAGCAACTGGCCTGGCGAACTGCGGCCTGACCAGCTGGTTGCCGAAGCAGTGAATACTGCAGTGGAAGAAGCCGCCGTGTTCGAAACATCCAGTACTTTGTTCAATTCCATCAACAGAATCTGGAAACGAAGCCAGCTCGACAACATGCACGGAGGGATTGCCAGCGACTGTCCGCACAGGGAACGTTCAGCATATACAGGTGACGGCCAGATTGCCTGTGTTACGGTAATGCACAATTTCGATGCCCGTGCCTTTTACTACAAGTGGATACGGGATATTTACGGTGCCCAGAACCCTGAGACAGGGTATGTTCCCAACGGGGCTCCCTGGCAGCCGGGATGCGGAGGGGGTGTTGCCTGGGGAGCGGCCATCTGCATCATGCCGTGGGAATTTTATGTCCATTACGGCGCACGCGACATATTAAGCGATACCTATGAAGCCATGAAGGATTACGTGCGGTACATGCTCAACTGGGTTGATACAAGCGGCATCATGTACCACCAGCGTACCGGAAAGGATGGAAAACCCCTGCAGTGGTTCAACCTTGGTGAGTGGTGTGCACCGGGACAAACCATTCCTGATGATATGGCCCATACGTTTTATTTGTGGTATTGTACCGACATCACCGCAAAAACAGCGTATGTTCTGGGGTTTGAAGAAGAAAGAAGGAAGTATGAATTGCTGGCTGAAAGAACCCGCCAGGCTTTTCAGAAAAAATATTTCGACCCTGTAAAAGGCACCTACGGCGATGGCGGAGGGAATATTCTTGCCCTGAAAATGGGCGTTCCTGCCGATCAGTATCCGCGGGTTATTGACGCCCTGAAACGGAATCTTAAGGCAACCCGCGGGCACCTGGATACCGGAATTCTCGGTACCCGTTTCTTCTTTGAAGTGCTGGCCGAAAACGGATTGCAGGATCTTGCCTTCGAAGCCATGAACAAAAAAACATACCCCTCGTATGGCTACTGGCTGAAAAAAGGAGCCACCACAACGCGTGAACGCTGGGATAATGACGGCTCCCACAACCATCCCATGTTTGGCGGCGGACTGGTATGGTTTTACCGCAACCTTGCCGGGATGCAGGCCGATCCGGATGAGCCGGGATACAAGCACATTGTATTCAGACCCCAACCCGTGCCGGAACTCGACCGCGTTGCCTATTTTCTGCAGACCCCTTACGGCAAAGCCGGTATAGAATGGAAGCAGGAAAAAGACAGGCTTACGGTTGATATTCTGGTGCCTCCGGGCAGTCATGCCACAGTTTATGTGCCCGCAAAAAAGGGATGTACGGTTCTGGAATCGGGCCGCAAACCTTCCGAATCACCCTTTCTGCAGGAAAAAGGATGGAAAGATACCTATGCAGTATTCGAAGTTGCCAGCGGAAAATACCAGTTTACGGTACAGGAATAACGGCAGGTTTTTTTGGTATTCCGGGGTTTGTGTTCCTGGTCTGAAGTGGAGAAATGAATCCAATAATTTAAAACTGATTTCTATATAGGCGGGAGTCCTAACTCCTTTAAAAATTGATTATGGGTTTCCCTCGCTCTGGTAATTTCCTTCTCAATTTCTGCCAGCTTTTTATTAACCTCCCGCAAATCAATGGCTTCTTCCTCTACCGAAGTGGTTACATACCTTGATATATTGAGGTTGTAATCGTTTTTTTCGATTTCAGCCATCGATACCCTTCGGGAGTAGCGTTCTTCGTTTCTGCGTTCTTTATAGGTTTCAACTATTTTCTGAACATGTTCAGGCAGAAGCGTATTCTGACGTTTGCCTTTTTCGTAATGTTCGGTCGCATTGATAAAAAGGACATCTTCAAATTTCTTGCACTTTTTTAACACCAAAATACACACTGGAATACCGGTTGAGAAAAACAAATTAGCCGGAAGCCCAATAACCGCATCAATATTGCCATCTTTGAGCAATTTCGTTCTGATGCGTTCTTCGGCACCGCCCCGGAATAAAACGCCATGCGGCAAAATGATGGCCATGGTTCCTTCATTGCTCAGGTAATGGAATCCGTGCAAGAGGAAAGCAAAATCGGCTGCCGATTTAGGCGCAAGGCCGTAACTTTTAAAGCGAAAATCTTCGGCCATAGACTCGTTGGGTTCCCAGCGGTAGCTGAAGGGGGGATTGGCCACTACGGCATCAAATTCCAATTTTTTAGCCGGATTCAATTCGCGCAAGATTTCCCAGTCGTTGAGCAGGGTGTCGCCATGGTGTATTTCAAATTCAGTATCTTTCACACCATGCAAAAGCATGTTCATGCGGGCCAGGTTGTAGGTGGTAATGTTTTTTTCCTGGCCGTAGATTTTGCCGATAGTGCCACCGGATTCGATCATTTTTTTGCGAACATTCAACAGCAACGAACCCGAACCGCAGGCAAAGTCCAAAACTCGTTCTATTTTTTTCTTCTTGCCTTTGCTGGGATCCTGACTGTCCAAAATAACTATTCCGGAAAGGATGTCGGAAATGCGTTGTGGCGTATAAAATTCTCCTGCTTTTTTGCCCGAGCCAGCGGCAAACTGGCCAATCAGATACTCGTAAGCATCGCCAAGTATGTCTTTGTCGGAAGGAAACTCATTGATGCCTTCGGATATTTTGACAATAATATTGCACAGCTTTTTGTTTCGTTCTTCGTAGTTCTTCCCCAATTTTTCCGAATCGAGATTGATTTCGGAAAACAAGCCACGAAACGTACTTTCGAACGATTGCTCTTCGATGTATTTGAAGCCTTTTTGCAGCGTACTGAGCAACTCTTTGTTTTGTGTTTTAGCCAGATATACAATGTTGTTCCACAGGTATTGCGGCTCAATCACATAATGAATCTTTCGCCGCATTTGTTTCTCAAATTCCTCAATATCATCAGGATTTTGATCATACCAAACCGACAAAGGCGTTTTGCCGCCATTGCCGTTTAAAACCGGATAATCTTTACCCAATTCCTTTTTGGCTGTGGCCTCGTAATTGTCCGAAAGATATTTGAGAAATAAAAACGAGAGCATATAATCGCGGAAATCATCGGCATTCATCGAGCCGCGCAGTTCATCTGCGATTTTCCAAAGCGTTTTGCCTAATTGTTGATTGTTGTTTGTTGACATAATGTTTATTTAATATTTAAAGTTATACTTGCCTTGAATTTTGGTAAAAACATCCTTGAAAAATGTTTCCTGATCAGGAGTCATTTCATTGAGTTGAATATGATAAATATTTTGATGTGAAAGAGAATTAATCATTTCAACCGCATTGTAAGCATTTTCAATTCCAATTTTCTCAAGAATATAACCTACTCTACCTGAACCAATGAAAGATGAAATATTTTCAAGTAGCTGCCTTAATAACACAAAATGAAAAAGGTATAGTTTGTTTTTAATAGCCTCATCTAAAACTTGCAAAAGATGTAGATGAAAAAGAAAAACATCTTTGTTGTGAGCCTTTAATTCAAATTCATTTCCATTTTTGATAAGAATAAAAGGCTTTGTAAGATTTTTGTATTTGTCGCTTTTTTCACCTCTTTTTAGTCTATCGAATAGAATGGAATAAAGACCAATATGATGAGTTGTAATAATAATTCTTTTACCTGTATTTATAATTTTATCATCAATTAGTTTCAGTATAGAATCTATTGTTACAAAAACATTATGGTCGTCTAAACTTGATACCGGGTCATCAATAAAAAAGTGAGCATCTTGTTCCCCTGTCCAGGCATCAGCGTCAAACAGTGCAAGGAAGAAACACCACACAAAAATTCTTTCCTCACCTCTTGAGATTTTAATATTATTTATTCCATCCCGTGAAAAGCGAATGGCATCAATTCCAACTTCAGGATTCGTGTTTATATCAAATGTATATCTATACTTTGGTAAATAGCGCGCAAGTTTTTCATTAAATAAATCTGGGTTTTCAAGTATAGAACTAAAATAGGGATTTAAACTGCTTGGCATTATTACAAGCCGCATATTTGCATTATCATTTTCTTCATCGTTATCCCATCTAAATAAATCTTCACTGTAAGCATTATAATAAACGCCTGTATGTTTACCATCTTCTTTTTTTGTAATATTCTTATACTCAACAGATAGTTGGGTTTTACCCATAGAATTAAAAGCATAAATTAAAATAATGGGGTAGTTACTGTCTTTTAATTGTTGTGCTATTTCGGTTAAAGTGCTCATAAGTTTATCTCATTAACATTTGGAAACAATCCCTGCAACAATCCTTTTTTGTGTTGCTTCAACAATTCAATTTTTTGCCGCTGGGCGTTTATTAAATCGTCTAAGGAAGACAGGCAAGAGGCGATTTGTTGTTGCTCGGGGAGGGAGGGGAAAGGAATTGACATTCCCTTAAATGTATTCTTTGAAATATTATACCTTGTGATACCCTGAGCAATAGCTATTACTGATTTTCTATATGTTGAACTATGAAACAAATAACGACTAAATTCTGGAATTATTGGAAAATTATGTTCTGCACGTAATATAAAGCAGAAACTGTTTAAGTAGGTTGGTGTAGCGGGTTCTTCAGTTATAACTGATGCAAAACCAACCTCATCAGGGGTTTCGGATGAGGCTGTAAATAAAATATCCCCTTTCTTTACAATATTTTGATGTTCTCCTTCATTAATTTTTACCTTATTACATTCTTTAAAATCTATGATTGATTTTTTAAAAACTTGCATGTATGTAATGAAAGGATAGCCTTCTCCAAAATCTTCAGCATTTTTTCCATTTAATCCTCCTAGTAATTCTCCAATTTCCCCCAACCTTTTCTCTTCCCACTCCCCATCATTTTGAAATTCAGGGAAGCGCAGCTTAGGCACTTTTGAAAAATCCTTTCCATCATTTAATCCCTGAGAATCACAGTTCAGACTATTGGGAAACAGGTTTTGCATCAGCCCCTTTTTGTGCAGTTCGTAGAGTTCCAGTTTCTGGCTCTCGGCTTCTATTAGCTCATCTAAGGAAGAAAGGCACGAGGCGATTTTTTGTTGCTCGGGAAGGGAGGGAGCTAATACAGGGATGCTAATTATTTTACTTTTTGTAATTTCTTTAAAAGTTGAACCAGAAGCTCTTTTGTCTAACTCTGATTTATTATTGAAAATATAATAATACCAAAATTCATTTGAATTATTTTGCTTTACAACCAACGACTGAAAGCCTTGATTGGTTGTGCATTCTATTAAAGCTATACCGACATCTCCAATGGTTGCTCTTGTAGTTATTAAAATAGAACCTTTCGGTAAAAGTTTTGCAGAAGAATTTTTTAAACCCAATTCAGTAATTTTTCTATTACTTTCTTTAAGATATTTTTTTTTAATCTCTGAAGGTGTAAACCATAATATATCACCATTCCAATAATCTTCATTTTTTGTATCTGGGGTTCCTCCATTAAAAAAGTCTCCAATTTCCCCCAACCTTTTCACTTCCCACTTCCCATCATTTTGAAATTCAGGAAATCGGAAGCGAGGCACTAATTTATTTTTGGTTTCTGTACTCATAATTCAATGGCTTTAAGAATATTCTCTACCGAACTTCTATCGAGTTTTGAAAAGGCAAACCATTTTTTGCCCAAATCTTTTAAGGAAGCGCCTAAATGATAAACCTCCTTTTGGTCAACAATTAAAAAGCGGTCGTGACTTTTATCAAAAGTTTTTATTTCAAATTTGCCGTATTGTTCATTAGCTTTTTGTACATCCAACAGCATTGCCTTGCTTACATTTTTAGAAAGAATTAAAACTTTTACGCTTTGTTTTTTCTTGCTTAAAAGGGTGAGTGTGTTTTCGTCAATGTAATTATCAATCAGCACAATGCTATGGTTAGCCGAACGAATAATTTTTGCCGTCAGCTCGTAAGCATCAAACACCTGTCCATCGAAAAACACGCCTTGCTTGGGCAATTCTGCTGATTGTACTTGCAAAGCGATGGTATCCACTTTTTCTGCCAGATGGTCAACGCGGTCTTCAATACGGTTCATTCGCTGATTCAGAGCATAACCTTTAAGCAGGTAATCTCTGAGAACCTTTGTTGCCCAAATACGGAATTGTGTACCTTGTTTCGATTTTACCCTGTAACCAACCGATATTATAACATCCAGATTGTAATATTCTATTTTACGTTTTACTGTTCTGTTACCTTCTTTTTGAACTGTCAAGAATTCCTTGACAGTTGCAGTTCTTTCCAGTTCACCTTCTTTGAAGCAATTATTGATGTGCAGACTTATGTTTTGCTTGGTTTGTTTAAAAAGAACAGCCATTTGGGCTTGGGATAACCAAACAGTTTCATCAGACACCATCACTTCAATTCGTTCAGGCAGTTCGTTGGAGTGATATAGGATTATTTCGTTATACATAAGCTACCCATTGTCTGAACTGTGATTTATTTGATTGATTTGATTCAATGATTTTATTTTTCATTCTTTATATTCATCATGGTTAAGCATACATCACAAAAATTATTGGCCCGGGTATGATTTTATTATTTCTTTTATTTTCATCATAGTTAATCATTAAATCATAAAAATCAGTGGTCCGGACGTTGATTTTTTTGTTTGAACTTTTTATTCGTTACTCTTTTAAACTCAAGACTTCGTGCACCGAAATTGATGAGTAAACCGACTTCTAAATCGTAGGCTTCGAGATAATTGATTGCCTGAGCTAAATGAACATCTTCTAATTTAGTAAGTGCTTTTAATTCAACTGAAATAACGCCTTCAACCAAAAAATCAACTCTTCGGGTACCAATTTGAATTTGTTTGTAATAAACCGGCATTTCATATTCGCGATTGAAATGTATCCCTTCATCAGCCATTTCAATTTCCAATGCACGTTGATAAATCACTTCCTGAAAGCCATTCCCTAATGCCGAATGCACTTTCATAGCGCACCCAATAATCTTCTCCGTCAATTCAGAATATTTATATTCTTCCTTAATCATAAAAATTAGTCTATCATAAAATCAATCAATTAGAATATTTGTATTCTTTCTTTATCATATAAATCTATCAAAAAATCAGTCATTTCAAAGCATTTGTATTCTTCTTTAATCATAAAAATCATTTAATCACAAAAATCATAGTTCAGACTTCATATGCTTTCAGCCCCGATATTTCGCGTCCTTCGGCGAGTTTTTTCAATAGCGGCATCAAATCGTGCATCAATGCCAATTCGCGTTTGGTGCGTTCTTTCCAGCCTAAATCGAGCGGAGCAAAAAGTTCGCTCAGTTTTTCGGCATCAAAAATTTTTCGGTTGATGATGTCTTCGGTAAAATGTTTCAAAGCCGAAGCCTCGAGCCCGTTTTTCTTAGCAATGTCTGCTAATTGTTTCTCCATTTTTTCGGCTTTGAACTGCACGTAACCGCTGCGTATTTGTTCTTCATTAAGTGGTTTTCCTATTTCTAACGTTTTAATGTATTCTTCGAGGTCTTCGCGTTCGTCCATCAGGTTGGCGCTGCTGCTCAAAACACTAATCAGTTGCTCCCGGGTCATTTTAAGTTTTTTGGGTTGCTGCTGCGTGTACCGGGCTATCAGTTTCATAATGTAGTCGTAATCAATGAGCGCAGAGGCAAACAATACCAACTCCAAATCGAGCTGCTGGATATCTTCATATGTCTTATCGCCTTCTTTTTGCTGTATATCTTTGATCTGCTTTGCAATTTCCAGATACGAACTCCGAAAAGCACGCAGCTTATCCTCGGGCATAAGCGCATCGATCTTTGCTTTTTGCTCCTCGGTTAGATCGGTGTATTGGTCGAGTTGTGTTTTAAGACGTTGTACTTCCTTGAACCGGTTGATAAATTCTATACGGTTGGTATCGCCCTTAATGCTGTAAACCTCTTGAGGTTCTGACACCATATCCTGCGACTCCATCCATTTTTGCATGGCCTTAACGGCTTGTTCGTACTTATCAATCACTTTTGGGGCTGGTTCAACCAACCAAATTTCTTTGGCTCGTCCGGTATCTTCGCCGCTGAACAAGGCAATAGCCCTATCCACTTCGGCTTGCTGGCCTCTGAAATCAAGAATGTTGCCATAGGGCTTGCTGTCGTTCAGCACACGATTGGTACGGCTGAATGCCTGTATAAGTCCGTGATATTTCAGGTTTTTATCAACATACAAGGTATTCAGGTATTTACTGTCAAAGCCCGTAAGCAACATATCCACCACGATTACAATATCAATTTTATTCTTGTGCGGATAATCGGCATTGCTGTATTGTTGGTCTTTTATGCGTTTTTGCACATCCTGATAGTAAAGGTCAAAATCGTACAGCGAAAAATGGGTTTCGTACTGTCTGTTGTAATCGTCAATTATTGTCTGAAGGGCCTTTTTCTTTTTTTCGGGTTCAACCTTGTTGTCTTCTTTTTCCTGTTGCAAATCTTCCTGCAATTGCAATACATCTTTATTTCCCTCGGCCGGTGGGGTAAACACGCAGGTGATATTTAGAGGGATAAAATCGGGATTTTTTTTAGACACTGTTTGCAACGTCTCAATAAATAAATTGTAATATTCAATGGCATCGTTAATGGAGGCGGTAGCAAACAAGGCATTGAAACGCCGATTGTTTGTGGCAGTGTCGTGCTTTTTTAAAATGTAATTAACAACAGCCTTTTTGTGCTCAATGCTGTCGAAAGGTATTGGCTTTTCCGGTTTGAAATAATCAACATGAAAACGTAAAACATTGCGATCTTCGATAGCGTGGGTTATAGTATAAGCGTGTAACTGTTTCTGAAAAATATCTTTGGTAGTTACAAACGATCCAATATTTCCATTTATTTGTTTGAATGAGGAATTTTCCTCAAATATAGGTGTACCTGTAAAACCAAATAACTGTGCATTCGGAAAAAATCCTTTGATCGCTTTATGATTTTCTCCAAACTGCGAGCGGTGGCACTCATCAAAAATAAAAACCATGCGTTTATTTCGAAGAGGTTCAAGACGCTCTTTGTAATTGTTATTATTGTTTTCGTCCAATGCTAAACCCAATTTCTGAATGGTAGTAACAATAACTTTATTGGCATAATCATCGGAAAGCATTCGTCTTACGAGCGTTTCGGTATTGGTGTTTTCTTCCACGCAGCCTTCCTGAAACCTGTTAAATTCTTCTCGTGTTTGGCGGTCAAGGTCTTTACGGTCAACCACGAACAAGACCTTATCTACATCGGGATTGTCTTTTAGCAGAACCGACGCTTTGAACGATGTGAGCGTTTTACCGCTCCCAGTAGTATGCCATATATATCCGTTGCCGCGGTTTTGGTGGATACAGTCAACTATGGCTTTTACTGCATATATCTGGTACGGGCGCATCACCAGCAATTTCTGTTCGCTTTGCACCAGCACCATGTATCGGCTTATCATTTCAGCCAACGTGCATTTGCTCAAGAACTTTTCAGAAAAGTTGTCGAGGTGGGTTATTTTCTTGTTGTTTTCGTCGGCAAGCTGATAGATGGGTAAAAATTGTTCGTCGGCATTAAACCGGAAATGCTCAGAATTGTTACTGGCAAAATAATATGTATTGGTTTGATTGCTCACAATAAACAACTGTATAAAGCAAAGTAGCGAATTGGTATAGCCATTACCGGTGTCGCTTTTGTAATTCACAATTTGCTCCATAGCCTTTCGCGGGCTAACGTCAAGGCTTTTGAGTTCAATCTGAACCACAGGAATACCGTTCATCAGCAAAATAACATCGTACCGGTGATAGCTGGAATGCGTGTTGATTCGAAGTTGATGTATCACTTCAAACTCATTTTTGCACCATTCTTTGATGTTCACCAGAGTATAATACAAAGGCGTTCCATCTTCACGGAAAAATGTATTAATTTCACGTAAACGTTTCGAAGCAGCAAAAACATCAGAAGTTATTATTTCGTCGAGCAGCCTTGTAAATTCCGAATCGGTAAGGTTTATTCTGTTCAAAGCCTGAAATTTTTCACGAAAATTGTTTTCCAGAGAATTTCTGTCCCGAATATCGGGACGGTAAGTGTACTTCAGGTCAGTGAGTTTCGTAATTAAACTATCCTCTATCTGGTTTTCTTTTATCATAGAAAATTTATTAAGATCTTATGTCCGTTCCTCAGCTGGTTAATCAGTCAGTGCGCAGTAATAAATGATTCATTATTCTGATTTTTATACCTCTTATCGGTAATTGTAAGAAAATATTTCCTGGCCAAATGAAGAATCGCTTCCCTTGTGTCTTTTAAAAAATCGGGTTCACGTACGGTTATATTCTTATGTTCAATTTCTTCCTTCTGAATCTGAATTTTGACTGCATTACTTGTTAAATCTCCCAGGGTATTATTCAACCATTCCTGTCCATTATCTTCCATCAGGGAGAAACATGGTTTCAATATTATTGTAATTGTTGCCAAAATAAACAAAGTTCTCATTTTGATTATTTTGATGTTATAGTTTACAATATCATGCTTTAACCTCCCATTTTACTTTTGCCATTCTTTTTTCCCGCCTTTAAAATTTTGTTCAATTTAGCTATAATATTAACCCTTTTTCAGGTTTGCCTTATTTTACCATAAAGGTTTAATAGATGGTTGCCAAATCTTTGTTCAAATTTATTATATTTCTTTTTAATGTTATAAGAAAATAAATACCGGCAAAATTGTACCCAAATTTTATATATTTGATGGCTGAATATTCAATGCCCTGAAGAAAATTCCTTACATTTCCAACCAGCAAATCCTGAAGAACTATGAAAACGATTCCCATCTTTCTCATTGTTGTTTGCATGGCAATGGCCTGCAAAAAGGAATCCGAATCGGAACGGTTCATTCTGCTCACTACCCCGGTATGGACAAGCGACAGCCTTCTGGCTGACGGGCAGGATGCCAGCGGCCCGGGAGGAGTACTGGAAAAATTCAAGGGCGATGCCAGGTTCCGCAAAGACGGCACCGGATATTTCGGAAAATTCACCGGCACATGGAGGTTTTCCACCGACGAAACCCAGCTGATTATATCCTCCGATTCCCTGCCCATTCCCGTTTCGGCCAATATTGCCGAACTGACGAAGCTGTCGCTGAAAATCACAACCATTTATCCTACACCGGCCAGCCCGAAAGGATTTTTCGACATCCGTATGACATTTAAAGCTAAACCATGAGATTTGCCTGGAGCATTCTGCTTTGCATCCAAGCGGTCTTATGTTTTGCGCAGAATGAGGGATTTGTCAGGGGCAGGGTGACCGACGCAGATACACAGGAACCGCTTTTCGGCGTGCATGTTATTTACGGCAAAGGATCAGGAACCATCACCTCCCCCGATGGTACCTATTCTTTTGCTGTGCGTGCGGGCACAGTAAGCATTTCATTTCAGTTTGTCGGATACAAAACGGTTACGGAGTCGGTAAAAGTAAAGGCAAAGGACACCGCAGTGCTGAATGTTGCCCTTGAAACGGATGTATATCAGATCGACCAGATTGTAGTAAGTGCCGACAGGATGGAGAAAAAGGCTTCGGATCTTACGGTAACCATGAATGTGATTAAGCAGGAATACCTTTCGCGTATCCATATTAAAGATGCCGAGGAGCTGATGAACCGCATCCCTGGCATAGAAGTCCTCGACGGACAGGCCTCGGTGAGAGGAGGAAGCGGTTTCAGTTACGGAGTGGGCAGCAGGGTGCTGGCCCTTGTGGACGGATTGCCCCTGATGGCAGCTGACGGAGGAAACATCAAATGGAATTTTCTGCCTCTGGAACAGATCAGCCAGGTGGAGGTCATCAAGGGAGCCTCCTCCGTGCTGTATGGATCATCGGCCCTCAACGGAGTCATTAACTTCCGAACAGCCGATGCCACCAACATTCCGCAAACCACTTTTTTTGCCGAAAGCGGTGTTTTCGACAAGCCGGAAGATAAGATCAAGGCCTGGTGGCATTCGCCGCGGATTTTTTCATCGGCTTCGTTCTCCCATCTCCGCAGGGCCGGTTTTACCGATGTGGGCCTGGGACTTTACCTCTTTAAGGAAAACAGCTACAGAAAGTTCAATGATGAACAATATGGGCGCATTAGTGTAAAGATAAAGCATCACAGCGCAAGGAAAGAAGGTCTGGCGTACGGAGCGAATGTAAGCGCAGAACGAACTTATAAAACCGATTTCGTTCTCTGGGAAAACGCCGCTGCAGGAGCCCTTAAGCAGGACACTTCTTCTGTTTCAAGTCTGTACCAGACATTTTTCACTGTGGATCCATTTGTCTCCCTGGTACGAACCACCTCTGCGCGGCACGACCTGCGGTTCAGAATTCTGGGTTGCGAAAACAGTTTTCCCGTGCGAAAACAAAATGATGCAAGGTTCCTTTCCGCTTACGGAGAATACCAGATAGGAAAAAAGATTGCGGATGTTCTGCAGCTGATTTCAGGCTTTTCGGCAAGTTACAGCATTGTTGACTCCCGGTTCTTTGGCGATCATCACGGGATGAACCTGGCGGGTTTTGCCCAGCTGGAGGCGCAACCGCTAAAAAAGCTCCGTTTGGTTGCCGGCGTGAGGCTTGAGCAGAATTCGCTCGATGATGTCAACGATAAAATTGTTCCCGTCTTCCGGTCAGGAATCAATTTTCAGGCAGGAGAATATACCTTCCTGAGAGCATCCTTTGGCCAGGGCTACCGCTACCCTTCCGTTGCCGAAAAATACGCATCCACAACCCTGGGTTCGGTTAAGATTTATCCCAATACCGGCATTCAGTCGGAAAAAGGCTGGAGTGCCGAAACCGGAATCAAGCAGGGATTTATGCTGGGCCAATCCAGCGGCCAGGTGGACCTGTGCTTTTTTTACACCCGGAACAGCAACATGATTGAATTCCTATTCGGCCTGTACCCCGATCCTGTGACCGGAATATCAGGCCCAGGTTTCCGGGCTGAAAATTTTGAGCAGGCCATGATATACGGTTCGGAAATTGAATTTACGCTGACGAGGAATTTTAACCGGATCAGAACTGCCATGGATGCTGGGTACAGCTATATTTACCCGGTTGAATTCAGCCGGTACACGGGCGAAAGCACAGGCCAATATCTGAAGTACCGGCGGAAACATTCGGGCAACATGAACATTTCCATTTCCGGAGGGAAAATCGTTACGGGCCTTCATCTTTTTGCCCGTTCGCGCATTCTCCTCATTGATGATATCTTCCTGAACGAAATTACCGGTGAACAGATACTTCCCGGTTTTCCGGCCTACTGGAAGAGCCATAACAAAGGGTACCTGCTGGTGGACGGAGATATTGGTTACCTGATCAACCGGCGCCTTACCGTTTCACTGGTAGTAAAAAACCTAACCAATGTGGAATATATGGGCAGGCCTGGCGACATTCAGCCCGTGCGGAATTTCAGCCTGCGGCTCAGCGGAAGATTTTAATCTGTACACGCTTTTCGGGAAGCACAATACGCCGCAGGGGCCGCTTTCACTCCGTTTCAGCGGTGTTTGCCCGGATGCCAACCGCAAGATTTTCTATAGCGGGGGAAAGGCAAAACAAAATCCATCGCTCTCTGCCTGATCGGAAAGCATAACGGCAACCTTTCCGGTGGTACCGTGATGCGAAGCATAAAGAACTACCATTTTCTCCATTTTGTTTTGAATTGAAATTTAACAACAGCCACAAGCCAGGTTCACCCTGAGTTGGTGCTGTAAAACAACCTGAATTAACGAAAACGGGCGTCTTACTTTCCGGTAAATTGGTCTTATTTTCCTTGTTTTTGCTGGTGCAGAGGTCTCATTTTCCTTTGACACTTTCTGCATAGTCTCCGGGGGTAAGTCCGGTAGCGTTTTTGAAAACCCGGTTGAAGGTGGCTTTTGAATTAAAACCGCAATCATATGCCATGCCCAGGAGGGTGTACTTCGAAAAACGTTTTTCGCGGCAAAGGGCTTTAAAATCCTCAATACGGTAATGATTAACAAAATCAAAGAAATGCATGCCGATTTTTCGGTTCAGTATCCTTGAAAGGTATTCGGGCTGAACGCCAAGAAGCTGGCTTAACCCGGCCAGAGTAAGATCCGGATCGCGGTGTGGCTTCCTTTTCTGCATAAGGTTCAGCAGTTTGCTTACAAATTTTTCCTCTTCCTGACTGATATCCGGCTCGGGTTCAGCGGGAGACTGAGAATGCTCAAGGTCGACAGCGGCCGGTACCGAGGCAAAGACATTACCCTGGCGGAATCCGTAAAACCCAAGCACGAGAATGAACAGGGAAACGACTGTATACCCGGTCATCTGCATGGTCTGAAACGACAGCAACTGAAATGCCGTGTTGAACAGGTACAGGCCGCTCACAGACACATAACATACCAGTGCTGACCAGAGCAAAAAATAGAGCCAGGAAAGATCCCTGCCGTCAACATTGGAAAAATAGGCTTTGATTTTGCCCCGGAAACGCTTTATAAGCCAAAGGCTCCAAACAGTATAACCAACGTTCGAAAGGGCTATCATTGCCATAACAAAAGGGTAGGTCCAATCCTGCCTGAAATATCCGGTTTGTTCCCTCAGGATTTTTACTTCAGCAGGCT
>Ga0078972_1005900_pt1 | contig 30196 bp, 30 predicted proteins | sample YelNatPaOPGAMG01_FD_67568 | JGI IMG/M metagenome (GOLD analysis project Ga0078972, IMG submission 67568) | Hot spring thermophilic microbial communities from Obsidian Pool, Yellowstone National Park, USA - OP-RAMG-01 (SPADES assembly) (version 2) | ecosystem: Environmental > Aquatic > Thermal... | reverse complement strand
TGTTCTCAGCCTGGCTCCTATTGGCTGAGGCAGGGATGAAGGCTAAGGAGAGCAAACTCCTGCCTGAGAGCATCCTCAGGATGGGTGAGAGGGGCTATTACAGCAGGATAACAATAGGACGATTATGCTTGGCCGCTTGCGCTATGAGTGCTTTGGCCGAGTCCCTTGAGTAGCTGGAATTCCGGTAGCAGTAATCAATTACCAGTAGTAATATTTTGCTTGCGTTTTCCAAACGCGAGGATTCCCTATCCTGAATGGGGGAAAACGGCATTCTATCAGTAGATTATTACCAGTAATAAATTACTGATTTTGGCCGAACTCAACCCCAAACATGATGAACTGGAAATCAGCTTTCCCCGATAAAATAAAGGAATTCACCGATCATAGTCGCTACAACCTTTGCGCCATCGGGTATTGAGCGAAACTCCTTGATAGTCAAGGACTTAGAGGGGGTTGAAAATGGGCCAGGTCAGCTCGCCGTTTCGGGGATGAGCGCTGGATGCAAAGACACAAGTCCACACGATATAATTTCATCATGTTCCCCATCAGGGATGAGTTGAGGCATCGCCGGTTTCCGGTCTGGACCGTCATTATCATCCTTATCAACACGGCGGTATTCTCCTACCAGTTCCTTAGCCCGGAGGGCTTTGAAGGGTTCGTAATCAAGTGGGGCTTTATCCCCATCAGGTTCTTCGCGATCTTTGATTGGCCCACTGTTTTTTCCTCCATGTTCATGCACGCTAACCTCATGCACATAATCGGCAACATGCTCTACCTGTGGATATTTGGGGACAATGTGGAGGATGTCCTCGGCAGGGTTTTCTTTCCCTTGTTTTACTTACTTTCGGGCGTGGCGGCCGTGTTCGCGCACGCGCTCCTTTTCCCTGATTCAAGCATTCCCCTCGTTGGCGCCTCCGGCGCGATATCAGGGGTTCTCGGCGCTTATCTCCTCTTCTTTCCCAGGGCAAGGATAATAACCTTCATGTTTTACGGCGGCCTCGCTGTGGTGCCCTCCTTCGTCTATCTTCTCATCTGGATCGGGTTCCAGGTCCTGAACGCGTGGTTTACGGCGACCCAGGGAGGCGCTGGGGTGGCTTATCTGGCCCACGCCGGCGGTTTCGTAGCGGGGATTCTCCTCGCTCTCCCGGTCTGGATAATACGCAGGGTTTTGGGCCTTTACCCATTCTCGTTATGGAGAGGCTAAAGATAGCGACAGCTGGGGAATCTCACGGCCCGGCCATAGTTGGGATAATCTCCGGCATCCCCTCCGGCCTTTCCATCTCTGAGGATCACATAAACGCGCTCCTGGCCCAAAGGAGGCTCGCTCCCGGAAGGGGTTCCAGGATGAGGGATGAGGCCGACAGGTGCGAGATACTTTCTGGGGTCAGGAAAGGGCTCACCATCGGGACACCGATAGCTGTTCTCGTCAGGAATATCTCAACTGAAAAGTGGGATTCGCCTCCGGCGAAGTATCCAAGGCCCGGCCACGCTGACTGGCCAGGGGTTCTGAAGAGGGGCTTTGTGGACACGAGGGATGTCTGGGAAAGGGCATCTGCTAGGGCAACGGTTGCTCAGACAGCGCTGGGCGCGGTTGCCGCGAGGGCGCTTGAGGAGCTCGGGGTTACCCTCTTCTCATACATTGAGAGGGTTGGCCCGGTATCCGCAAGGGTCCCTGAAAAGCTGGGCGAGAGGCTCGTTTTGGCCGGAGAGTCGGTTATATCCTGTCCGGACCCAGCTTCAAGCATTAGGATGCTTGAGGCAATTGAATCAGCAAGAGAGCGCGGCACAACCCTGGGCGGGGTCTTTGTTGTCGGCGCCCTTGGAGTTCCCCCCGGCCTCGGCGATTATACGGAACCCGAAAAACGCCTTGACGGAAGGATAGCGAAGTGGATGATGTCAATCCCCGCCGTGAGGGCAGTGGAGATAGGCGAGGGCATCGCGCAGGCTGGGATGGAGGGGTGGGAGGCAATGGACGGGTTTGCCGTAGCGGAGGGTAGGGTTGAGAGAACGGGGAACCTCGCGGGGGGCCTGGAGGGCGGCATGACTAACGGCCAACCCATCCTGATAAGGTGCTGGGTCAAGCCAGCCCCGACCCAGCGGGAGCCTCTTCCTTCTTTCAATATAGATAATCTTGAACCGGGCCCAGCGCTCGCCGAAAGGGGGGATGTTTGCCCGGCGCCGGCCGCGGCGGTGATTGCACGGTGTAGCCTGGCACTAGTTCTCCTTGACGCGTTTCTGTCAAAGTTCGGAGGGGACAGCATGAAGGAGCTCCTTGAGAGGCTTGATGCCTACAGAGTTGGCAAGGGCTAGCCGCCATACCTTATAATATTCAGGATGACTTCCCTGGATGTGTTGTGGGTGGCTGTGGCCTGTTCGGTTATTATCGTATCTATCGGGCTTTTCCTTGCTCTCGTTGAGATTCGGAATTTCGTCAGGGATGGCAGGGAGACGCTCAGGATAACAAACGCGGAGCTCCCCGGTATCCTCAGAAACCTCAGGGAGGCAGCCGAGGAGGCCGAGCGTGCCGCGGCAAACCTTAATGCTGTTATAGGCGGCCTGGCATCCGTTTCCGGGCTCGTTGCCTCTATCTCAGAAAAGCTGAAAGGGGGATGGTTCGGGACGGGCCTGACCGCTGTAATTGACCTCGTAAGAAACCTATTCAAACGGAGGAAAGAGAAATGAGCGAAAGGGGCAGCTCAACGGGCTGGGCCCTGGCCGGCTTTGCCATAGGTGTTCTTGTTGGCGCGGCCCTTGGGGTTCTCTTTGCGCCCGCGCCCGGCGAAGAGACGAGGGCACGCCTCAAGGAGTCCCTGGAGGAGGCGTGGGAGAAAAGCAAAGAGAAGGGAAAGGAGCTGGTTGATAAGGCCAGGGAAAAACTCTTTGAACCGGACGCTGAGGAAGAAGTATAAAACAGGGGCTGGAATGACCCCAAAGGAGAGCCATGCGCATAGGTATAAACGGTTTCGGCCGTGTTGGCCGTCAGGTTTTTAAGATAGCCCTGGAGAGAGGGCATGATATAGCTGGCATCAACGACCTCTTTGATGCCTCTGTCCTCGCGCACCTCTTGAAATACGACTCTGTCTACGGCAGATACACGAAGAAGGTTGAATCCGGCGAGGGTTTCATCTCCGTTGATGGGGTGAGGTATCCCGTCACTGCCCACAAGGATCCCAAGGATATACCTTGGGATGAGTGGAAGGCGGACCTCGTGGTTGAGGCCTCCGGAGCCTTCAGGTCAAAGGACAAGGCCTCCGCGCACATGAAGGGAACGGTGAAGAAGGTTATAATCACCGCTCCGGCAAAGGGCGAGATAGACGCCACATTCGTGATGGGCTGTAATGAGAAGGATTACGACCCAGACAAGCACCACATCGTCTCCAACGCCTCCTGCACCACGAACGCTTTCGCGCACATGGTCCGCGTCATAAAGGAGAATTTCGGCATAAAAAGGGGCCTCATGACCACCGTCCACGCCTACACGAACGACCAGCGCATCCTTGACGCGCCGCACAAGGACCTGCGGAGGGCGAGGTCAGCGGGCGTTTCAATAATCCCCACATCAACCGGCGCCGCAAAGGCCATAACCATAATATATCCGGATCTGAAAGGCAAGCTTGACGCGGTGGCGCTCAGGGTTCCGACCCAGGACGCATCCCTGGTGGACTTCGCCGTTGAGGTTGAAAGGCCCACGAGTGTTGAGGAGGTCAACGCGGCCTTCGCGGCATACGCGAAAGCTAACCCCAGATACATGGGCATCGCGGAGGCAGAGCTGGTCTCAATAGACATCGTTGGCGATAGGCGTTCGGTAGTCTTTGATCCTTTCCTCACCCAGGTTGTTGACGGGACTTTCGTCAAGGTCTTCGGCTGGTATGACAACGAGTGGGGCTACTCGGAAAGGGTTGTTGATCTGGCTGAGCACATCCTGAAATAGGGCTGGGGCAGGATCAAGCTTTTTCGCAAGGTCGGGAGACCTAGCGTAATTATGATAGCTTCCTGGCGGCCCGGAAGGGAGATCCGTTATCATACCTCCTTGAACGAGGCCCTGGCAAACCCCGCGCCGCTTGTCCTAGCCCTGGATGGCGGAGTTTTTCCCTTTCGCGGAGCGCTTGAACGCCTCCTTTCGGAGGTTCAAAAGCCAGGAGTATCCCTCGCTTACTCCTCATACGAGACGGATTCCGGCACGGTTGAGGCTCTGCCCTTTAACGGAGATATAACCGAGCGTTTCCCGTTCGGCCCGCTGAGGGCTTACCTTTCCGAAAGGCTGATCCCCACAGGGGCCGAAAGATTCCGTTTCGCTTGGGAATACCACGCGAGGCTAGCCCTGGAGGAGCAGGGGCTTTTCCCATCGGCTATCCCAGAACCCCTTTACTTCCACGCGCCGGACCTTTTGCCCAGGCCCGATCTCAGGGAATACCTGGACAGTAGGCAGTGCCAGTCAGGGCCCGATCTCGCTGAATCGTTCGCCTACCTGAGGTATCCGCCCGAGGCTGACGCTGAGTTCCGGGAGGCCTTCTACGCCATGCTGAGAAGGCGCGGGGCCTTCCTTGAAGATCTTGAGCCGGAGCGAACCTTCCCTCCTGGCAAGGGCGAGAACGAGGTAATGGCCTCGGTCCTGATTCCGGTGAGGAACAGGGAATCTTTCATAGCCCAGGCAATAGAATCCGCCCTCTCCCAGGATTTTGAGGACTACGAGGTTATCGTTGTTGACAACGCCTCCGAGGACAGGACGAGGGATGTGGTGAGGGGTTTTCGGGATCCGAGGCTCAGGCTCATTGAGAACCCTCCGGGCTCCATTGCCTTCGCCCTTAACGCCGGGCTCAGAGCCGCGAGGGGAAAATACATCCTTCAGTTGGACTCGGACGACGCTTACACCCCTGAGACCGTCAGCAGGATGGTAAGCTTCATGGAGGAGAACCTGGGTTGCGGTCTCGCCATATCCTATTATCAGCTTACGGATGAGAACATGAATCCCTTGCCGGACGGCGTGGTGAAACACCTTGAGTATGACCGAAACAACATCCTGAGGTGCGAGGGCGCGGGGGCCGTTCGGTGCTGGCGAAAGGAGGTCCTCCTTGAGATAGGGGGATTTGACGAGGAATTCGGGAACTATGGGGAGGACTACGACGCTGTCCTCAAAGTATCCGAGAGATACGAGGTCTGCCGGGTGCACAAGGTCCTGTATTTCTACAGGAGGCATCAGGGTTCCCAGGATGCCGTTCAATCCAAAGCCGAAAGGCTCAACGCCAAAACCAGGATAAGGCTTAGGGCTTTGGAGCGCAGGAAGAAGCTGGTTCAGAACCGTGGAAATAAAAGAAATACCGAAGGCGCTTGAGGCGCGTTACGGAAGGCCGGAGAGAAAACCCAGGCCCATTCTGGAGTGCCTCATAAGGACGATACTGTCCCAGAACACAAATGACAGGCTCAGGGACCAGGCCTACGAAAGGCTCACTGAGGCGTTCGGCTCCTGGGAGGACATGCGGCGGGCTTCCCCCTCTAAGATATCCGAGGTCATAAAGCCTGCTGGGCTTCACGATCAGAAATCAAAGGCCATAAAAGCGCTTCTTGAGCTTGCGGCCGAGCACGGCTACGATCTCTCCTTCCTGTGCAAGATGAAGCCCAGAGACGCCTACGCTTTCCTCCTTTCGGTAAAAGGTATAGGCGACAAAACGGCAAAAGTATGCCTTCTATTTTCCTGTGGGATGCCGTTTTTTCCAGTGGACACCCACATAAGCCGGGTGGCGAAGAGGCTTGGGCTCGCCGTGGCGAACTGGACGAGGGAGAGGGTCTCACAGCACCTTTCCAGCCTTTTTGATCCGGCTGATTACTACTCCCTTCACCTTAACCTCATAGAGCTGGGCCGGGAGCTCTGCAAGCCGAGCAGTCCTAGGTGCGACGAGTGCCCGATAAACCGGGCGTGCAGACACGCGCGGGAGCGAAGTTGATCCTCGTTGCGCTCTTATCTGCCAGGCTCCTCCTCGTGGCAACCGGAGATGCCTTGATGCACAAAGCTGTCCAGGCGTGCGCGGCCGACAGCGGATACGATTTCCTCTACGAGAAGGTTGCGCCGGCGCTTCGTTTGGCTGACCTGGGTTTCCTGAACCTTGAGTTCCCTGTTGCCCCAAAAACAGGAAGGCCTCCAAAGCCTTTCCTCTTCAACGCTGGGCCCGAGGCCGTCTCAGCTCTGGCGAGGGCCGGGTTCAATGTTTTTAACCTCGCCAACAACCACGCCTTTGACCAAGGCCCTCGCGGCCTCGCGGAGACCTGTTTTCACTTGGATTCCATTGGTGTGGGCTTTGTGGGCGCCGGCCGCACGGCCGCGGAGGCGCAAAAGCCTCTTGTCATAGAAAAGCGCGGGATAAGGGTCGCTTTCCTCGCTTACACAACATTGCTCAATATAGCGGGAAACTCGGGCGATCCGGCAAGGCCGCGCGTCAACACCTTTGAAGAGGATTCGGCCAAGAATGACATCTCTCGCCTCCGCGATTCGGTTGATTTCATTGTTGTGTCCCTGCACTGGGGAAACGAATACATGAACGAGCCAACGCCAAGCCAGGTCGCCGTCGCTCACGAGCTCTGCGACTGGGGGGCGGATATCATCCTGGGCCACCATCCCCATGTCCTCGGGCCCGTTGAGATATACACGGCCAAGGACGGCAGAAGGTGCGTCATAGCCTACACCCTCGGAAACTTCATATCAAACCAGGAAAGGACCTACTGCCTGAAAATGCCGGCGGAGAAAGGCGACCCGCGGGATGGGGTTCTCCTCTACATAGCTCTTGTGGCCGATAGCTCCGGCAGAAGCCTGGAAGGCCCTTGGGCTGTTCCGCTTTGGACGGAGAACAGGAACGGCATCATAAGGCCGTGGCCCATGAAGGTGTTCCGGACGCGGGAGCCTGAGCTCATTGCCCTGAGGTGGAGGAGGGTCTGGGAGGTCCTGAGGCTACCCGAATGGCGAGCCCTGGGACATTGCCCACTCCACGAAATCCTTGTAGACCTTATCCTTGGACAATGTCGTAGAATCCCCTATCACGATTAGCTTTCTCCTGGCGCGAGTTATAGCAACATTAAGGCGCCTCCTGTCTTTCAGGAACCCTATCCTGCCGGACGGGTTTGACCTTACCAGTGATAGGATGATCACCTCCTTTTCCCTCCCTTGGAACCCGTCAACTGTCCTTATCTCAACCCCCTCCGGCAGGATTTCCCTTAGCAGTTTAACCTGGTCCTCGTAAGGTGCTATCACGCCTAAGTGGGGGGGATCAAGCCCAAGCCCAAGCAATTCCTTCACCAATCCCCTTACCATCTCTGCCTCGCCGGGGTTCTCCCTTGAGGGGGAACCCCGCCTGATTCTCTCCGGGGAACCCCCTCCGGTGTCCAGGAAAACCACGGGCCTGTCATCAAGCGCTGGGTTCTCGGCCGGGAAAGCCAAAAGTTCAGAAAGCTTCATTTTCTCTAGACCATCAGCGGACCTGAGCCCTCCGCCGTAGAAAACCCTGGCCGGAAACCCCATTATTTCAGGGTGCATCCTGTATTGGGTGTCCAAAAGGGCAGAGGCCTTCGGGTGGAGGCTTATCATCCTCTCAAATAGGCTAATCCCCAGTCCGCCCTCCTCAGCCTCCCGGGAAAGGACCGTAGGCGGCAACTGCTTGTGATCCCCGGCCAGGACCGCCTTTCTTGCCTTTATGAGGGGAATGAGCGCGGAGGGCTCAGTCGCTTGAGTCGCCTCGTCAATCACAACGAGGTCAAACTCCTCTCCCTCCAGGAACTCCGAGCCAGCGCCGGAGCAGGTTGAGCATATGACCCTGGCCTCTGAGATTATCCTGCCGATTATCCTTTCCTCTCTCTTCGCCGCCTCTTCCCTCAGCTCCCTTATCCTCCTCTCCAGAGAAATCCACTCCGCCATCTCCCTCATCCTTTGCCTCGTGATCCCCCTGCCTGACTTGTAGTGCCTTGCCATTCTCTCTATCTCATCGTAGGTGTAGCCGCGCGTTGAGGCAGAGGTAGGCTTGGGATACTTTTCCTGTTCCTCCCTTAGTAACCCTATCCTGTCCCAGAGCTCCCTGCAGGCACCGTATTCGGGGTCCGCCTCAACCAGCGCGTCAAGGCTACGGGAAACGAGCGCCGGAGAAACCTTCGCCGGATGCCCTATCCTGACCGGCTCCAGGCCCTTTTTGATGAGGCCCTCAAGCAGATTGTCCGTTGCAACATTGGAGTCCCCGCAAGCCAGAACCCTTTCACCGCGCCTCACGGCGCACTCTATTACCTCAACTAGGGTCATTGTCTTGCCGGTCCCGAAAGGCCCGTGTATGAGGAACATGGGCCTCGTTCCCATGGCTAGAGCGAGTGCCCGAGCCTGCGACTCGTTCAGGTAGCCCGGGGCACAGGGGTTTTCGGCCCGGACAGCGGGTTTTTCCTTCCCCAGGAGAAAATCCGGAGGGAAAAGCCCCGCGCTCACGCGCTTAAGGGCAGAGAGCATCCTTAGGTAGGTGATGTCGTTGGAGATAAGGTCAACCCTCACCTTTTGCCACTCATGAGGCAGAGGCCCGTCAAGCACGAGGACGAAACCGTTCCCGGTTCGCTCAAGCACAACCCCTTGAACCCCGTCCTTCAGGGGGTGGATTCGGGAGACTATCACGGTATCCGATGCCCCGATCTCGCTCTCAGGCATCTCCTTCCGTGTGAGCCTGACGAGCCGCCTGCCGCCGAGCCAAGGCCCGCGGTCCTCCGCCCTCATGTCCAGAACGCACCTTCCTAAAGCCTGCCTTGCCTCGCCCGAAAGGCGCGCTATCTCCTCCTGCTGGGACCTCATCTCCTCCGCTCGCTCAAGGGCAATTAGCCTGGAGAAGTGCTCCCGGTAATCCTCAAGATCCTTGAAAACCTTCAATGTTCAATTGGGCCGTAGATTATCAGGCTGTCAAAGCCCCGCCACCTGTCTTTGCCTTGGAAATAGAACCTGCCCGCCTGCGGAAGTCCCGAAAGGAATAGGGTGTCCTCGCGATTCATTCGCCTCGGCCATATCAGAAATTCGTCCCAAAAAACAACCACTATGTAGTCCGGGCTGTGGCGTTTGACCAGATCGGAGAAGCTGAGGTTTCCCCATGTGAAATCGTGATCAACCATGGCGACGAGCCGATTCCTATCGTGCATGGGCCACCAGAACCAGAACCAGTTGATCATCACGGTCTTTCCAGGAGGGATCTCGGTGAGGACCTGGGACTCAAGCCTGCGCACAGGAGCGTTCGCTCCGCACTCGCTCGTGCTTCTGTAAGCGGCCATAAGCCCCACCCCTATCCCGAACACCAACATCCCCCACCTTACCCAGGGCAGCCTCTGAAACGGGATGAAAAAACCGAGGGCAAGGAGGGGAACGAGGAATATCAGGTAGCCACCGCGCATCAAAGGCCACGAGAGGATAGCGCTCGCCAAAAGCGCCAGCGGAATCCCGTATAGAAGCGGGTAATCCCTGAACTTGAACAAAGCGCCCGCTATCGCCCCGAGGAGAATCACGCGCAGGATGAGAAACCTTGAAAGAGGTTCGTGCCATCCCAACAATAACATGAGGAGGAACCTCGTCTTGGTCTCAATCACAAATGGGATGAGGTGGAATCGGCGGGTTATCAGGAGGAAAATGGGGGCGTATTGGTTCGGTTCGTCTATATCACGAAGCAGGGGATACCCTTTGTAGGGCAGGTAATTGGTGAACAACATTACGATTCCCGCCAGGGCTACGCCCACGGTGAACCAGGCGAGGCCCTTCCATCTCCTTAAGAAAACCAGAACCATCGCGAGGCCGAGCGGGAGGAATATCCCCAAGGGCCTTACCAGGAAAGAGATCCCTGAAATGAAGCCTACCGCCGCGAAAAGCCAGAGGTTTTTTCGCCTGATTGCTACCAAAAAGGCCAGAACCGCGACCGCGGTCGCGGCCGCGAGCAGGGCGTCTGTCCTGGTGTAGTGAGATGCCCTGAAGAAAAGTGTCTCAAATCCGGTGAAAACAGCGGCCCACAGCCCAGCCCAGGGCTCTTTGAATTCTTTTCCTATGAAGTAAGTGCAGACGAGGGCGATGGCCCCAGAAAGGAGCGAGACCATCCTTCCCCAAAACAACTGAACCCCGAAAACCTTCAAAAATAGGGCGAGTATCCCGTAGTATATCCAACCGGAGAGCATACCGTAGCCATACTGGCCAAGGTATGACCCCGGAAGCATATCCGACCTCACGGCGCCGTATTTCCAGATGCCCATAGCGCAGGAGGCGTGGAGGGCCTCGTCCTGGTTCATGTCCCAGCCAGGGAACCAGGTTAGGGTTAAGAGGTTGAGGGTTAACCAAAGGATGATGTAAATTAAAAGCCATGCGCCCGGCAAAGACAGAATTCTCTTGATGGTTTTCATCTCTTGACCCTGTATATCACGATGCTGTCAGCCTGGCCGAGCTGGACTATCCCTCGGGCGGGGTAGGCCTTCACCCGCTCCAGGGTTGAGAGGTATCTCAGGTCTTTCTCCTCCAGCGAAAGGCACCTGAGCCACGGGGAGCCCGGCGGGTTCCTCACATAGCCGATAATGACGAAGTCCGCGCCGAACTCGCTCGCCAGATCGGAGAGGGAACCCGGACCGAGCGCTTCATACATCCCGTGAAGGTAGATGTATCTCGCTAAACCGTAGGTGGGCCACCAAAACCACGACCAGTTGCCGATGACAACGGACCCGCGGGGAATGGCCGATGAGATGTCCCTACAGATACTGAAGAGGCGGGCGTTCCTGTCCCCCCTTACTATTTCGGAAAACTGGTAAGCTCCGAACCCTATGCCCACAGCGGCCGCTATAAGGAAGAGCCTCCGCCACCTGACAAAAGCAAACGCACAGCCCAAAGCCAGCACGGGGGCAAATAGCGCGGCGTATTCGTATCTTATGCCGGGCCAGGTCACCAAACTGCTCAGAAACATAGCGGCAAAGAGCAAAGGCAGGATGTTCTTTCTCTCCAGAAAAGCGCAAAGGACCGTTCCTATGAGGCAAAGGTTGAAAAGCCCCATCACCGGCCATAGCCTCGGCACGGCGAAGAACCTAGCCCAGACGACGAGGTGATCCTTTATCACAACGAGGACATCCCTAAGCCTCATGTGCAGGAGAAGAATAGGCACAACCCGTGAGTTCGGCTGGTCAATATCCCTGAGGATGGGGTAGGTCCTGTAGGGGAGGTAATTTGTGAAGAGTATGATGCAAGTTGCCGCGGCAACCCCAACCGTGAACCAGAGCGCCCCCCTCCACCTCCTGTAGAGAAGGAGCAAGGCCAAAATCGCTGGGATAAGGAAAAGGTTTAGGGGCCTCACCAGGAAGGCTATCGTTCCCACAAAACCGGAAATAAGGAAGAGAGAGGCCCTATCCCTCTTTATGGCCATGACAAATATGAGGAGGCTGAGGGCAACGAAGCCCATGAGGGTGGCATCGGTCCTCGTATACCGTGAGACATAGCCCACAACCTCCATCCCTCCCGTGAGGAGCGCGGCAAGAAACCCGGCCCTCGCGCTACCCAGCTCCTTGGCTGTCATGTATGTGAACCAAAGGGCGAAGGCCCCAGAAAGGAGCGAGACCATCCTCGCCCAGAACAACTGAACCCCGAAAACCTTCAAAAACAGGGCGAGTATCCCGTAGTATATCCAACCGGAGAGCATACCGTAGCCATACTGGCCAAGGTATGACCCCGGAAGCATCTCGGACCTCACGGCTCCGTATTTCCAGATGCCCATAGCGCAGGAGGCGTGGAGGGACTCGTCCCCGTTAGAATCCCACTGAGGCCACCAGGTTAGGGTTAGGATGTTAACGCAGAGCCATAAGGCCAGATATATGACAAACCACACCTTCGGCTCTCTCAGAGCCTCAGCAATTCGCCTCACCCCTACCCGACCCAAACCCAGTCCAGGCTTGATTCTTTGAGCTTCACATTGAAGCGTATGGAATGGAGGGTATCCTTGCGCCTGACCTCAAGGCCCATTATCACGGGCACAACATACTTCTTGGCCTCGTCCTCGGTTATGTCCACCCCTACGGCGTTGCCCATTTCCATCGCCTCGTATTTGGGTTGGCGTTCCGTCATCGTGAGCGCCGCATCCAGCATCTCAGAGGGGGATATCTCGTATGCCGGGATGAAGACCCTTATCTCGCCTTCTGAGCTCCCACCGCCAAAGAACTTCTCAAAGAAACTGCCTAGGGAGCCCGAGGCGTCGCGGTGGGTTATCTTAACATCAACCTTGAAGACCCAGAACGGCTTCAGGATCTTCCCCTGGCCCTTTGCAGTCCTTATTCGCGCTGGTTTGAGCCCCGCCCTCGTGACCTGGTATATCTTTCCGCAGGCGCCGCAGGACGCGAAATACCTCCCTTTCTTATCAAGGAGCTTGTCGCAGTCCGGGCACTTCAGGGGCACCAGCCTTATTTCCTTATCTTTATCTTTTGAGGACAATTTCTCCTCCTCCTCGCATGGTTTTCGCGAGCCACAGGTTAAAGGCGAACAAGAGTATCACCGCGCCTATGAGGAGCTTTCCCTCAAAGATCTGGGCCAGAATGACCCCAAGCCCCATTATTAAAGGGTCGCCCAAGGATAAGCCCAGGACAACAGGCCATATACGGAAACCTGTGGCGCGCGGCGCCCTGGCGTATCTGAGCCTTGACCTCGCACCATCAACAGTTGCGGAGAACTTAAGGTTCTTGTAGGAGTATGTGATCTGCCAGAACGGGTAATAAACCAGATAGAAGTCCTGATCCACCACATCAAGGTATTCGTCCGTGACATGGTCCAGGGGGTATTTCTTCCTGGCCGCGGCGATGAGCCCCTTCCTGGCATCCTTGCGCGAGGCCTCCTCTTCCTCGGTTATCTCCAGGTATTCGCCCTCCGGGCGCTCGGACTCAGTGTAGTGTTCCAGAGGAAGGCCGTCAAGGCTTATCGTCTCTACGGAGAGCTCGCCTATACCCGTTGCTGGGTCTGACCAGGATATCCTTTCGTTAACCTTGTATTCGTGGTATGTCCGCGTCTTGTGGCCTTTAGAATCCGTGGATTCAGTGTAGCCCAGCCGCCAGCCTATGACCTGGCCGATCGTGAACCACATCGGCACATAGACCAAGCGGGCGGACTCAATCCTCACGCCCCTCTTGAACGCTCCGGGGATTCCCCACCTCTTCAGCCATTCCTGGACCAGAGCCTTTGCCCTGGCCTCGTCAAGGGCGTTGCGCACGAGAAGACGGGGGGTGCCGAGAAGCCCCTCAACACGAAAGAGGGTGCCGCACGACTTGCAGTCAACTATGACCTGACCCGCTACTATCTCAAGGGCATCCCCGCAGTTGGGGCAGTTCAGTCCCCTTATTTGGGTTACGAGCGCCTCAGCCATTTCTCACACATTTTTTATGATAAGGTAAGCTATCACTGCTGACACGGGCAGTGAAATGATCGCGCCCATGCAGAGAAGGGCCATGCCAAGGTCCACGGTGTCCTCAGAAAAAAGAGGTAGCGAGAGAAGAAGGAAGAGTATGCCGAACGCGAGGGTGTAGAGGTAGTATGGCCAGCCCGGTTTCCTGGGGTAATCCTTGGCGTGAACGCCGCCGGTCATTCCCTCTATAAGCAGGCTGTAATCCTTGCCCTTATAGGAGTATTCAACCCTGTATAGCGGCACATAAACCAGGCTGAGCTCCTGAACATCCTGGCCCCGGCTCTTCAGGAAGTTTATCTTTTCAGCGGGCTCCATGTCTGGTTTAGCCATCTCGCCATCAAGGGGTCCCTCCAGAGGCTTTATTGTTTCCAAGGGAAGATTTTGCGGCGAAAGCGCCTCGTAGGTCTTCTTTTCGGCAAAGCCTGGCTGGATGCTGAAAGCTATGTCTCTGGCGCCGCCCTCGCTAGCCTTCCATTCCTTTATGTGCCATGTCGGGACCCAAACCGGAATGACGCTCTTCAGAACAACCCGCTCGTTGAAGCGTGCCGGCTTGTCCCTCTCGGCTGTCCACCGGAAGAACCTCTCTGTGGCCGCGGCCTTGTCAAAAACGGGCTTGGCCCAGAACTCGCCCTGGTATATCTCCTTCTTTATCTCAATGGTGGAGCCGCAGAAAGGACAAGTGATATAATCGGCCCCACGGGGCACATCCAGGGGCGCGCCGCACTGGCTACACTTGATCTTTCTGGTTGCAGTCGCTTCCTCAGCCAACTGTTGCCTCCTTTGTGAGAGAGATTATATAGCAAACCGATCTGCGCTTGCTATTTCGCGACCCTTAACACCCCCTTAACAAACCCCTCGCTATACTTTTGGCCTTGAAGAAGGTATCAGACGGGATAGCAAGGGTTTGTTTCTTGATGGCCGCGACGGTCTCGGTTCTGATCGTGGCCGGAATAGTCATCCTTTTGGGAAGGAACACCCTTCTGGCCCTGAGAACCCTCCCGCTCCCAGAGCTCCTCTTCGGCACTAACTGGAATCCCGTTGGCTACACGGGCGCGAGCTACGGCACCCTCCCCCTTCTCGTGTCCTCGTTAATGGTTACATCAGGAGCAATGGCAATAGCGGTTCCCTGGGGGCTAATGGTAGCGGTCTATCTTTCGGAGGTGGCATCAGAGCGCCAGAGGGCCATTTTCAAGCCCATCGTTGAGCTCCTCGCGGCCGTCCCGTCGGTAATATACGGTTTTCTCGGCCTCACCATTACTGCCCCGCTAATCGCCCGGCTCACAGGCCGCAGCTCCGGCCTGAACGCGCTCAACGCGATCATTATCCTCGCTATAATGATACTTCCCACGGTAATCTCCATATCTGACGACGCCCTGAAGGCCGTTCCCAGGACATACAGGGAGGCCGCGAGGGCGCTCGGAGCGACCAGGTGGCAGACAATATGGGGCGTGGTGGTGAAGGCCGCGAGGCCGGGCATAGTCGCGGCAGTAATGCTCGGATTCGGAAGGGCGGTTGGAGAGACTATGGCAGTCCTCATGGCCGCTGGCAACGCTCCTGCTATGCCCCACTCCCTCCTTGACCCAGTAAGGCCGCTAACAGCAACCATAGCCATAGAGCTGGGTGAGGTGGCCTGGAACACAGAGCACTACTATGTGCTCTTCGCCCTCGGCTTCTACCTCTTCCTGATAACCCTAACCGTCAATCTCCTGGCCGAGCCGTTCATTAAGAGGATAAAGGAGGCCGCGTGAGCAGGTGGACCCTATTCATAAAGAAGCTGGTTGACGGGGTCGGGACAGTTGTCATAGCCCTCTCTGCCCTTCTGGTTGCTGTTGTGCTGGGCTACATATTCTCTTTCCTAATCCTCAAGGGAGCGGGCGCGCTCAGCTGGGAATTCCTTACCAAGCCCCCTTTGGACAACATGACCCGCGGGGGCATATTCCCGGCAATAGTAGGGACATTTTACCTTGCCCTTATATCCACAATAGCCTCCTTCCCGGTGGGGCTCGGCGCTGGCATTTATCTTGCCGAATACGCCCCCGATAACTGGTTCACAAATCTCATTAGGAGCATCACGCGCAACCTCGCGGGCATCCCTTCCATAGTCTACGGCATATTCGGGGTAGCGCTTTTTGTCCAGCTTTCCAGGATGGGAACCTCGCTCATCGCCTCCGGCCTCACCCTAGGACTCATGAACCTTCCGTGGCTCATAACCACCTCCGAGGAGGCCTTGAGGCAGGTGCCGCATTCCTATAGGGAAGGCTCCCTGGCCCTTGGCGCTACCAAGTGGCAGACGATCTGGAAGGCGGTCCTGCCGCCGGCCCTTCCCAGCATTCTCACGGGCGCTATACTCTCCATGTCCCGAGCCGCCGGGGAGACAGCCCCCATCCTTTTTACCGGCGTTGTCTTCTACACCCCTCACCTTCCGAGTAGCCTTTCCAGCCAGTTCATGGCACTTCCCTATCACCTATACATACTGGCAACCCAGCACCAAGACATTGAAAGGGTTCGCCCCCTCGCATACGGCACGGCGCTCGTCCTCATAATGCTGAGCCTAATACTAAACCTATCCGCCTTCTTCATAAGAAAGAGGTTTTCCTCCAAGGTATAAATTCGGCCCAGGCTTCCCTAAAAATGGCTCCTCTGGGGTTCCCACCCGCATTAGTCCTGTGGATTATCGCTGTTCTCGCCGAATGCTATTGGCAATATCGCCAGACCCCTCTCGCACCCCGCGTAAACCAGTTCCCCGACCGCCAGGGCGTTCACCCTCCCTTTGCCTGTCTCGGTCTCAGCGAGCTTCTTCCCATCCCGCCATGCCTGAATGAGGCCCCCTCTTGTCCCAACAAAAAGGGTTTTGCCGTCCGGGGAGAAGCCCAGCGCGCTCACAGTGTCCCCAGCGCTAAAGGTGGATATGGGCTTCCATGTTCCTGTTTCGTATGAGGAGACGAGGTCATCCTCTCCGAAGACCAGGGTCCTCCCGTCAGGCGAGAAAACGCAAGAGTTGTGCTTTACGGGTGACCATACCTCAAAAACATGTGCCTTCTCCGTTTTCTCAAGGTCCCACACCTCGCATGTCCAGCCCTGGTATCCCAGGAACAACCACGCCCCGTCAGGCGAGACAGCCGCGCAACCAACAACCAGATTAACCTCCTGGCCCGTGTATTTCAGTTCCTTTCTGAGCTTGCGCTTTTTAAAATCCCAAAGACGAATGGGGTGGGACGCATCCGTTGAGACCACCTCCCTGCCCCCCCTACGGAAAAAAGCCGAGTAGACCTTTATCCCCTGCTCAACCGGAAGGGATCTTGCCACGCTAAGGGTTTCCGCGCCCCAAACCCCTATCTTTCCCGTGCCGGAGGAAAGGAGGGTGTCCCCGAAAAAGTCCAAGGACATCACTTCATCGTCGTGGCAGGCCTTTGCCGCAAGGCAAGCCCCCGTCGCTGGGTCGTATACCCTTATGAACCCGTCGGAAAAGCCCGCGGCGAGGAATTTTCCGTCGTGAGAGAGCGCGAGGGCCGTTACGCTCTGAGAGATAACGAGCGCTATTATGACCATGATGGGTTTTCTCCCTTTTCCCTCTTCACGCTGTAAGCTTTGACCTCAACCCCCGTTTCCCTGTTCGTCCGGCTTGCTATCTCATCAAGGCGCTCCGGAGGGACTATCATCAGGCCCTTTGTCGGGAAAGGTCTGTCCAGAGAGTAGATCTGGACCGTCTTGGGCCTGATTTCCCCTATCCGGGCGATCCACGCTTTGAGCGCGGGGCCCTCTGAATTATTGACCTTGCCGCTCACGAACAGGCTCTGCAACGCGAAGGGCCTCCTGAGCTCGCGCATCCCTTGGATTATTCTCTCAAGGGTTATGCCTGGCGCTGGCCTCGCGATTGCCTGGAAGGTATCCTCGTCTCCAGCGTCCAGCTTCATAATGGGCAGGTCAATGAGATTGTCTATTGCCTCGCTAACTCCGGGGATTAGAAGGCCGCTGGAGTTTGAAAGAAGGGCTATTTCCGAACCTGGCGAGAGCTCATCCCTTACCTTTCTGACCACCTTTGCTATTTCGGGGAAGTCAGGGTGAATCGTGGGCTCGCCGTTGCCGGAGAATGTTATGAACCGAGGGGATTCCACCTCAGAGAGGGCTTTTCTCAGGGCATGTTCAACATCCTGAACACCGGGGAGCTTGGCCCTTGCCGGACTCATTGTTAGAGACCTGGTCGTTCCATACTGGCAGTATACGCAGTTGAAGGAGCAGACCTTGCGCTTCGTGGGGGAGAGGTTTATCCCAAGGCTCACGCCCAGTCGCCTTGAGTTCACTGGTCCATAAATGATTCCTTTCTGGAGCGGCAAAAGCCTCACAGGGATATTATAACCTATCTTTTGCTCAGGGTTCACCTTTGGTCATAACTGGCGACTGATAGCCCGCAACGGCTATAATTTGCCCGTGAAGGTTTTGGTTGCCGGCGGAGCGGGCTATATAGGCAGTCATGTCGCCCTCCTTCTTGCTGACCGAGGATACGAACCCGTCATATACGACAACATGTCCTCTGGCCACGCCTGGGCCGTGCACGGTGACCTTATCAAGGGGGACATATGCGATAGGCCCCTTCTGTCAGCTGTGCTTGATGACACGAAGCCCGTTGCCATAATGCACTTCGCTGGAAAGATACTCGTTGCCGAGTCAATGGAGAGGCCGGAGCTCTATTTCGCGAACAATGTGTCCGGGAGCATCGCTTTGCTTGAGCTGGCGCTTGAAAGGGGAATCCCTGTAATATTCTCATCATCGGCCGCTGTCTACGGCACGCCCGAAAGGGTTCCGATAGCCGAGGATGCCCCGCTGAGGCCGGAAAGCGTATATGGAGAGACAAAGCTCGTGATTGAGAGGGTCCTGGATTGGTATGCGAGGCTGAGGGGGCTCCGTTATGTCTCACTGAGATACTTCAACGCGGCGGGCGCCTCACCGTCCGGCAGGCTCGGAGAACTCCACAGGCCCGAGACCCACCTCATTCCCCTTTGCCTGCACGCGGTAATGGGTCTGAGGGAAAAGCTCGTTGTTTTTGGGGATGATTACCCCACCCCTGACGGAACCTGCGTAAGGGATTACATCCATGTTGATGACCTGGCGGAGGCGCACATCCTCGCGCTTGAGTGGCTCCTTTCTGGCGGGGAATCAAGGGTCTACAACCTCGGCTCCGAAAAGGGCTACTCCAATTTTGAGGTTATAAGAGCGGTCGGAAGGGTCGTCGGAAGGGATGTTCCTTGGGATATGGGCAAAAGGAGGCCCGGAGACCCGCCGGCTCTCCTCGCCTCATCCGAAAGGATCAGGTCCGAGCTTGGGTGGAGGCCCAGGTATGGGCTTGATGAGATGATAGGCCACGCCTGGAATTTTCTCATGGCTCACGAGACCCTCGTCAGGAAACTTTATTCAGGGGAATAGGCGGCCCTAGCCCTTCCCTTCCCTGTCAATTATGGTGGCAGTGAAGACCCCCTCGCAGGCCACCTCCTCGCCCACCCTCGCTGTTCCCTTCATCTTTATTATCCTCCCGCCGAAACGGATGAGCTCAAGCTCCAGCCTGAGCACATCGCCGGGGACCACCGGCCTCCTGAACCTCACCTCGTCAATTGCTACGAAATATACGAGCTTGTGCTCCCTTGCCTCAGGCGGGAACTTTGAGAAGAGGAGCGCTCCCCCGGCCTGCGCCAGTGCCTCTACCTGAAGGACGCCGGGCATTACCGGCGCGCCGGGAAAGTGGCCCTGGAAGAAAGGCTCGTTGTATGTCACGCACTTTATAGCCACTATCCTTTCCTCGCCCATCTCAAGTATCCTGTCCACGAGGAGAAAGGGATACCTGTGGGGCAGGCGTTTCATTATTTCCCTTATATCCATCATATAATAACCCCTTTTTCTCTTATGAAACCAGCAAGCGCGTGGTTCGCTCTGTGGCCGGGCCTTGTGGCCTCAAGCCCCAAAGCCAGCCTCGCGCCGACAAGGGCCAGATCCCCTATCATATCCATGAGCTTGTGCCTCGCTGGCTCATCCGGAAACCTCGGTTCGTTCATGTAGCCCTCCTGGGTTATGACGAGCACGCATTCAAGCGAGCCCCCCTTTCCGAGCCCCCTAGATATTATCTCCTCAGCTTCCTCCCTGAATATGTATGTCCTTGCGGGCGCTATCTCCCTCAGGTATGTCTCCGGGCTGATCGTGAAGCTCGCGGTTTGCTCAGGGATAAACGGGTGATCATATTTTATCGTGCAGGTTATCTCAAGGCTCTCCGAGGGCCAAAGCCTGAACCAGGCGTCCCCGAACCTCAAGCTCATCTCCTCGTTGACCCCCATCGTGCGAGGCTCTCCCGGCAATTCAGATGTTCCTGACTCCGCTATGGCCGTGGCTATCGGTAAGGCAGAGCCATCAAAGAAAGGTATCTCCGGCCCCTCAATCGCAACGGTCGCGTCGTCAATCCCCATGCCAGCGAGGGCGGAGAGGATGTGCTCTACCGTCATCACGGTTTTACCGCCTGCTGATATATCGGTTCTCCTGTCCGCCGAACTGACGCTCTCAAGGGTTGCCGGTATTTCCGTTCCTTCGGAGACGAACAGAAACCCCTCGCCCGGCCTCCCCGGCCCGATGGTGAGCCTGGCCCTGGCGCCCGTGTGAACGCCTATGCCCTCAAGCGTTATGACCTTTCTCAGCGTCCTCCTGGGCATCCTCTAGCCTCTTCAGCCTTTCAAATAGCTCCGGGAGCCTGTAGAAAAGGGTCATGCACTTCAGGAAAAGCGCCCTTTCCCTCGCCGGGACTCCGGAGGAGTATATCTTGCCCGCGGGAACATGCGAGGAAACCCCGGATTTCGCGGTGATTATCGCGCCGTCGCCGACGCGGAGGTGATCCGCTACGCCAACCTGGCCGGCCATCAGGACCCCTCTGCCTACGGTTGAGGAGCCGGCTATCCCTGCCTGAGCGGCTATCGCGGTCCCCTCGCCAACCTGGACATTGTGCCCTATCTGCACCAGGTTGTCCAGCTTTGTCCCTCTCCTTATCCTGGTTTCCCCTATAGTTGCCCTGTCTATGCAGGAGCAGGCGCCGATCTCGCAATCGTCCTCTATAACTACCTTGCCGACCTGGGGTATCCTTACCAGCCCTTCCGGCGTCGGGACAAAGCCGAACCCGTCAAACCCTATGACAGCGCCCGGGCCTATCCTTACCCTTGAGCCTATTTCGCAAGCATCGCCTATGTAGACCCCTGGCATTATCAGGCAGTCCTCGCCTATCCGCGCCCCACGGCCTATGTAGCAGTTAGGGTATATCACTGTTCTTGAGCCGATAGTAGCCTCTGTAGCCACATATGAGTATGCCCCTATCCTGATATCTACCCCCAAAAGGACATCGCTTTCAATGCACGCGTCGGGGTGTATCCCTGGACCGGGAAGGTGAATGCTTTGGAAGAGCGCGAGCGCCTTTGCCATGGCGAGCCTGCCGTTCTCTACCTTTATCACTGCATCCGCGCTTATCTTCTCCGGAGGGAGCGTTGTTATTACTGTGCCGAAACGCTTGGCCCGGCATTGCTCAAGCCTGGCTTCGTCCAGGATGAAGACCAGGTCATCAGGCCCAGCGTCCTCAGGCTCTGCGACACCTGTGACCGGCTGATTGGGGTCCCCCATCAACTCCCCGCCCGTAGCGCTCATTATATCCTTAGCTTTCACGGAGAAATTATAACCCACGCCCCGCGCTAGATTCACCTTTGAGTGTGGAATGAACGATTCCCGACCCTTGGGGTTGTGAACTAGCCGGAGGCCTTGGCCTTCTTGTTTCTCCTTGATCTTACTATGCCCCAGATGATGAGCCAGATTATGAGAGCCAGTATCACAAGCGGAAGAAGGCCGCCGGCTATCACGACCATGGCCGCTATCACATAGGTGAAAAGGGTTGCGGCAAACTCAAACGATTTCTTTAGTATCTTCAGAGGGCCGCCTTCCTGGCCGAGGGGGGTTGGATAAGGCTCGTGTAGGGTTATATGTATCTGGGAGTAGGATGTGATGTTCTGGAGGAACCTCATGCGCCCCTCCATGCGCTCTATGTCCTCGGTTATGCGGGCTATCTCTTCCTCAACCTTCATGGCCTCAGAGACGCTGTTGGCCTTGAGCAGAAGCGCGCGCATCCTGTCCAGGAGGTGGCGCTTGTTCTCAAGCCTAATGGAGAGGTCCAGGTATTCCTCGGAAACATCCTGGCTGGTCTTGTTGTAGGAGATAACCTTCATGCCCTCTATGCCCCTTATCTCGTTCTCGGCCTCGGCGAGACGGTCCGATGGGACCTTCATGATTATGTTAGCCGTCCAAGCGCTGTTCTCGGTCTTGTAGACATTGGAGGAAATGAGATAACCGTTGTATTTCTCAGGGATCGCGGCGATCCTGTCCGCGACCTGGTTGAACTTCTCTGTCTCAATCTCCCAGTAGACCGTATAGGCCACCATGGGTTCAGGGAGCTTTATCTCGCTGGCGTTGAAACCGGTTGAGGCGGGCTCCATCATAACTCCCCCGCTGGGAGCCTGGGGCCCGAGCGCCAGCTCGGTCTCTTTGATGCCCCCTTCGCCTATCGGAGCTCCCTTTTTGCCACAGCCTGCCAAAAGAAACAAACCCATAAGGGCAAGTGTAATGTTTCTCATAGAACCTAATTATAACCCATTTCTTGCGCAATATTCCATGCAAGCGGAGGAAAGGTGGAGCCTAGTTCTGGTTCTGGTTTATAATCTGTCCATGCTTGAGCTGACCTTTGGAAGAAAGGGGATAAAGGAAGCCGTATGGTTTGATCTGCTCGCGATATTCGCCGGCGCTGGCTTTGTATCTGCGCTTTCAAGGCTTTCGGTGCCGCTACCCTTTAGTCCTGTTCCGATCACGGGCCAAACCCTGGGCCTTCTGCTTGTTGGTTCGGTCCTCGGTGCCCGGAGAGGATTCCTCTCCTTGATGGCATACCTTGCCGCGGGCGCTTCCGGCCTGCCCGTATTTGCTATGGGCGGCGCGGGGCCAGCTTGGCTTCTTGGCCCCACCGGTGGCTACCTGATGTCATTTCCGGCCGCCGCGGCCCTCGTGGGTTTCCTGGTTGAGGCGGGCTGGAGCAGGAATCTTCTCACGACTCTCTCAGCTATGGCGCTGGCTAACCTGCTAATATATCTGGTGGGCGCAGGATGGCTCAGCGCATTTGTTCCTGATCCCATAAAGTTGGGCGTCCTGCCGTTTGTTCCAGGCGATGCGATCAAGATCGCGCTTGCGGCTTTGGCGATTTCTGGAGCCCATAAGTTTATATTTCAAGGGGGAATAACTCTCGTTTACCTGAATTTTTCTGGCCAATCAATTGGGCCCGCCAGGACTTGAACCTGGAACCAACGGATTATGAGTCCAGCAATTTTATCTCTGCAAAGCTTTATCAGCATAGATTTTTCCTCCTCAGCGTTTTCGTTGGGTGATCGTAAAGTGATCATTCCCCCCGCTTTGTGCTCCAGTCTCGGCATCCCCCTGGCCCTCTCAAGATCCGGGTGGGCATATCTCATAACCATAGCAAGGGTTTTGTGCCCCAACAGGTAAGCGAGGGTCCTCATGTCTGTTCCGTCCATCAGCTTCCCGGTGGCGTATGTGTGCCTGAGCCCGTGAAAGGTCAACCTCTCCGGCCTCGCTTCAATGCTAGCCCTCTCAACTGCCCTGTCAAAAACCTTGTGATAGGAGTAGTCGCCCACAACGAGCTCGCCTCTCCTCGGCATCGTCTTCTTATCCTGCAAGATTTCAGAAACATCTGCTCTCTTTATCTCTCCTATGGGTATATTGCCCAAGTGGTCAAGCCAGTATTCGGCAATCCTCTTGTAGTTCTTAAGGGTGCGGTCTTTGGCGTTTCCCTTGCTTTGAAACGCTCGCCAGGCGAGAAACTCATAGGGGAGTTGGCCCAAAAGTATGGTCTTTATCGCCAGGGCGGGCATATAGCCCTTTCCGAGCAGGGTCGGCGGATTAAATGTCTCCCCGAAGTAGACTTTGAATAGACATGACTCGGACGGTTCCAGGGCTACAACAGTAACACGTAGTAGAACGGTATCGCCGCCCAAGGGTAACTCCTCAAACGAATAGCTTACCCTAAACCGAGGGAACTCCTATGGCGGGTAAGCCAAAAGCACCAACATCAACGGAAAGCTCATAAAGGCAAGCATCTTCAACCTCCTTGTTGTTTCCTGTGTTTCATCTCACATCCTCCAGTATCCAGAGCTCCGGTGGATACTCCCGCAATGGGTCCCCCGCTAGTGATCCTGCCGCAAAAACAATTGATCTGCCATCGGGCGACCAAGAAACATTTCTACAAAACCACGAGTGCTCGTAGGGGCCAGCTTGAAGGTCTATATCACCGTCTGGTGTTCGCAGAAAGAGAGAGTAGTTGAGAAGGCAGTTACCGCCCCAGTTGGAGTAAACTAGATATGAAGAATCTGTAGGACAAAAAGATGGCCAGAATACTTCTGTGTAGAGGCTTCCATCGGGATTTACCTCAAAGCCACAACCTGAAATGAGACCATAAAAGGTGTACACGCTGTCCCCAATTAACACCTTCCATATGGAATCCGTAGAATCACCCCCCACTAGAAGTCCTGAGCCGTCGGGAAGCCACCTTATCAAAGGGCCGCGATGCTGTGGGTTCGGAACGGAATCAATTACCGAATCTGTCCAGATATCCCAAATGAGGATCGGCCCTTCCACTTGAAGTATCGCGATGCGATCCTGCCGCCAATCGTATGCTAAGGAGAAAAACCCACCGGAGTTTGGCTGCCACCAGGGGATGGTGTCGCCCAGGAGAAGGGTGTCATGGGTTCCATCTGGTTTTATGCTTAAGAAACCCTGGGCCTGGTAATAGTAAGGGTAATGAAAGTGATTATAGTCATAGAGGTAATAGATCTTTCCATTGCGGGCCCATATTGGCGAAAAGAGATAGTAATCAGAGCTTTTCAGCTTGATTAAATTCGGGTTCCTCTCAAAAGGACTGCATCCGTATAGGCCAAATCCCCCCAATACCACGGCACACACCGCCAGCGCGGCTATCCTCTTTCCTCTTTCCCTTTTCATAAGCCAGACCCCCTTTTCCTGCCCCTCAGCAGACCTATCTTAAACGCTCCCACAAGAGCAAACCAAATCATTTTCTACTCCTCAGCTAGACTGATATTATAGCGGTCTTCCCCGGTTTTCGCAAGGGCCGGGTAAGCGCGCAGGCTCCGGGTTTCGGAGATCGGGCCTCTGTATCCTTTGTCAGGCAAGGGATAGAACGGAAATCCGCATATATCGGGAGGCCAAAACCCGGCGTTTTGGGGAACCCTCCCGGCAAAGGCGCAGAAGAGCATGGTGTCCCAGGGCAGGGTTGTTTCAAGGAGGCCTATGCAGGGGTCCCAGGCACGAGGAAGGAGGTCAGAGAGCAGGTATTCCCTTTGGTCCCAGGCTATTCCCTTGCCCGGATCCTTCTTCCCTGTGATGAGCCAGACCTTGTCCTGGTCCTCGTGAACCAGGTAGACCTTGTCGCCCTTCTCCAGGAACTTTGAGCCGTTGGAGGGATCAAGAGCGTCCCGGGTTCGGGATGAGAGGTAGGGGTGGGTGGTGGCGAAAAGGGAATTAGAGACAAGCTCCGTCGGTTCGCCGTCATAGTTGGCCGTGACCATCCGAAGTTCGTATTCAGTGCTCGGATAAGGCACCTCAAGGGTGTAATTAGTCGCGCCAACGATAAGCTGGGGGTTCAGTATAAAATCAGCCTGTCCTTCAGGCCTATAAGCGGCGTAGTAGCCTGCACAGCATCCCTGATTGCCCGTTGCCTCCCAGGTGAGGTTGATTTCCTTGGAGCTTAAAGGGGTGGCTGAGAGGAGGTTTGCGGGACCGGGGCCGGGCAGGAGGTTACAGGAGAATCCTAGCCCTGGCCAAACCTCTCCGTTTTTAACCATAATCCAATACCATAATAAGGCCCTTTGGTCCCCCGGTTCATTAGGATCAGAAGAAAGAACAAATCTAAGCGTTCGTTCTTGCCCGGACGGAATAGTGCCTATCCAGATATCCTCTTCACCACCTAAAAGCCACTCTCCACCATCCTTCCAACGGAATTGAAGATATGCGTCCCTGAGATCCACTGAACTAACGTTGCGGACGGTTAGATTTATAGTTACCATTTCTCCGGGGCACATATCCACGGAGTAGAATTGGGGGCTTGCCCCCAGGCATCCTAGCACAAAGACCAATGACAGGGTAAGCTTCTTCATGGCGATTTCTCCTGCTGGTTTCTAAGCGATCTCCAGAGCCACACATTTAAGCCTAATGATGGTATCATGGTCGCTGAGAGAAAATTCGCTCCGCCAGGTATTTCTACTCTACCTAAAAGATAAAGTTCTACTTGTGGAAGAATGTGGTTCGTAAACAATAATCCTGCATGGGGAGCAAAAAAGTTTGAACCTTTCTTTAATCTCTCGTCAGTATCTTCAAAGGTTCCTGTTGAATTTAATATATGCGCAATACTAAAACCTACAAAAGGCACTATCCCATACCCGTGCCCAAGGACACAATTACAAAGTGTAGTATCAGTTATATCTGTTTTTGGTGCTGTTGATACGCGCTTAAACATATATGAACTTTTAAAGACTATAGCTGTCAGTCGCCCGTAAGTGGAAGGACCAGAAGGAAAAGCTTCACTCTGTTCCTCGTAGAAGAGAGGCCCAACCTCAATCCTTATGGCATCCTTTTTCAGGATTGGAAATTCTGCCGAACTGTATACGATAAAGGTCCTAGAAGCAAATCCAAAGGGGTTCAACACACCAGTAGCTTCACCTCCCAATCCAATCCCCTGGTTCAAAATCACTATTATCACCAAGTCCAGGTTCACCACTCTTCCTCCAGTGAATATGCAATTCCATCTAAGGTATATAGATAAATATAAATATAACTAACATCATAAATATCATCGATATGGCCAAAATTATAATGTAAGTATCTTCCATTCTCCTCTCCTACCCTATAACTAGCTCCTATATTCTTCTCGCTTTCTGATCCGTAGATATCTTTCCCACCCAGGACTACTTGGACTGACAGAAGCTTATGTAGCTCTTGGACATCCCCAAATTCGATATCTAAGAGGAAATCAGAGTAGGGATCTATAGAATAATCAATATTTATAATATTAAGTTCTTTGCCCCGCCGAGTTTCATCACCATCAATAACCCACGTTTTAATATACTCCAACACATACTCACACGCAGTTAAAGAAGCCTCACCGTAGCTTGCTTCTTCGTACCACTTTGACGGACCTGAAGAATGAGATGAATAATGAACTGCATTAAAGGTCGCACAATCTAGCGGTACCCATGAAGAGTCAATTACACCATCGGAAGGATGTACAGCAATTTTGGGGTTACGGGCACCACCAATAGTTGCATACTTTACCGAACCCGGACATCCCTCCTCATTAAGCTTACCTATCCACGATAGACATTCTCCCCCACCTCCACAGGTATTATTGAAACAGGTATTTTCCAGGCGAGTAGCTATACAGGGAACGGGCCAGTCCGTTACCCATCTATGAACTCCGAGCTCTCCTAGTTCTCCATAAAACATCCAGTTAGGACAAATAGGACCAGTGGGTACACATACTCCAGCTATAAACTTCTCTTCGCCGGCCGTGTAATGGCATCCCTGATTTGGAGTAGCTATCATTAACACTCTGTTTACTTTCTCTTGACAACCATACCATACAATAGCAGATCTCAGAACTACACCCCCCATGCTGTGAGCAACGCAATGAACCTTATCGGAGTAAGTTGCCGCAAGTATTCTATTTATGTGCTCAGCTACTTCTTCTGCATATTCTCCTTCAGCCATATGTGCGCTATATAAACCGCAGTCATATGGGTGGATTGGCCACCAATGTCCATTTGAACCTATAACCCCCTGAGGATTTGGATCGCCACTTTCAAACCCAGGTTTATAATATTCACAATTATATATGACTCTTTTAGGATAGATTTCATGAACGGTACTGCCCACAGGTTCATCTCGATCTAAAGTAGCATCGCCCATACGATAGTACCGATAATGAGAATCAAGAAGTTTTTCCAGAACAGTATAATCGTCTGGACTAAACCACATTCTAGTATTGGAGTTATTCCCATGCAGAAACACGATCGGATAATAATCATAGTGCTCAGTCAGAGTGTGCGTGAACTCGTATTCCCTCGCCAGGAGAAAAGGAACCAAGGAAGCAATCTCAGCCGGTTCCTCTTTGACCTTGAAGTCCATAAAGTCCGGGGCCACCTCCCCGTTCCTGGGTGTAATAACAAGCCAGACATCAAAGGTGAAGGCTCTTGACTCACCTCGAGGGATTGTTTGCACATAAGGGGGTTCCACAGACACCTTGAGAAATGCGTCGCCGGTTATCTTGTCTGCCAGGATAACATCCTTAAGCTCATTGCCGGTGTTGTTCTGGAGAACGAGCCTCACGGTTGCGTTCTCGCCGGGGCACATCTTCATCTCAAAAGAAATCCACCCGTTTGCCCAGAGCGGGGCCGTAAGGACGAAAAGCACAAAAAGCCTTTTCATGGTTGGACCTCCTGATACGCTGTCTTTCTCTCAAACCTGATGAGCCAAACATTGAACCCAAGGCCAAGCATTACTACAGACAGAATCTCTTGGGACTCATCAAATCTCTTTGTAAAACCAGCAGACAGAAAGAGATTCACATCGCAGGGCAGGACCTTTGGTTCTCCGCTAAGGGTATCCCTGTATCCGATGGGGATATTGATCCCAGTGTAACCTAGTAGCCATAAGTCCCAACAACGGGAGGAATCGGCCGCCACGCGCCTTACCAGGTTCCCAGAAATGCCAAAGATAGGGTCTATCCCTAAACATCCGCGAACACAACAGCTACCTGCTCCGGATGAAGCAGTGATTATATGAGGTATGAACTCAAAAGATAAACCACAGCCGTGTCCCCATTGAGGCGGTGAGGGGGGAATGAAGCCGATGCCTGGGAGAAAACCGACACCACACGCGGAATAATACACATAGTTTGTTTTTAAGATAAGGCTAACTCTGTCTGCCTCAACACTATCCAAAAGTTTGATGCATGGCCCCACCCAGTACAAACCCTCAAAGAGCATACTGCTCGATCCTGCATTTATCCCGAGCTTCCCTGTTGCTGAAACCAAAACGCAAACTAGGGTGCTGACAGTGCTTATCACGGTTATCACCTCACTACAAGACTATTCTCACAAGGGACAACGCACTGATACCCCGAAAGCGAGTAGCATATCGCCACAAACTGTAGAACATCCCCTGCTTTTACATCAGGCCCTAGGGTAAAACTGAAAACAAAACCCTCGTGCCACCCTGCCCCTACAAAATATCCTTCATCAGGAAGTATGGGAGTTAGATTCCCTGGAGCCTTTATGTTATATGCTCCGATTTCGACCGCCACGATATTTTGCAAGGATTGACCAGTGAAAGTTAATCTCAGAGTTACCATACCACCCTCATCAGCAACTCCCGAACAAATAAAATCAACCTCCGACGGATTAACGGTACCAGCCCTACTTTCGTTTCCTTCTATAACCCAAGTTTTTATGAATTCTGTTGTAAAGGTATTTGCAGTAAGCGACATTTCTCCATATGTATTGAAAAACCAAGTAAGACAACCAATTCCAGGGATACCGTAAGAAGTGTCCCCTTGTGTTCCGTGTGCAGAATAATGTACAGGGGCAAAACGAGCTCCGGACAAATAGACTGTCTCATAGTTCAGAAGTCCATCATCCTTAAGGTTAAAATCAAATGGATAGAGTATAACCCCTATGCCACTCGCATTCATATTGCCAGATATAATTGAGAATTTTGAATTACCCTGCCATGAAGATCGGTTTAAGTAATTTAGATAATAATCAGGAACATGGGGAAACCCGGCTGTAAAGGGCACCATTCTTACCTCAGCCAATTCTCCAGAAAAAGCCCATTCAGGGAATTCTTTCCTTTTATAGGCTACAAAAATTACCAACTTATCCCATATACTCTCTACAGGAGGATGGTTTGGTGTGGCAATCATAAGAAGCCGGTTAACCTTGTCATTACAGTCATACCATCCCATAGCTGCTCTTGCAACCACTCCACCCAGCGAATGGGCTACTATGTGAACCTTATCTGTATAAGCAGACTCGCAGACAGCGTTGATAAAGAATGCCAATCTTCGAGCATAGGAGTTTGGTTCATCAGGATCCGGATAGCCCAGATTTTTCCGGTAGATCTCCGCAACATCTGGATCCACTGGATAAACCCTTCCTTTCGACCCTATGGCACCTGGATTCTCTTCCCACGGCTCTTTGTAGTAAGTAAAATTATAAATTACTCGCTTAGGATATGTTGAGCCAATTGTTGAGGCAAGAGTGCTGTAAGGTTCTATCCCCTGGCCATTACGGTAGAGCCAGTACCCTTGAAATCCTACTATTTTAACCATGGATTCAGCTCTTAAAGGGTTGTCGCGATTGCTGATCCAGTAATTTGCATCTTGCCCTAGTCCATGCAGAAAAATAACCGGATAATAATCATAGTGCTCAGTCAGAGTGTGCGTGAACTCGTATTCCCTCGCCAGGAGAAAAGGAACCAAGGAAGCAATCTCAGCCGGTTCCTCTTTGACCTTGAAGTCCATAAGGTCCGGGGCCACCTCCCCGTTCCTGACCAGGACCCTGAGCCTGAGCTCCCCCTCCCGGAGGGCCGGAGACCAGGAGGGTTCACCCTTGAGCCTCAGCTGAAGCTCAACCTTCTCTCCTTTGGCC
>Ga0078972_1005898_pt1 | contig 30212 bp, 22 predicted proteins | sample YelNatPaOPGAMG01_FD_67568 | JGI IMG/M metagenome (GOLD analysis project Ga0078972, IMG submission 67568) | Hot spring thermophilic microbial communities from Obsidian Pool, Yellowstone National Park, USA - OP-RAMG-01 (SPADES assembly) (version 2) | ecosystem: Environmental > Aquatic > Thermal... | reverse complement strand
GAGGGTTGGGGTGGGGGAAAAGGTTCTCCCTCCCCCCTGGTGGGGGAGGGTTGGGGTGGGGGGAATGGTGCCCAATTCAACCGTGCCCAGTATAGCTCCCTGATTCATCAGAAGGCTAACGTCCCCCTCGCCGGATTATGCACCCGTTGAAGCGATGGCCGGCATCTCGTAGGTTCGGCCCTGCGCACTGCCGTTGCGCTGGCGCAGCGACAACTGATAGAGCTGTTCGCCCGTTTGCGTAGGATACTCGCCGGTCAGACAACCGCGGCACAGGCGGCTGGCATCTAGACCGATGCAGCGTGCCACCGCTTCCAGCGGCAAATAGAACAGGGAGTCCGCCCCCAACTCGGCGGCCATAGCGCTCTGTTCTGCTTCCGTCGGCCGACGGTCTTTCATAAAACGGGGAGCAAACAGCTCGCGCATGGTGGACATATCGATGCCGTAGAAGCAAGGCGCCACGATGGGCGGGCAGGCCACGCGCACATGAAGCTCCCGGGCGCCGCCCCGCTCACGGAGATCGTGGAGCAGTGTTTTCATGGTCGTGCTGCGGACGATCGTGTCCTCGATGAGCAACACGCGCTTGCCGGCCAGTACCTCGCGCAGCGGCGTGTATTTCAGCTGCACGCGCTCCGCCCGATTTTGTCCTTCGATGAAGGTCCGGCCAATATAGCGATTGCGGATCAAGCCCTCAACTACCGGTGCGCCCAGGGCCGCTGCCATGGCGTCGGCGGCGGCCTTGCCGGTGTCCGGCACCGGCACGATGATGGTGTCGCCATCGAGCGGCACCCGGTTCATCTGCCGCTCTTGCCGAGCCAATTCTTCGCCCAAGGCCCGCCGCGTCAGATAAACACTTCGATCATCGAGCGTGCTGGCCACGTTGGCGAAATAGATCCACTCAAAGAAACAATGCGACGGCCTTCGCTTCTCGGCGAAGCGTTCATGGCGTACCTCGCCGTCCTGGATGACGATCATCTCGCCCGGTTCGAGCGAACGAATGTTCCGGAAACCGAGGTTGAACAACGGCACGCTTTCACTGGCGGCGGCGAATAACAGGCCGTCGTCGTCCCAAGCATAGCACAGCGGACGGAAACCGTTGGGATCACGCAGCACCACCATGTCGCCCATCGCATTGAGGAACACCAAGTTGTAGGCGCCATCGAACTTGCGGCACAAGTTGCGAAACACCCCAACCAGATCGGGACGCTCTTCGACGTACTGGCTCAACTCCTTGCTGAGATAATGCATGATAATTTCGGTGTCGATGTTGCGCGTGAGGTGGTAGTCGGTCTGGGTCAAGAGTTGGTCACGCAACTCGGCGAAGTTGGCAAGTTGGCCGTTGAACGCGAAGGCGAACCATTTCCATTTGCAACCATGATGCCGCTCGAATGGCTGAGCATAATTGCGATCGGAAGCACCGCAGGTGGCGTAGCGGACGTGGCCGATGGCGGCCCGTCCGGCATGCTCGCGCATGATGCTCTCGGCCTTGGCTTGATGATTGAGGCGAAACGCCTCGATCACCGTGCCGATCTGCTTGTAGGTATCGAGCAATTTTTCACGACGAGGATTGAAAGTCGAGAAGCCGGCGGCCAGCTGGCCGCGGTTTTGCAGATCCAAGAGTAAGCGCGGCATGAGCCGCGAGACTTGTTCTGCTCCGGCGAGTGGGGCCAAGGGCGAGGCTTGTAAACCGGGCAAGTGGTACAAGGCAGCGATGCCACACTCGTGATGCAATTCGTCCATCCAGGGTTCCCCGTCAGGGATGAGCTTCATCTCCGGCAAATGGGCGCAATCCATTAACCGCTGGGACAAAGAGATTATAGGAAATTCATCCCGCGTTCACAAGGAAATTACGTATCCGGAGGTCTGCTGCTGTTAGGGCTTGACTGCTGCCCAAGAAAAACCACCTCTTGTAAATGTTAGCAGGCCAAACAGGGCCGCCTCCCAGGCAACGGACGCAAGGGCAAGCTAACCGCTCCCTGCTAGCGGCTCGGACAGAGAGTTTTCGTTTTGCCCGCCAGCTGGAGCGTGGTGGGCGCACCACCTCCCTCTATGCCGAATGGAAGCCGAAAGGCCGGACAGCCAGCTGACGCTGTGCGAAAATGCTCATCAGGAAACTTCCATCCGGCACAACAAGGCGCGCTCCAGAAAACGCAACTGGCTGAACTGCAAAGCGATCCGTCAGGTTTGCTGCATGGCACGTAGTTTGCTAACCTAGGACGTGGGAAACGGCACGATTGCAAGCGCAAGAATACGAAGGAGAAAGAGATGACCAACCCTGTTACAGACTTCTTTGAGACATGGCAGGCGGATCGGCAGAGGATGAAGGAGCAGGCGCCGGACCTCGTGCGGGCATTTGGCGGATTCTACCAGACCCTAATGAAAGAGGGCGCCCTTTCTGTTCGCGAGAAGGAGTTGATCGCGTTGGCCATCGGCCTGGCAATGCGGTGCAGTCCCTGCATCCGTCTCCATGTGCAAGGGTGTCTCAAGGCCGGGGCGACGCGTGAGCAAGTCCTGGAGGCGGCCGGTGTGGCGGTAATGATGCAGGGAGGCCCGACCTTCACCCACGTTCCGGAGGTCCTGAATACGTTGGACCACCTTCTCAAGGAATCCGGTTCCTGACGAACCTGGGCCGAGGTGGAAATCACGCGAAAAAACAAAGGCAGGCATCATGGCTTCCGGTGAATCGACGCTACCAGCGAACGGCCCCGCCCTGAGTTCACGTGCCTCCTCTGCCGGGGAATCGAAGAAGCCCGGAAAGAGGATGGCCCGTGTCGGGGCCGTTTTGCTGGTCGTCGGTCTAGCTGCCGCCGGGGTAGGCGTCTGGCTATGGCGATTCTTCCCGTACCAAGAACCTACTAAGGAACTCCTCCTTTATGGGAACATAGACATCCGCCAAGTACAGTTGGCGTTCAACGGTACAGATCGCATTGCGGCCGTGCTGGTCAAAGAAGGCGATCGCGTGCAGGGCGGTCAATTGCTGGCCAAGCTGGACACGCGCCGCCTCGAGGCAGCGGTCGCGCGTGCTCAAGCTCAGGTAGAGGCCCAGAGACAAGTGGTCGCTCGTCTGGAGGCGGGGACGCGGATCGAAGAGATTCGCAAGGCTCGCGCCGACCTTGAATTAGCCGAAGCCGACGTGAAAAATGCTCAGCGAACCTATGAGCGCCGCAGTTCGCTGGCGCGCTTGAATGCCGCTTCGCAACAAGAAGCCGATGATGCCGAAGCAGCCGCCGAGGTCGCCGTCGCACGGCGGAACGCCAACAAGGCGTTGCTCGACCTGGCCATCGCCGGGCCCCGGAAAGAAGACATTGCCGAGGCCAAAGCGATGTTGAAGAATTATCAGGCGCAGTTGGCCCTGGCTCAGACCGAGTTGGCCGACGCCGTTCTGTACGCTCCTAATAACGGGGTCATTCAGGATCGCATTCTGGAGCCGGGAGACATGGCTTCTCCTCAAAAGAGCGTCTTCACTCTGGCGCTCACCGACCCCGTTTGGGTTCGGGCCTACGTGGCGGAACCTGACCTGGGGAAGATCACCTTGGGGATGGCTGCCGAGGTTGAAACCGACAGCTATCCAGGCAAGCGCTATCCGGCCTGGCTCGGTTTCATCTCGCCCACAGCGGAGTTTACACCCAAGTCCGTGGAAGTTCGCCAACTCCGTACGCGCCTGGTCTATCAGGTACGGGTGTTCGTCAAGAATCCGCAAGATGAGCTTCGCCTCGGCATGCCCGTGACGGTGCATGTTCCTTTGGATCAGTTTCGCCGCCACGAAAACACCTATGAGAAAGAGTAGTTACGGGAGCTGTGCTCAATGGTTGCCCTCCCTTTCCCCTGTGAACAATCCGCTAGGGTTGGCGAGCCAGACGTTGCGATCCTGGAATTTCGCCAGGTGTGCAAAGATTTTGTTTCTAGGAGAAAACGCACCCACGCTCTCCGCAATGTCAGTTTTCGCGTCCGCCGCGGCACCGTCACCGGCTTGATTGGTCCGGATGGTGCTGGCAAGACCACTCTGATGCGGTTGGCGGCGGGTTTGCTGCTCGCCGATGCAGGGGAAATTCGCGTTTTGGGCCGAGATGCCGCCGCGGATTCTCTGGCCGTGCAGGCCACGATTGGCTATATGCCGCAACATTTCGGCCTGTACGAGGAACTCACGGTGGAGGAGAACTTGGATCTGTATGCGGACCTCCAAGGCGTCCCTGAGGAACAACGATCGCAGCGTTACTCCGAGTTGATGGCCATGACGGGATTGGCCCCCTTTACCCGGCGTTTGGCCGGCCGATTGTCCGGAGGCATGAAACAGAAATTGGGCCTGGCCTGCACCTTGGTGCGCTCACCGCCCTTGTTGCTCCTGGACGAACCTACGGTAGGAGTAGATCCGGTGTCGCGGCGGGAATTATGGTCCATTGTCTACCGCCTCGTCCAACAACAAAAGATGAGCGTCCTCCTCAGTACGCTGTATCTGGATGAAGCGGAACATTGCCACGAAGTAGTGATTCTCCATGAGGGAGCGGTGTTGGGGCAGGGGCCGCCAGCCAGTTTCCGCTCGCCGCTGCACGGCCGCACCTGGGCGGTGTCCATCCCCGCGGGGAAGAAGCGGGATATTCAAGGAAAACTGTCTGGTGCTCCCGGCGTAGTGGATGCGGTCATCCAAGGCGAACGGGTGCGGCTGGTCCTGGACGCTGAGCCTTCTCCAGAGGTAAGCCGGTCTTTGGCGGAGTTGGCGGGTGCTCCGCTAGAACCTGTGCCGCCACGTTTTGAGGACAGTTTTATCGCCATGCTCCGATCACGCCGTTCGGGAAACGGGGAAGCAAAAGCGGCAAACAGGATTTCTTCGCTCCCCAATGTGTCCACGGACGGCGCGGAGGAAACCGTGATCGCGGTGCGTGACGTACAGCGGCGATTTGGCGATTTCCTGGCGGTCAACCGAGTGACTTTTGAGGTGAAACGAGGCGAAGTCTTTGGCTTATTGGGAGCGAACGGTGCCGGCAAAACCACGACGTTTCGTATGCTTTGTGGGCTGCTGCCTCCCAGCACCGGGCTGCTGCGCGTGGCCGGAATAGACGTTCGCCGCGCGGCAGCTGCGGCACGGGCACGGCTGGGATACATGTCGCAAAAGTTCTCCCTGTACGGTAATCTGAGCGTCTGGCAGAACCTGCAATTTTTCAGCAAGGTCTACGGATTATCCGGCCGCCGTCGCGCAGAACGATTGGCCTGGGCCCTGGAACAATTTCAATTGACCTCTCTGGTAGACGCCGTCAGCGCTGACTTGCCTCTCGGCTACAAACAACGGCTCGCTCTGGCTTGCGCCCTCATGCACGAACCAGACATTCTGTTCCTGGATGAACCGACCTCCGGCGTGGACCCGCTGGCGCGACGCGAGTTCTGGCATTGGATCAATCATCTCGCCCGGCAGGGGGTCACGGTGCTGGTGACAACCCATTTCCTGGAGGAGGCCGAATATTGCGATCGGCTCGCCATTATGGCGAGCGGCGAAATTCTGGCCCTGGGAACTCCAGAAGAGATCAAATCTTTGGCCCGCTCGCCCCGTCTTCCTCACCCGACGATGGAAGAGGCGTTCATCTACCTGATCGAAGGGGCAAATAAGGGAGCAGCAGGACCATGAAGAGGCAAGAAGGGTCAAAGGGAACGCTTGGAGAACCGTCCCGCGGCGGCCGGCTCATGCGCTTGCGGGGTTTGGTTCGCAAAGAGTTTTTGCAGATTCTGCGCGATCCCAGCAGTATTGCAATTGCCTTCGTGATGCCGGTGGTGTTGCTGTTGCTCTTCGGCTACGGCTTGTCGCTCGACGCCGAGCACGTCCCGTTGGCCGTGGTGGTCGAAGAACCAAGCGCGGAAACCGCCAGCTTTATCGGCTCGTTCCAGCAGTCTCGATACTTTGAACTGGTGCCTTTGTCTAACATGCGCCAAGCGGAGCAGGCGCTGCGCGAACATCGGGTGAAAGGAATCATCTATCTTCGCGAAAACTTTGCCCGCCAACGGAGGAGCATAGGTGCCGCGCCGGTGCAGATCATCCTCAATGGTGTCGATGCCAACACGGCGCGCTTGGTTCAAGGCTACGTGAATGGAGCATGGGAAAAATGGTTGGAATTGGAAGCCCGAAGCAATGGCGTGCCCTTGACGATACCGGTGCAAGTGAGCGAGCGAGTCTGGTTTAACAGCGAACTGCGCAGTCAAGACTACCTCGTGCCCGGCCTGATTGCTGTCATTATGACGCTCATTGGTGCATTGTTGACGGCAATGGTAATGGCGCGCGAATGGGAACGCGGTACGATGGAGGCGCTGCTGGTGACGCCGGTCGCTATCCAAGAAGTCTTACTCGGCAAGCTGGTCCCTTACTTTGTTCTGGGCATGGGCGGTCTAATCCTTTCGGTGGGCACTGCTGTAGGGTTGTTTGCCATTCCTTTGCGCGGTTCTGTGGTCGTGTTGTTTGCGGCATCTTCTCTGTTTCTGTTGGCCGCCCTGGGGATGGGGTTGCTGATTTCGATTGTGGCCAAAAATCAGTTCGTGGCAGGTCAAATCGCCATTATCGTTACTTTTCTGCCTGCCTTCATTCTTTCGGGCTTCATTTTCGACATCGGCAGTATGCCCTGGCCGATCCAGATGATTACCCACTTGATTCCCGCCCGTTATCTTGTGGCCATCTTGCAAACTGTCTTCTTGGCGGGGAATGTACCTAGCGTCATCTGGCCCAACGGCGCAGCCTTGTTGTTGATGGCGATTTTGTTCCTTAGTTTGGGCCGCTGGAAGTCCCACAAACGCTTAGAGTGAGTATGACCCATGTGGCAACGAGTAGCGGCCTTGATCGTCAAGGAATTCCTGGCCTTGCTCAAGGATCCGAAAAGCCGCTTCGTGATTGTCATCCCCCCGATGATCCAGCTGCTCGTGTTCGGCTATGCGGCCACCTACGACCTGAACGACATTCCCTATGCCGTGTACAACGAAGATCCGGGGGCAGAAGGACGGGAATTGTTGGCCGGCTTCCGGCTGTCTCCTCATTTTCGAGAAATCGCCCACCTGTCACACGATGCAGACATCGCCCCGCTGATCGACAAGCGGGAAGTATTACTGGTGGTGCATATCGGGCCGCGGTTCAGCCGCGATCTGGCGACAGCCCAATCCGCTTCGGTGCAAGTGATAGTAGATGGCCGCAATTCCAACACTGCCCTCTTGGCCCTGGGATACGTCCGAAGCATCGTCCATCGGTTTAACGACCAGTGGGCAGCGCGTCACGGCCAACCGAAGCCGCCTGCTCAACTGGAGATGCGCGCCTGGTTTAACCCAAACTTGGAAAGTCGTTGGTTCATCGTTCCAGGCATCGTCGCCCTTCTCACGTTGGTGGTGACGATGTTGGTGACGGCCCTTTCCGTGGCACGGGAGCGCGAACAAGGCACCTTCGATCAGCTGCTAGTCACCCCGTTTCGTCCAGCCGAAATTCTTCTGGGCAAAGCGCTTCCGGGTTTTATCATTGGCATAGGAGAAGCCACGGTCATCGTTCTGTTGGCCATATTTTGGTTCAAAGTCCCCCTGTGGGGCAGTCTGTTGACCCTCTATACTGGCATCACCTTGTTCCTGGTCTCGGCCATCGGCGTAGGGCTGATGATCTCGTCATTGGCCGTGACTCAACAACAAGGGCTGCTCGGCGCCTTTTTCTTCTTGGTGCCTGCTATTATTCTATCGGGCTTTGCCACTCCTATCGCCAACATGCCTTCCTTCATTCAGAAGATCACCTTGGTGAATCCCATGCGTTATTTCATGGAGATCCTGCGCGGCGTATTCCTGGAAGGCATGCCCTTTCTGATGTTGGTCGACCAGTTTTGGCCAATGGCGGTAATTGGGGGAGTGAACCTCACTTTGGCAGGCTGGTTGTTTCGCCGTCGCCTTTACTAAATCCCACGATAAATTCTCAGAACTACTCCACTCCTATCCGATATAACGATCATGCGGCCCATCAGAGGTATTGGCACTTCCTTAGCCTTGTGCTTTGGAATAACCCTGGCTTTGCTTGGCGGCGGTTGCACGAGTTTGCAGCAATGGTGGCACAACGGCTTCAAAGTGGGGCCGAATTATCAGCGTCCCCCCGCTCCTGTGGCTGCCCAGTGGATCGATACGGATGAGCGTGTGACAGCGAAACCGGAAGAAGTGGGTAAGTGGTGGGAACGGCTTGGTGATCCGATCCTCAATGCTCTCATCGAAAACGCTGTTCGTCAGAATCTGGATTTGCGGACGGCAGGCGCGCGAATTCTCGAATCCCGTGCTAAACGAAATATTGCGGCCGGCAATCTTTTCCCTCAATCGCAGCAAGCGTTGGCAGCTAATCCCCTCGCCCAAATCAGTAAGAACCTGCCGCTGCCATTGCCTCACACCCTACACCTCTGGGCAACAGGGTTCAATGCCTCTTGGGAGTTGGATTTTTGGGGTCGCTTTCGCCGCGCCGTCGAAGCCGCCGATGCCGATCTGAGTGCTTCGGTGGACAACTACAACGATGTCTTGGTGCTCCTTCTGTCCGAAGTGGCCACGAATTACGTTCAAGCACGCATCTTTCAGCAACGCTTGGCCTTTGCACGCCGAAATGTCGAGATCCAACAAGGTTCTCTCGAAATTGCCGAACTTCGCTTCAAAAAAGGCGTAGCTAGCGAATTAGACGTACAGCAAGCCCGCTCGGTCCTCGCCCAAACCAAGGCTACGATTCCCCCTCTGCGCACCGGATTGCGTCAAGCCAACAATCGCCTCTGCATCTTGCTCGGTGTGCCGCCTTACGATCTGATCGATCAACTTGAGCCGAAACCAATCCCTACTGCGCCGCCGTCCATCGCCATCGGCATACCCGCCGAGTTGTTGCGGCGACGGCCGGACATTCGGCGCGCCGAACGAGAGGTGGCTGCACAAAGCGCGCAAATCGGTATTGCCACATCTGATCTTTACCCGCGGCTCGCTCTCTTCGGCTTCATTGGCTACGCTTCGGAGGATCTCAAAAACCTGTTCTCAGCAAATAGTTTTACAGGCCTTCTCTTGCCTACGTTTCAGTGGCAAATTCTCAACTATGGCCGGATTCTAAACAACATCCGTGCTCAGGACGCACATTTTCAAGCGAAGGTCCTCGAATACCAACAAGCCGTCTTGCGGGCCGATCAAGAAGTTGAGGACGGCATCGTCGCTTTTTTACAGGCTCAGGAACAATTGCAAACTCTTGAAGAAAGCGTTCAGGCGGCTGAACGATCCATTGAGTTAGTGGTGGCCCAATACCGGCGTGGAGCGACTGACTTCAATCGCGTGTATAATGCTCAAGCATTGCTAGTTACTCAGCAGGACCAATTGGCCATAGCTCGTGGAAATATCACGTTGAGCATGATTGCCATCTACAAGGCGATTGGGGGAGGATGGGACTGGTTTTCACACCAATGTCCCCCTGACGGTTGCCCAGATCGTCCTTCTCATTATCAAGGGGCAAACAAATAGGCAAAAAGCGGAAACCTGAGGTGCTAACGCCACTCCGCTCGTCCGGCAAACTTCTCGGGGTGCTGAGACAACCTCGCTCACTCCCAAAAACTGCCCGGCACTCAGCCCCCTCAAGAGGGAGGGAAAAGATTGCTAGCACTAGGGGATTGCAGCAGGAGAAAGCGAAGGTTAGACCATCGCTGCGCCCCATCAACGCTACAGCCTAGCGCGGCGGTTAAATCGGCGTCTACGCCACGATACGTCCCGATCAAGCGATCCCGCGCTTCCAAAGAGCTGGCCGTCGCTCCTCGCCTTTGCCGGGGCAATCCTTTATCCTAATCTCGCACACACTGGGTTGTTCGGACTTGCGGAGTTGAGCCATGCATCGATCGCTTCAGTTTGTCTTGGTCTGGATGGCGCCGTTGTTTTGCTTCCCTTCCGTCTATACTTGGGCCCAAGAGCGGACGACAGCGTATCGCGGCGCCCGCATTCTGACGGCAGCCGGCGCGCCTATCGAGAAGGGTGTGCTAATAGTGCGTCAGAATAAAATCGTCGCCGTCGGCGCGGAGTCAGATACGCCCATTCCAGAAGACGCTGAGGTCATTGACCTGAGCGGCAAGACCCTTATTCCTGGCCTGGTGGACACGCATTCGCATATCGGCATATGGTCCAAGCCGCATGTGCCGGCCCACAACGACGGCAATGAAGGCAGCGGACCGGTGCAATCGGCATTGCGGGCGCTGGATGCGATCCAACCCGATGATCCCGGCATTCGCATGGCCGTGGCCGGCGGCGTCACGACGGCCAACATCATGCCCGGTTCGGCCAACGTCATCGGCGGCCAGACGGTCTACGTCAAGCTCCGCGGCCGGACCATCGAAGAGATGCGCCTCACCCCAGCCACCGTGTTGGGGGGATTGAAGATGGCCAATGGCGAAAATCCTAAGCGCTGGAACTTCGAGGGGCGCAAAATGGCCCCAGCCACGCGCATGAAGATCGCCGCCTTGCAACGCGAGCAGTTCCTCAAGGCCCGCGAGTATCAACGAGCGTGGCAGCGCTATCGCCAGGCCAAGGCCGAGGGCAAGGAAACCTCGCAACCGGAAACCGATTTGGCCCTGGAACCACTGGTCGAAGTGTTGGAGCGCAAACGCACCGTCCATTTTCACAGCCATCGCGCCGATGACCTTATGACGGCGATCCGGCTGGCCAAGGAATTCAACTTCGAGCTGGTGTTGCAGCACTGCACCGAAGGGTATCGCATTGTCGAGGAGCTGGTCCGTGAGAAAATCCCCGTGTCGCTGACGTTGGTGGACAGCCCCGGTGGCAAACTCGAAGTGGCTGGGTTGCTCGAAGAAAACGCGGCCATTCTCAGCAAGGCCGGCGTCAAGGTAGCGATCAATACCGATGACTCCATCACCGAATCGCGCTTCTTCCTGCGAACGGGGGCCATCGCCGTGCGCGGCGGCATGTCGGAAGACGCCGCCCTTCGCGCTTTGACCATTCATGGTGCCCAAATGCTGCACCTCGACGATCGGCTTGGCTCGTTGGAAAAAGGCAAGGACGCGGACTTCGTCGTGCTATCTGGCCCGCCTTTCAGCGTTTACACGCAGGTGTTGCAGACTTACATCGATGGCCAATGCGTCTTCGATCGCAACAAGCAACAAGACTGGTCGTATCAGACAGGAGGGTTCGCGTTGCGTGAGCGCAGCCGGTTGCCCAAGCGTCCGCCGGCAGTCCCTCCGCCCGCCGCCGTGGACGCGCCGTTGCGCCGCCTCGAACACAAACCGTGGCGCGGCAACGTGCCCCGCTTCGCTATCTTGGCTGGGCGCATCGATACTGTAGCGACAAAAAGTATCGCCCAGGGCGTCATTTTGGTCGAAGAGGGCAAAATCACGGCCGTGGGGCCGGCATCGGACGTGAACGTGCCCGAGGGTTGGCCCGTGCTGACCGCAGCGGTAGTCACGCCTGGATTGATCGACGCTCATACGGTTGTCGGCTTGTCGGGAGCGGCCAATATCGGCGCCGATCAGGACCAAGACGAGTTGAGCGATCCCAACCAGGCGGATTTGCGCGTGCTGGACAGTTTCAATCCGCGCGAGCCGCTCCTAGAGTTTCTGTGCCGTGAAGGCGTCACCGTGGTCCATGTGGTCCCGGGCCGGGCCAACGTCCTTGCTGGGCAGACAGGCGTTTTCCGCACTTCGGGACGCACCGCCGAGAGCATGACGTTGCGCTTCCCGGCTGGATTGCTCGTCAACCTGGGGGAAACGCCGAAAGCGTCGTACACCAATCGCCAACCGACGACGCGCATGGGCACGGCCGCCCTGCTGCGAACGGCGTTAGCGCAGGCCCAGAACTACGCGCGCAAAAAAGCTGCCGCCAAAGATGAAGAGAAACGTCCTCCTTATAATCCAAAATGGGAGGCGTTGAGTTTGGCGCTGGACGGCAAACTGCCGGTCATCTTTGCTGCGCACCGGGCTGATGATCTCTGCACCGCCCTGCGTTTAGCCAAGGAGTTCAACCTGAAGCCGCGCTTGGATCTGGCTACGGAAGGCTATCTGATCGCCGATCGGTTGGCTGAGGCCAAGGCGCCGGTAGTGGTGCATCCGACCATGCAGCGGCCTGCCTCGATGGAAACGTATCACAGCCAGCTGTGCAACGCTGCGGTGTTGGCCGATCACCAAATCCCGCTGGCCATCGGCACCGGCTTTGAGGCGTATGTGCCGAAAACGCGTGTGCTGCGCTACGAAGCAGCGATGGCCATGGTCAACGGTCTGGGTTATGAACGCGCTCTGCGGGCGATCACTCTCGACGCTGCACGGATACTCGGCATCGACAACCAGCGCGGCAGTATCGAAAAAGGCAAGGTTGCCGACCTGGTGCTGTTCGACGGCGATCCGTTTGAGCACACGACCCACGTAACCCACACGTTGATCGAAGGCCGGGTCGTTTACGATCGCAGCGAGTATTTGCAATTGCCGTTCGCACGGCGAGCGATTCCTCTGACAGGCGGAGGCGTGGGATGCTGCTTGGGGATATGGTGAGGTGATTGGTTGTCTCTCGTATTTCATCGGGAGAGGATGTTCTCAACCGTTGCGAGCGATTGCGAAGCGTCGTTAACCGCTACAGCGCCTGCTCCGAACGGAACTTTTCGGTCCGGGCGGATTCACGAGCGCAATTTCTCCGCGAAACGAGCAAGGGCCTTGTCTATTTCCCGGCGTTCTCGTTCATTCAGCGGGCGGCCGGCGAAACGGACCCGATAGAACAGCTCGACGACATGCATCGGCAGTCCGGCCAGCGCGGCCCAAGCGGGCCGCGCCTGGAGGAGCCGCCAGGCTGCGGCACCGTATTCGCGCGGCGTCTGTCCGCAAACGGGCCGCAGCGAGGTGTAGCGCGTCAAAATCCGTACCAACCGCGGATAAATGGCCAGATCACTCGATGGCCCCTTGGCTCCGTCTCTGCGCAGGAAGGGTGCGCTTCGGCGGTAGCGCAGGCGGCGCAGAAACAGCCCCAGGGCTGCGGCGGCGGCAAATGCCGAAACGACACGGCCCCCGGCCTGCAGCAAGGACAAGGTCGGGGCGGACATCAGCGTGTCCCATAAGTCGGCCTGCTGGTCACCGTTATATTCGACAATCAAGGCTCGCCACCATTGCAGACAAAAACGCTGTACTTCCTCCCATAACCGGGTCATCGATAAGCGGCGTGCGGACGCCATCGGTTCCGGCGGCGTGGGATCCAAGGTTAGCCAATCGTAAAGAGGCGTCCGGCGAAGCGGGGCTTGGGCCTCGCCCACAGAAGGGACGTGCGGAACCAGGGTTTCCACCCAGGCGTGCGCGTGACTGTGCCGCACTACGTAGTGACCGTCGCCCAGGCTGTCGCAGCCGCGAAAACCTTTGATCACGCGGGCAGGGATACCCACCGAGCGCAGCATCAGGGCCAGCGCCGCCGCGTAACGCTCGCAATGCCCCTGTTTGACGTTAATCAGGAAATCCAAAACGGGATCGATGGAGCGATTGTGACGAGTGATTTCCAGCGTGTAGGTATATTCGCCGGAGTAAGCCAGGTAATCGGTGAGGGCGCGGGCCACCGCTTCCCAGTGGTCCTGAGCAAAGGAGACAGAATCGGCAGGGTTGGCCAAGGCAGCGCGAACGCCTTCCGGCAAGCGATAAAGCGGATGCTGAGCCAGGCGACGCAACAGTTGCACGGTCCAATCTTGCAAGGGAGCATAGAGAGAGGACGGCAAGTTGGTCAGCAGTTGAATTTCCTTGGGGGGCCATACGCCCTCAGCAGGTATCCGAGAGAGATCGCCAGCTGGCGGCATTACCTGGCGATAGCGATACTCGCGCCGCAGGTTGGTGAGCATCTGCGGCAGCACCGTGCCTGAAAACTCCACAAACAGGCGGCGTCGGTCGTAGTTATCCAAAGAGAGCACAGGCAAGCGCGCCTGGTCCGGCCCGAAGCGAATTGGTTCGGCTAGCACCAAGCCGCCGGATTGGCGCGGCTGGACGGTGAAGGTTAGGAAAAATTGATCGGGGCCGAAATCCGGCAACTTCTCTTGACGACTTCGCCACGGGCGCATCGGCATCAGATGCATCGTCAACCATTTGCCGTGGTCGTACCAGTCGAGCACGCTGCCGCGCCAGCGCTGGTCGGCGGGCAGGTCGAGTTTGGGCTGGCCGGCCGCATCGACGGCGGCAACGTGCAGGGCTACCGCGTCGTCCATCTCGACTCGGCCGATATGATTGAGGTTCATCTCTTCGCCGACACCCTGGAAATGGTTGCGGCTGTATCCGGAACGAAGCCGGCTCAATGGCTCCCAGCTCCAGTTGTCGTGGCGCGGCGTGAGGAGAAACAGCAGCAGCGACGCCGCAGAAATCAGGACGGTCCACCGTAGGGCAAAGGCGAGCAAGGAGATATTGCCGGGGCCGCGACCGTTAGACAGCAGTGTTGCCGCCATCTCCTCTGCTCTCTGCTGGTCGTGGCAGGGATAACTGTTCGCCCCTTTTCGCGCGGCTAACCGATAGTGCAGGGTCAGACAAATAAGGTCGCTGGCGAGATAAGCCGCCATCAAGGCGCCGAATACCGGGCCGCCGTCGAGCAGACAGCCCAAAGCAATCTGGAGCAATCCCAGACCTTGCAGGTGCCAGAAATGGCCGGCGTCGCGTCGTCGAAATACTTTGACCAACAGCGCTGCCATTGACAGCGGTCCCATATACGGCAGCAGTGCAAGGTGCAAAGGCAGATGTGCTAGTACGAAATCATTATCACTCAGCTGCGTCACCAGCCAGAAGAGGCCCGCGGCAGCGATGAGCAGCCCCAAAAGGTTGGCCCCCCAGTTAGGCAGGCCCCAACGTCCATCAACCCACCAGGCCAAGAACAGCAGGGCCAACACCGGGGCCAGACAGATTTGCAGTTCAGGCAGGAACGGCGTCTCAGCGAACACCAGGGCGGCACACGACAACCCCAGCGTCAGATACTGCGACAGACGAAACCAGTGTTCCAGCGACATAACCATTCTTCCCCTGGCCCTCGGCTCTTACTGAGGGCCGTACCGTGTCCTCGGCAAATCAAGGGCTAGGAGGTCGGCGGTGTATAAAAATCGAAGCTGTCCATGCGCATGGCATCGAGACAATAAACGGGACGCCCCAGGGCGCGCCGCAGAGGCTCGATCAAAGCGCTGCGCCCCAGCGCCACTACCACGACAAGGGCCGCAGGCAAGCGCCGCGCTTGCAAGCGCCCGATCACGGCCCCATCGGCCGGGCCGGGGCCGCACTCCAATACGGCCAGGTATTCCAAAATGCGTCGGGCCTGTTCAGGCCCCGTCACGCCGTCTAGCACCAGCGGCTCGGCCGTCGCTGCGGCCAGCACCAGCCGATCGTCCCGACGCCGACACCATTCCCAGCAGATCGAAGCAGTCAAACTGATCAGTCCCTCGAATGGTTCGCGCAGCGACATGCCCCAAGGGCCTGCTTCCGTCGGCAGCGTCGGATCGAGGAGGAGAATCAGATTATCGCTGGGTTCATCCTCGAATTCCCGGACCATTAGCTCTCCGCGGCGGGCGGAGGTGCGCCAGTGAATCAGTCGTGGACTATCACTGCTGCGATAGGAACGCAGCCCATGAAACTCCGCCTGCGCTCCCGGGCTGGGCCGCGGTTTCTGGCGGAGAGAGAGAGGCCGGGGCTGCACCGACAGGTTGCGTAAGTACCGCAGGAACCGGCCCCGGTGCAACCAACCCAGACAGGGCAGCACGGTCACAGTTTCCTCTGCCGTCAGCAACCGGCGCCGCTCGACGAGACCAAACGGATAGCCGCTGCTTGCCCGTAGCGCTCCCCACGTATAGCGGCCCCGGCGCGGCAGGACCACTTGTCGGCGCCAGGTCACGCTGCCCTGAGCAGGGAGATAGTCAATCAGCCATGCTGCGGCGTGATCCAGTCCTTCATCATAGATGCGCAGCTCCAGACGGGCGTTTCGGCTGGGATTGCTCAGCTGCACTTCTACTCTACAAGGCGTACCGGCGAACAGCCATTCGTCGAAGCGACGGCGCGCTTGCACGCCGCGCAGGCTTCGCCCCGCCGCCACTAGGTTCAGCACCGTTATGACCACAAGGACATCGCCCAGGAGCAGCAACAGATTGATGCGCCGGTGCAGGCCGATGCTCAAAAGCCCCAGCGCTACCAGCAGACAGTACCCCCCTTCTGCGGGAAGGCCAATGAAGGAAGGACCAAGGAGGAAAGGCCTCTTCCGGCGTTTGCAATCGTTCATTTCTCTCCTCCAATTCTCCTTGTCTTCTTGGTCCTTCCTCCCGGCATCCTTTGTCACGACGGGACCGGTGTCTGGGCGAGGATGTCCCGAATGATTTCCTCAGCAGCGTTGGCGGTGCCGTCCTGTCGGGGCATGCGGGGCAGAATGCGATGGGCAAGTACGGCCACGGCCAAGTGCTTGATGTCATCGGGCACGACGTAATCCCGTCCCTCCAGGAGGGCCAGTCCCTGGGCAGCGCGATACAGGGCCAAGGCCGCCCGCGTGCTGCCGCCCAGGTGAATATCTGGATGATAGCGCGTGGCGGCGATGAGGTCCAGCAGATAATCGGCCAAGGTTTCTTCAACGCGCACTTGCCGAACCTGGCGCTGCAACGTCACTACTTCCTCGGCCGACAGGACCGCTTGCAACTGCTCGACCGGCTCGCCGCTGCGATGGCCGGTCAAAATGCTCTTTTCGGCGTCTCGCTGAGGATACCCGATGCGCAACCGCATGAGGAAGCGATCGAGCTGGCTCTCCGGCAAGGGATAGGTGCCCTCGAACTCGTAGGGGTTCTGAGTGGCCAATACGAAGAAAGGCGGACCGAGCAAGTGGGTTTGTCCATCCAACGACACCTGATGATCGCTCATGGCCTCCAACAGGGCGCTTTGGGTCCGCGGGGTGGCCCGGTTGATCTCATCAGCCAGCACTACCTGGGCGAACAACGGGCCTGGTTGGAACACGAATGTGCCGGTGCCCTGATGGAAGACGCTGGTTCCGAGCACATCGCTGGGCAGCAGGTCTGGAGTGAACTGAATGCGGTGAAAAGAACAGCCGAGGCTGCGCGCCAGCGCCTTGGCCAACAACGTCTTGCCGATGCCAGGCACGTCTTCGATAAGCAGATGCCCTTCCGCCAAGAGGGCCACCAAGGCCAGGCGGATGGTCTCCGGCTTGCCTAGAAATACGCTGGCGACGTTGCTCTGGAGTTTGGCCAGCAAATGACTGGCCTGACGCGATGGCTCTTCGAGGAGCGGAGAATGGATGGTCATGATCTCCCGTACTGCCGTAACCCTAGCGAGTCGAAAAGGAAACGAGAGATGTTATCCTACATATTTCCGGCGCTGCTGTCCGGGTAGCGGCGCTTCGCAAGATTGTTGCCGATAACGGCGCATTCCTCGAAACATCGCTAATCCGACAAAGGCGCCCCTCTCGATTAATTTTCGCTGAAGTCGAACTTCTGAGCGGCTTCCTTGGTCGAGTCTTTTTGAAGAGGATTGTCGAGATAACGTTGGCGACATTCCGGGCACAAATCGTAGCGAAGATGGTGCCGTGTCGGTTGGATGGCTTGGGCAGCTTCGGCGTCGTCTAGCTCCCGCAGCAGCTGACTGACTGCTTCCATATGATCTTCTTCGAGATCCGCTTCGGTCAATTGAGCCGGATCATGGCGAGCGAAGACCTCGATCTTCACGATGTAATGATCTTGACCAGGGCGAAGCTCTGTACCGCAAAGATCACAGGTAATATGCAACATGAACAACCAACCTCCCTAACCCACCCCCGTCATTCGCGCGACGAGCAAGCAGGCGTCCCTCGTGCCTCGAACAGCCGCGATGACTTCCGCGCGCGTGAAAAACGTCTCTCTATCCATGCGTCGCAGGTTTTGCGGTCCATGTCAAGCCGAATCCTGGCGGTGGGTTCGGGATTTTGACGAGCGCGAAAGTAACCTTTCTCTTTTTTGGCCATGCAGACTCAGTAAGTTTTACAATCTCCTCGCCTATGGTGCCGCCAGGGCGTCGTTTTCCGAAATTCGCAACTTGTTCCACAACAAAGAGTTATAGGCAGGTTGCCTATCTGGAAGCCGACCTTGGCACGCGGCTTGCGTATTCCTTTGGGTGTGGAAAGGCCAAGGGCCGAATCAACCCAAGTGGATATGCTTATGAGTCAACGCGATGCTAATCTCTTGTGTCTACGCGATACCCTGGAACATCTTTCGGTCAACCAGCAGCGGCTGGAATGGACAGAAGATGCCGAAGCGGTTCACTTGTTGACCGAAAACATGATCCGCGATCTCGCACGTTGTCAGCGTTTGTGCGAGAACCTCCGGGCGCGCTGTAGCCTAGAGCGTGTGGCGTAAAGGCTCCCTCGCCGTCATACCCCTTCAGACCGCCGCCCGCCCCAGGGCCATGCTGGAGCAGGCGTTTCGGCGGCGGCCTGTCCCGGGTGCCCTTCTCGCGATCCAATCTCTGCCGGCGACGTGGTGGAACCATGTCGTCGGCGTTTTTTGCGCACTCTCCGTCTTTCGCCAAGGCCATGGGCTAGCGAAAAGTTGGAAGGCCGCGCATCCGTGTTCTTCGGTACGGCCGCTAGGGACGTTGCGGGCGGAAGCAACGAAGGCCAGGTAAGGGCCGTAAACTGTCGCAACCTCTTATTCCGGGCAGAATGGCGAGCCGATAACCATACGCGGAAATGCTGTCCGCCGCGACGGACAGCAGGTAGTTCGGTCGTTGCTGGCCCTTGCTTGCACTGCGGTTTGGTAACCACCGAGTTGCCTGAATTACTCCCCTGGGATTCCACACAACATCGTGTCGAGGAGACGATTACCATGAGGATGCGCTTGGGAGCGCCGTTGCTGGCTGCCCTGGTCGGCCTGTTGGGGGCCGTCCAGTATGCGGCGGCAGCGCATTGCGGCTGTTCCAACTACGGCTGTTGTTCGCAGCCGTGTTGCCAGGCCCAATGCTGCTTCCCCGCTTGCCAACAACAGTGCCAGACCTGCTACAAACTGGTTTACGACACCGTCCTGGAAAAGCGCTGGCAGACCTGTTATAAGACGGTCCAAGAAACCGTCATGAAACAGGTCTGCAAGACCTGCTACCGTCAAGAGTGCAAGACCTGCTATCGGCCTTGCTATCAAACGTGCTACAAACAAGTACCCTGCACCGTATGCAAGCCGTGCTATAAGACGTGCTACAAGGAAGTGTGCCAGACCTGCTGCAAGCCGTGTTACCAGACGTGCTACAAGCAGTGCTGCTACACCATCTGCAAGCGCGTTCCTCAGTGCGTCATGCGCGAGTGCTGCTACACTGTTTGCAAGCCCTGCTATCAGACGCATTGCCATCAGTGCGTCCAGCAGGCCTGCCATCAGTTTTGCGAAACTTGCTTCCGTGAATGCTGCTACACGGTCTGCAAACCGGTGTGCGTGACATGCTACAAAACGGTTTGCTGCACCTGCTGCAAACCGTGCTACCAAACGTGCTATAAGGAGTGCTGCCAGACTTGCTACAAGGAATGTGTGCAGACTTGCTACAAGTGCTGCAAAAAGACAATTTGCGTGCCGGTCACTACATATAAGACGCGCAAGGTCAAGCAGTGCTGCTGTGAGACCTACTGCGTCCCCGGCAAAACCAAACATTACTGGCAGCGTACCTGTGGCAGCTGCTGCTTCGATCCCTGCACCTGCTCCTGCAAGTATCAGCGCGGCCGCCTGCAACGCTGCACGGTCCAGTGCCCGCCCCAGATCTGCACCCGCCAGGTCACGCGCTGGACCACGGTGTGCGAGCCGTGCGTCACCTACTGCAAGAAGTGTGTGACGGAGATGGTGCCGTATACCGTGTGCAAAAAGGTGCCTTACACGGTCATCACCAAAGTCCCCTACACCGTCTGCAAGATGGTGCCGGTGACGACGGTGCAGAAGGTGCCCTATACGGTCACGCAATACGTACCCCAGGTGTGCAAGAAGCAGGTTCCCTATACGGTAGTCCGCTGCTGCAAAGGCGCCTGGGTTGACGGCCAAGGCCATACCTATGGCTGCCCCGGCCCCGGCCGTACCTTCCAGTGCGGCGCGACCTTCACCACGACCTATACGACCACCACGTGCCATATGGTCACCGAGGTCTGCAAGAAGCAAGTGCCGTGCGTGGTGTGGCAAACGGTGACGCAGCAGTGCGTCAAGATGGTGCCCTACACCGTCTGCCGGATGGTGCCCTACACCGTCAAGAAGTGTGTGCCCTACACCGTCTGCGAGATGGTGCCCTGCACCGTCATGAAATGCGTGCCCTACACCGTCTGCACCCAAGTGCCGTATACGGTCAAGTGCTGCGTGCCCTACACCGTGACCGAGTGCGTGCCCTGCACTGTGTGCAAGTGCGTCAAGGTGTGCGTGCCGGTCGAAGTGTGCGTGCAGCGTTGCCGTAAGGTGCCGGTGGTTTGCCAGGCTTGCCCGGCCCCGTGCTGCCCGCAGCCAGCCTGCTGCCAGCCGAGCTGCTGCTGCCAGCCGAGCTGCTGCTGCACGCCTTGTTGTTGCACGCCTTGCTGCTGCTGCAAGAAGCCGGGCTTGCTCAGCCGGCTGTTCCAACGTCGTTGCTGCTGCTGCTGCGACAGCTGCTGCACCACCTCCTGCGGCAGCGGGAGCTGCTGCAACTAACACTCGCCGAAAGCTCGCGGCGCCCCGTTGTCCGCCACGAGAGTCCCGGAGGGAGTGATGCCCGGCGAGCAGCCGGTGTCAACAGGCTGGTGGAAATTCTACCAGCCGGCTGACGCCGGCTGTTCGCTTTTGGTACACTAAAGGACATGAGAACGTTGCGGCGCTCCTCTCGGTTGGGTTTTTGGTTACTGAGCATAGCAGCCGCCAGCTCCCTGCTGGGCTGTGAAGGTACCGCGCCGCGCGAGGAAAACCGGCCCAAGGGGCAGAGTGGCGCCAAGCCCAAGGCTGTGGTGGAAGCCAAGAAAGCCGCCGTCGGCAAAAATGTCTTTTTGGAAGTGCTGCCGAACAAGAAGCGGCGTGTGCTGGTCTCAGCCGAGGTCTGTCTGCGGGAAGGCCCGCTGGAGCAGCTGATGTGCCGTAAGCAGACCAAGGAACACGAGGCCATCCTGACCGCAGACGTAGACGCGCGCGAAATCCATGCGGCCTTGATCGCGGCCGGCGCCAAGGAAGGTTCGCCTGTGCGCTTTGCGCCCAAATATCAGCCGGCTTCCGGAACCACCATCAAAGTGAGTGTGCAATACAAGGACAAAGACAAGCTCGTCACGGCGCCGGCCCAATCGTGGATCAAAAACGCCAAGACCAACAAACTGCTGGACAGCGATTGGGTCTTCGCCGGCAGCCGGCTCGTCACGAATCCGCTCGATCCCGATGGTCCCAAGCTCTACCTCGCCAACGACGGCGATATCATTTGCGTTTCCAATTTTGAGACCGCCATGCTTGATCTGCCTATCAACAGTCCCAAGGACAACGCCGATCTCGTCTTCGTCGCCAACACCGAACGCATCCCACCGTTGGGGACCAAAGTCGTTGTTTTTCTCGAACCGGTTGTGGACGCGATGAAAGACGACAAGTAAAGCCGTTTGCGGCCAGGTTGCCCCTGGAATAACGTAAAGGGCGTCATACTGCGCACGGCGCCTTGAAACATGCCGGTGATTTCCCTCGCTTTCTTGGAGCGTCCGGTCGTCCAGCCGACTTTATGAGGGCCTTCAAAAGCTAGCGAGCCGTCATGTCTTCGATGCCTTCGGGCCAGCGGTCGCGCGGCTCGAACCCCAGCAGCTGCTTCGCCGTCTCCATATCGTACAACGCCGTCCGCAACGGGCGACTCGTAGCGTAGACAATGGTGAAGCGCGGTCCTAGGGGCGCTTCGACAGCACAAGCGAAGAAGCGTCCGGCGTCGCCAGGGCTGAGATACACGTCCTTAGCCCAATCGAGAGCGGTCAACTCCTCGATGTGTCCGCGCGAGCGTGGCACCCAACCGAGTCGTACAACGAGGACGCTCATACCGTGCGCTTCGGCACACATGCGGCCGGCTGCTTCCAGAAAGACTTTGGTTGCCGCATACCAGCCGCGTGGCGTCGGCGGATCATCGGCCTTGATCGGCCACGGCCCGCGCTCCCGTTGCCACCATACCACCTGACCGCTGCTGGCCAAAATCAACCGGCGTACGCCCGCCGACCGCGCCGACTCCAGCACGTGATAAACGCCCAAGAGATTATTGGGCAAGAGTTGCGTTGGAAAATCGTCATCGTCCGGTGTGGCGGCCAGATGGATGACGACATCGGCCCCCTCGACGGCCCGCCGTACTGCTTGTGCATCGGTAAGGTCGCCGACGAGGGCATCCGCCAAGTGCGGTGTCGGAACACGATCGAAACCGCGCACCGGCCAGCCGCGCGCCTGCAATTCCGCAACCACAGCCCGGCCGATCCGACCAGCAGAACCTGTCACCAGAACTAGCATTGGCTTGCTCATCTGTTTCTATTTCTACCTCTACATCTCTCATGCCAACGATGTCTGGAGATCAATGTATCGGCAGAAAAAGGAAGAGAAAGAGAAGACCTGTCTTGTCTCGTCTTCCGCCTCGCGGCTAAACTGAGCATGGTTTTTCTCAAACGTGAAGGAGTCCCTGATGATGGCGCTGGACCAGAAGCAGTTGCTCGCGGATGTCGAGGCCTTTTGCCAAGAGATTCGGCCTATTGAGGAGTTGTGCTACGTCGAGCATCGTTTTAACGATCAGGTCGTTCCGTTGGCGCGCAAGTACAATCTCCTGGGTATGCCGGTCCCCAAGGAATACGGTGGCCGCGGCGCCGATACGGTGACGTACGCTCGCGCCCTGGCCCGCATCGGTCGGGAAGGCACCGGTGTGCGCACCTTTTTCTCCGGCCATACTTCCATCGGCGAATATCCCATCCTGACCTGGGGCACTCAGGAGCAGAAGCGCCGTTATCTGCCAGCCGCTTGCCGCGGCGAGAAAGTGCTGGCCTTCGGCCTGACCGAACCCGAAGCCGGCAGTAATCCCCTGGAGATGCAGACGACCTATGAGCGGCGTGGCGATTACTTCATTTTAAACGGTGTGAAATATCTTATATCTAACGGCGGCATCGCCGATGCAGTGGTCGGCTTCGCCTATCCCAAGGGCGGCGGACGCATCAGCGCCTTCATCATCGACCGCGGCGAAGGATTCTTCAGCGAGGACTTGACGGCCAAGCTGGGAATGCCGACGGCGAACACAGCCATGTTCGAGCTGCGCGATTGCAAAGTGCCGGGCAACAACCTCTTGGGGGAGGAAGGGGCCGGATTCCGCATCGCTATGGGCACGTTGGTGAGCGGCCGGCTTAGCGTAGCGGCCGGCTGTCTGGGCGTCATCGAAGATTGCTTGGCCGAAGTGCTCAGCTACGCCAAGGAGCGGCATCAGCACGGCAAACCCATTGGCAAGCACCAGTTAGTGCAGGAACACATCGCCGCCATCGAAATGGCGCGCGTCGCTTCTGAGGCGTTGATCGAGCGCGCCGCTGCTGCCAAGGATGCCAGTAACGCCGCCCCTACCGATGCTGAACTACGGGCAAAGGCGGAATTGCTGGCGGCGCAAGCGAAGTTGTTCGCCGCCAACGCCGCCTGGGAGGCGGCCGATCGCGCCGTGCAGATATTCGGCGGCCGCGGCTGGTCCACGCTCTATCGTGTCGGACGACATCTGATGGATGTGCGTGTTTGCCGTATCTATGAGGGCACGGATGAGATTCTCAAGCTGAAAGTGGCTGCGGCAGTGCTGGGCAAAGAGTATGAGGCGTACAAGTGAAACAATGGAAGAAAGGAGCTTTCAGCCATGATCATTTCCCGGCTGTAGAGACTATCGTTGTAGAGTGCTTTTTAATTGAGGAAGGGCCGAAGCCTGTAAGAGGTGGTTATCCATATTGAATCTTCCGTGACTTGCGGCAAACCCCGCTAGGCGCTGGCAGTTTGTTATGGTTGGAGGATGGCCGGATTATGGCATTCGAAATTAGTGGGCAAATATTGGCCTACGAGATCATTAGGAAATGCAAGCTACTATGGGCGAATGACCTGTAGCTAAAATGAAATCTATCGAAAGGAGCATTTATGTCAACCCAAACAATCAAAGAAGAAGCCCGACGGCTAGTCGAGCAACTGCCGGAGGATGCTACCTGGGAGGATCTGCAATAGCAGATTTACTTCCGTCAGGCTGTGGAGGCAGGTTTGAAAGATTCGCGGGAAGGCCGTACCGTGCCATTGGAAGAAGGCGCTGCCGTTTTGGATTGGGACAGCGTGCTCGAAGCACAGATTGACGTTGTAGCAGTTGTTTATGCATCTCGCCGACTTCCACGCCGGCTAGGAAATCACCGGCCCGTCGCGCCAGCAAGGGCGTCCCTTGCCGGCGCGGCGGGCCGGTGAAGAAACAATCACGACTGCGTCTGCCGCGCATAGCGTTTGCGTTCGTTTTCCTTCAAGTACATCTTCCGCAGCCGGATCGCCTTGGGCGTCACTTCGACAAGTTCATCCTCTTCGATATATTCCAGTGCCAATTCCAGTGTCAGCTGACGCGGTGGTTTGAGGATGATGGACTTGTCGGACGTGGCGGCGCGGATGTTGGTCAGTTTCTTCTCGCGGCAGGGGTTGACCGGCAAGTCGTTGTCGCGGCAATGTTCGGCGATGATTTGCCCTTCGTAAACTTGCTCGCCGGGTCCGACGAACAGGGTGCCACGCTCCTGCAAATTGTCCAGGGCGTAGGCCGTGGTGCGCCCGGTCTCTGTCGAGACCATGACGCCGTTGACGCGCGAGGGAATGCCGCCACGCAGGGGCTGATAATCATAGAAATTGTGATGCACGATGGCCTGGCCGCTGGTCGCCGTCATCAGCCGTGTGCCCAGACCGATCAGGCCGCGCGCTGGGATAGTGAACTCCATGTGCGTCATCTCGCCGTGGCCCTCCATCTTGACACACTCGGCCCGGCGATTGCCGACCAACTCCATCACCGCGCCCACCGAGGACGGCGGAGCTTCGATCACCAGATACTCAATCGGCTCCATCAGCTGACCGTTGATCTCTTTGGTGATGACGCGCGGCTTGCCAACCGACAATTCGTATCCCTCACGTCGCATATTCTCCAGCAAGATGCCCAGATGCAACAGACCGCGCCCGGCGACGTGAAACTCGTCGCGCTTCTCTTCATCCGGCGTGACGCGCAGGGCGACGTTCGATTCCAGCTCTTTTAAGAGCCGCTCGCGCAGCTGCCGGCTTGTCACATACGTCCCCTCTTGGCCGGCGAACGGTGAATCGTTGACGCGGAAAATCATTTCCAGCGTCGGCTCGTCCACTTTGATCGGTGGTAAGGCCACGGCTCGCTCGAAGTCGGCGATGGTGTCGCCAATATGTACGTCTTCCAGGCCGACTACGGCGCACAGATCACCGGCGCCAACCTCGTCCGTCTCCATACGGCCCAGACGGTCGAAGACGTAGAGCTGGGCGACGGTGTCGTCGATACGGCGGCCATCGGGCTTAAGCAGGGCGATGCGTTGCCCCTTGCGAATCTTGCCGGCGAACACTCGGCCGATGGCAATGCGGCCCACGTAATCGCTGTAATCGAGGGTGACGACGAGCATCTGCAACGGTGCGTCCAGGTCCACTTCGGGAGTTGGGACATGTTGTAAGATAGCGTCGAAAAGCGGGCGGATGTCTGTACCCTTGACGCTGGGATCGGTCGAGGCGATGCCATCGCGGCCGGATGCGTAAATGGTGGGAAAATCCAGGGTAGCATCATCCGCATCCAGCTCGACGAACAGATCGAAGACACCGTTGAGAACGTCGATGGGTCGGGCGTCGGGCCGGTCGATCTTGTTGATGACAACGATGGGCCGCAAGCCACAATCGAATGCCTTGCGCAACACAAAGCGCGTCTGCGGCATGACGCCTTCGGCGGCATCGACGAGCAACAAAGCGCCGTCAGCCATTTTCAGAACGCGCTCGACTTCGCCGCCGAAGTCGGCGTGGCCGGGCGTGTCGATGATGTTGATTTTGGTATCGCCGAGCTTGAGGGCGATATTTTTGGCCAAGATGGTAATGCCGCGCTCGCGCTCCAGGTCGTTGGAATCGAGGATGCAGCTGCCGCGCAGCTCGTTCTCGCGGAACAGGCCGGATTGGCGAAGCATCTGATCGACAAGCGTGGTCTTGCCGTGATCGACGTGGGCGATAATAGCGACATTGCGGAGGTCCGTTCGTTTCATTTCCTGGTCAACTTCACAATCGGGCCACTCGGATAAAGATTTCTTATTATAGGAAACGCCGGCTCGAGACGCATAGGGCAGGACTGAGGCGAGCAGGGTTGCGTTGGCGCTGGCGAGCGGGGGGTGTCAACCCCCCGGTTGGTGTACCCCCCCGGTTGTGCTACCGGGCGAGCGGGGGGTGTCAACCCCCCGGTTGGTGTGAACCCCCCGGTAACACAACCGGGGGGTTCACACCCCCCGCTCGCCCTCGGGACCGGGGGGTTCACACCCCCCGCTCGCCCTCGGGGCGCTGCGGAGCGCGAATGTGCTCCGTAGCGCGATGCGACTAACTAGAGGAGACATCTTTCATGAATCTGTACATCATACGCCATGCAGACGCCCAACCGCTGGGTGAAGGCGGCATCGAAGACGACGCGGATCGACCCTTGACGACGACGGGCCAAGCCCAGTGCGAGCGTCTGGCAGCCGCGCTCCAGCGCCAGGGCGTGCGCTTAGATCGCATTCTCACCAGTCCGCTGCTGCGCGCGCGTCAGACGGCAGAGGGCTTGCTGCAACACCTTGCGGGGCCGAAGCCGGAATTGCATATCTGCGACCACCTGGCGCCGGGCGGCAAACGCCGCAAGCTGACGCGCTTCCTGTGCGGTCTGGGCGCTCCCTCTGTGGCCCTCATCGGCCACATGCCCGACTTAGGTCTTTACATCGGCTGGCTAATCGGCTCGCGCAAGGCGCAGATCGATCTTGCCAAGGCCGGGGTCGCCTGTATCCGTTTCGAGCAGGAACCAGACAAGGGGGCCGGCACTCTCGCCTGGATAGTCACGCCGCAATGGTGCCAGTGAACCCGGAGCTGCGCCCCGAGGGCGAGCGGGGGGTTCACACCCCCCGCTCGCCGGCGTTCATGCACCTCCGCTCGCCCCTGTTTGTGTCAATCTCTACCGCGTCCTGTATAAGATGAGGAAAGCGGGCATGTTGTCCCCGCACACCGAGGCTGCACATGCGCTTGGGTTATAACACCAACGGGTTCGCCCATCACCGTTTAGAGGATGCCCTGACCATCCTGGCCGAATTGGGCTATCAGAGCATTGCTCTGACACTCGATCATCACGCGCTCAATCCCTACGACCCCGACACGCCCCGGCAGCTGCCGCTTGTTCGTGCTAAGGTACAAAATCTCGGCTTGGCCGTCGTCATCGAAACCGGCGCCCGGTTTCTGCTCGATCCCTGGCGCAAACATCAGCCGACCTTGCTGAGCGCCGAGGAAGGGCAGCGACAGCGCCGTCTCGATTTCCTGCGCCGCGCCGTGGACGTGGCTGCTGCCCTCGATGCCGAAGCGGTCAGCTTCTGGTCGGGCACGGCGACGGAGCCGGAGAACGAGAAGCTGCTGATGGATCGTTTGGTGGAAGGCTGCCGACACTTGTGCGCATATGCAGAGCAACGCCAGGTCCGCCTGGCCTTCGAGCCGGAGCCAGGGATGTTCATCGATACGATGGCGCGCTTTGCGGAGTTGCATCAACGGGTTGGGCATCCTCTCTTCGGTCTGACAATCGACATTGGCCATCTGCATTGTCTGGGAGAGACCCCCATCGCCATGCATCTGCGGCGTTGGCGCAATTGGTTGTGGAACGTCCATATCGAAGACATGCGGCACGGCGTCCACGATCACTTGATGCTCGGCGAAGGCGAGATTGATTTCGCTGAGGTGATGACAGCTCTGGCGGAGATCGGCTACAGCGGCGGCGTCCACGTCGAACTGAGCCGCCACAGCCATGATGCCGTCGAGACAGCCCGGCGTGCGCTGGCGTTTCTGGTTCGCTGTTCGCGGTCAAGCCAAGACAGGATATAATCCCCTTTTGGATGCTCCATTCTTTCTGGCGAGGGTAATCATCATGGGCTTCAAACTGGATCGCGTGCATGTCTGGTCAGGCGAAGTGAAAGATCAGGCGGGCGGCGTGGCGGCGAAGCTGTCCCTGCTGGCCCAAGCGGGCGCCAACCTCGAATATATCTACACGAAACGGCTGGAGGACCGACCGGGCATCGGGGTGCTTTACGTGGCGCCGATCACCGGCGCGCTGCAAGTGCGGGCGGCGCGGGCAGCCGGTCTGAGCGAGACCGATCATCCGGTGGTGCTGCGTGTTGAGGGCGACAACCAAGCCGGCTTGGCGCATCGCCTGACGCAGAAATGGGCGACCGAAGGACTGAGCTTGCACGGCTTGATGATGTCTGTGCTCGGCGATAAATTCGTCGGCTACGCTTCTTTCGACAGCGTGGCCGACTCCAACCGCGCCGCCGCCATCCTCGGCGACCTCGGCGCTGTGAGCTAAAAAATTAACCACAGAGACACAGAGAAGAAAAACAGAAAAAGCAAACGACCAAAATAATACCCATTTTTGAGTATCTCTTTATTTATTCTCTGTGTCTCTGTTTTTCTGTGGTTGGTCCTTCTGATCCGACAAAGCGGCGAGGGCGGCGTTGAAGCCGCAGGCGCCGTGGACACCTGGACCCGGATGCGTAGACGCCGACGCCAAATACAGGCCCTTGACCGGCGTGCGATAACGGAAATACGGGAAAGCGGGGCGAAAGATCAATTGCTGGTCGAACTGGGCGCTGCCGCCGCCGATGTCGCCGCCAACCAGGTTTTCATCCATCGCTTCCAGATCCTCCGGTGCAGCAATGAAGCGACCGCGGACTAATTGACGGAAGCCGGGGGCGAGTCCTTCCAAGCGGCGTTCGATACGATCGGCGAAGGCTTGGCGCTGTCTCTGCCAGCCACCCTCGATAGTAGAGGGAACGTGGGTATACGCCCACAGGGTATGGCAGCCGGGCGGGGCGCGGCCCGGATCGACCAGCGATTGTTGGCCAATAACGAGATAAGGATTATCTGGCAATTGCCCAGCGCGCACCTGGCGCGTGAAGGCGGCGAGGTCGGCGAGACTGTCGCCGGCATGAATCACGGCCGCTTCGCGCGCTTCCTCGGACAGCCACGGCGTCGGTCCCGATAAGGCCCAGTCCATTTTGAAAGTGCCCCAGGCATAGCGAAACCGCCGCACCTGAGTTCGCAGCCACCACGTGGTAGCGCGTTCATCCAGCATGCGCAAGAACAACGCCGGCGGGCCGACATCGGCCAGGACGGCGCGGCGTACGGCAATCTCCTCGCCCTGTTCGGTGCGGACTGCGACTACACGACGCTGGCGGACAAGAATACGACAGACCCGCGTATTGAGTCGGAGCTTGCCGCCGGCCTCTTCGAGACGGCGGAGCAAGGCCTGGGTAATGGCCCGTGCGCCGCCCCGCGGCGCCGGAAAACCGCCGCCCGCCGCCAGCAAAGCCAACACCAGGCCGATGCCCGCACCGGCGAAATCCTCGGGGCCGAGGTCCGCGTGCAGAGATAATCCAGGCACAACACGCCGGGCCGCCTCGGTTTGAAAGAGCCGCCGCGCCAACGCGCCCGAACTCAGCAACCCCCATGTCCCCAAGCGCAAGAGGTTGCCAAGGCCCAGACGCCAACTGGGACCGATTGCAGGCAACGGGGCGAGCAGGGCCTCGGCCAAACGTCGGCCCATGTTGCAGCGCCACTGGGCCAAGCGCCGCCAAGCCGGACCATCGACGCCAAAAGAACGCACGGTCTCCTCCATGTCACGAGCAATCGACACCGAGCTGCCATCTGGGGCGGGATGGCAGCTTTCCCAACGGGCATTGGCCAATTGCAGACCGGCGCCCCTCAGGTCAAGAAAGCGAAAGGCGGGGCTGTCATCGGCGAAGGGAAAGAAGGCGGCGCCGACATCGTGGAGATAGCCCGGCAACGTCAGCGGCTCGGAATACACGGCCCCGCCGGGCCGGTGTTTCGCTTCCAGGACGAGCACTTCCCAGCCGTGCCGCGCCAACGTCGCCGCCGCCGTCAAACCGTTCGGCCCCGCACCGATCACGATTGCATCCATTCGAGACCTTCCAATTGAGTTTTGATTACTCACACCGGGGCGTTGACACGCCCCGCTCGCCGCTCCAACCTGCTCACACCGGGGCGTTGACACGCCCCGCTCGCCGCT
>Ga0078972_1005897_pt1 | contig 30214 bp, 17 predicted proteins | sample YelNatPaOPGAMG01_FD_67568 | JGI IMG/M metagenome (GOLD analysis project Ga0078972, IMG submission 67568) | Hot spring thermophilic microbial communities from Obsidian Pool, Yellowstone National Park, USA - OP-RAMG-01 (SPADES assembly) (version 2) | ecosystem: Environmental > Aquatic > Thermal... | reverse complement strand
GCCCCCATTGGAGCCTTGATATCGACGATTGTGAAACACCATTCCAAGGTTTCGTGAGAAAAATGCATCCATCTAAGAAAACTAAGTTCATCAACCAACACATTCAACTCATCGAAAAATAAGCTCCACAATTTCTTACTATCTCTAAAAAGGATGCACAAGAGGTGGTTTCAAGATGACCTCGATTTTTCGAGAGGAACTAATTTCAGGACAGCACATAACTTTTTAGATTAATCCTTCTTAACTTAACCATTCCTAATTAACTTTCAACCCACCAAATCCAACCTCTTTTTTCAAAAGAAACCTTGCCTGAAATTACACCTCTTATTCTTAATTTATTGAAAAATCTTACTGCTCCATCGGGACATCTATGACCTTTTCCTCTTAATTCTTCTTCAAGTTCTCTCGTCGTTAATGGTCCTTTTGCACGCAATGTTGATATTATCTCTCTAATAGTTTCCTCTTCGCTTACCTCATTCATGCTCAACCCCGCGCCCAAGCCAAATGTTATATGCATACGACCTCTCAGATATGATACACGATATACGAAAATGCAATATATACCTATGTACATTTAACAACTACATAAATCTGTTACAATTTTATTGCTGTGATTAAATGCGTAAAATCCTCATAATATACGATGGAACTCCACAATCGCAAAAGGCACTCGATAAAGGGCTTGAAAATGCAAAAAAAGATGATGTGATTATACTTCTTCATGTGATAGCATCTACCGAAGACAAAGAACTTAGTTTTGTTCCACCCGAAGTTACTATTTCTCAATCGCAAAGGATGATATCTGAACTTACCTCAAAACTGATTAAAGATGGTTGGAATGCAATAGGGGTGGTTCGAACCGGAAATGTAGTCGAAGAAATCCTAAAAATAGGTTCTGAAATGAAATGCGATTTAATTGTGATTGGAGATAGAGGCATCTCAAAAGTGAACAGATTTGCAGTCGGAAAAATCGCAGAACTTGTAGCAAAACGTTCTCCTCGACCTGTTCTTGTAGTAAGATAGTCTTCAGATTGTCTTCAGATAAATGCATATCATATTTTAATTGTGTATAATTGCATTCTCAAACCAAATCGCATGTTTAAAATAAGGTTAAAAGAAGGTCTTTACAAACTCTATATTCCTTTTTAGGTCTTTATCCTCGAATTTTCTTTTTGAGGCATCTGCAAAGAACTGTTCAAGTAGAATGTACTCGCATTTTGTTCGCTTTATATGCTCAAGAATCTTTCCACAATCTAATATACCTCTATCTATAAGGACATGGTCTCGCATCATCCCTTCGTGGATTCCTACATTATGAACATGCGCCACCTTCATGTAGTTACCTAACTTTTTTACCCAGTCAGAAATTTCCATGGGCTCGTCTAATTCTGCCATCTTCTCGTTCTTTATCTCTATCCATGAAAGAACTGTATGTCCTATATCAAGACAGAATGACCATCCTTTTGTCTTCTCAAATATGTGTTGGAACGTGCTTGGTATTCCAAATACCTGGATAAGATTTTCCACTGTAAGCATCAAACTTGAATTTACCAAATTCGATAATACTAAATTTGATAACCTATTCATAGAAGATATCGCAGTATGAACGATTTTAGGTTGCGCATTGGGCATGTCTGAAAAGTTAAATCCACTTGTGTTTAAGTGTATGTTAAAATATTTTACATTTAACTCCTCAACTTGGTGGATATGTCTTTTAATGACGTTAATTGCAGCCTCCGAAAGTTCTTCCAAAGGATGCGTTATTGATAAACTTCGCCAAGGTCCATGTATTGCACATTCAAGTCCTAATTCTTTTAATTTAGTCCCAACCTTGGCAACATCTTCACAGGATAACTCCTCAGGCCAGGGATAATCGAATGCAATCTCGACGTAATCGTATCCAAGCCGTGAGGCTTTCTCAATCGAAGATATAATATTTTCATTCCCAGGCCAGATGGGCATTCCAAGATGCATGATATTTACTTTGTAACTGGATAGATAACAATTATCCTACACTTCCTTTATCACAAAAACTTTTTACCTAATTTTATCTACTTTCTAATCTAGTTTAATCTACTTTTTCAGACCGTTTCTTCGTCTTATACATTCTATACATGCAAAAATAATAGCGGTAATTCCAATCGAGGATATGAGGAAATATATCGTAGAACAGCAGATGTTTTCTGAGACTGTTGTTTGCACCCTTGCAGAAACAGAATAAGACGGGTCTAACGTCGAAGTTGCGGTAATTGTAAGCGTATCTATACTTCCTGCAGTTGCACCTGCAGGGATTAATAAACTTACACGAATTTCCCTCGTATCATTTGAAGGCACGTTATTAATGCGTGTGGTTGCTGAATTTGTATTACCTATGGTTACACTCCATCTGTTCGAGGAACTTCCCGAAATCACAAACGAATCTATCGAAGTGCCATTATTCGTAATTCTGAAAATATAATTAACAGTCTGTCCTGCAGATGCTGACTGACCTGCAGGCGCCCGTAACCTTATGCCAACTTCCGAATTGTTTAACGAGATAACTTCAAGTGTTACGCTGTTGTTTAAACTAATCCTGCCTCCAACTGCATTTATTGTTATTACATACTGCCTTTCGGGTGTTGTGCCTGTCGTTTCTACAACAAGCGTAGATGCAGTTCCCATCGATGAGGGTATTATCTTTTGCGGATTGAATACTGTATGTATAGTTTCTTCTTGTGGTGTTATGCTACATGATAAAGATACAAGCGCGCTAAATCCATAATAGGAGGTTACAACGATTGAAAAAGATGCAGAACTCCCTGCTGTTATAGTCCTTAATCTAGGTCCTACATCAAGAGTAAAACTTCCGCCTGAGGTTCTTGTTACCACTATCTTTGCAGTTTCGTTGATAATAATGGTTCCTTCCTCACTTGTATATGTGCCTATTACATATATTGTATAATTTCCTTCTCCAAGCCCGCTATCTACAACCACCGTAAGATTCGAATATTCGTAAGATGAATTAAGCACAGAATCGTTTGCTATACAGTTCATTCCAGTAGGAACCGAGAATGCAAGATATACAGGTCCCGAAAATCCTTCTGAAAATATCGAATAAACATTAAAGTAAAGCACGCCACCAACTTGGCTAATTGCTCTTTCTTTAGGTTCTATAACAAGAACAAATAAATCTTGGGAATCCTGAGATATTACAGACACATTCACGGATACCACTTGAGAAACTATACCATAAACAGAAAGAAAAGTCGCGTTTATAACGAACGTATAATCTCCGAGGGTTGCATTTTCTAAAACTTGGAGTGTAAGATTTGAAGTAATTATGCCCTGATATGGAATTAAAGTTTCATGCTCTAAATATGCAGTGATATTTCCAATCGTATAATCTGGCATTATTAGGTCAAGATAAATGCTTTCATTTGCAGGGTATAGGTTAAGTTCAGTTGCGGTAACTGTTAAAGTAACATTCTCGCCTTGATGTAAAATAATCGATTCATTGCATATTATTTTAAAAGAGGAACGAGGTAAAATCGAGATTTCGATTGTATCTTCGCGCACACTTCCGTTCTGAATTGCACCTCTTACTCTGAATACATATTTCTTTCCTTCGAACATTTGAGTTGTATTGATTGTAATTATTGCATATTCGTTTAGCGAAAGTTCAGTATCGTTAAATTCAGGCATGAACGAAAGTTCAGGATAATTCTCACTGGCAATTATCGATAAAGATACATTTTCTGAAAAGTTATTTATTCTATCTATTCTTACCTCTACTTTGCACTCTTCTCCTTTTAGTAAAGTTATGTTTTTAGACGACAGATTAAGTTCAAAATCTCCTCCTTCTATGTTCTCCAAATCAAAATCCGCAGTAAGATTGAACTTGCCCGAGCCGAAATAGGATACAACTTTTAGGTAATGCCAACCAATGCTAGACGAAGTATATGTAATAGATTCCGGATATCCTTGTATTGAGGATGCTATCTCCAAGCCGGTAGAATCAAGAAGATAAAGGTCAAAATCTGTGTTTGTCTCGCCCGTAAGATTGAAGGTATGTGGATTATTATCAAGATAAACTGCATAATAGACCGCACAACCCGTATTTACATATCCGCTCTCATAACTTCCAATTTTGAGTTTGGGTATTACATAAATCGAAAGGTTCTTCTCGTTATTTTTTTCGTCTGTTTCGTTTATGAGTCCTGGCAAATCCGCTATTAAGTTAAGTCTATTATCTCCTCTTTGAAGTGGCATCGACCATTGCACTTTTTTTGTTTCTCCATATGAAATTCCCGAAAAGATATGATATTTTACATGTACGGGATTTCCTTCCTTGAAGAGTTCTAAATATACAAGTTCAGATGTGCTTTTTGTTCCTCTATTTGTAACTGATGCATTAATTGAGATAGGCTCGTTCTCTATCGGATACAAAGTAGAATACTGAACAGTCAACTCGGTAGGTTCTAAATCAACATATAGGTCTGCATACAAAACGCAACTCCCGGTTCCATTCTCGCTTGACACTATTGCAAAATAGACCCCTTCTCCTATTACCTTAACGAACCCCAAGCCAGGTTGTATGCTTGTATTACTTGTACTACCAACAACACTCCCATTTTCTCTAATTATGGAAAGCACTTGGTCGCTCCCCTCTATTCCAAAATAATGTTCTTGGTTGTCTGTTATATTGTACGCCCTTTTTTGAATATGCGAATATCCTACATTTTCGCTCCCTGGTATTTGTGAAAAGTCCAAGAATTCAAATTCTGCTTTATTATAGTTATTCGTTTCGTTATTTTCAGAGATTGCATTCGTTATATCAAGATATGCCTCTACATTAATTAGCCCTGCATTCGCCTGAGAATATCTCCAAACATAACTTAGGCTCTCTCCATCTGAAAGTGCAGGAATGGTTACATTTTCGTTTTGTAATCCATTTACGAATATAGTCAAGTTTGTAGATGGCGTCCCACCAATACTTAAAATCGTGTAATTAATTTCGCATACCCTCCCCACTCCAACTAATGTATAGGAACATAACGATGTTAATGATAGGTCGATACCACCTTGTCTATTTCTATTTGTTTCTGTTGTATTGTGCAAAGAGGTTGAGTAATTACTTGAAATTGATTTATTGCTCTCCGTATAATTTGTATGTGGATAATTTGTATAAGTTGGAATACTCTGACTTGGGATAATCACAACTATCGCAAAAATTAGCGCAGCATACTTTAGCACATTATACTTAAAGACAAAATTTGAAATGTCATTTCTCCTTCCATGAACCATGCCAAATTCTCCATATGCATATAGGAGATTTCAACCTAAAAAGTTTATCTTTTATGTTTCATTCTTAAGTTGCGCTCGTATTGTTCTTAATTCGTAATTTATCCCGAACCCCCAATAGTTATTCTGCTAATTCTCACATGCGGGCTTCCGTACCCTACAAGGACTGTTTGCCCACCTTTTACACATTCGCCTATGTTTTGCATCTCAAGGTCGTTCCCGACTGCATCTATGCTGTTTAACACTTCGAATATGTTTCCAGATAATGTGCAATCTCTCAAAAGTTCCTTTTTTTCCCCATTTTCGATAATATACCCTTGTTCTGACGAAAAAGTAAAAGTCCCCTCGCCTGAATTCACTTCGCCACCTTTCGAATATTCAAGATAGATACCACTCTTTACCTCTTTCAACATCTCATCTAAAGACCAATCCGCAGGCTCAAGATATGTATTACTCATACGCACTATTGGCAAGTATTCGTACGATTGCACTCTCGCATTCCCCGTAGGCGGAACATGTGCCCGATACGCAGTTTCACGTGTGTGCAGATATGTGTTTAATATCCCTTTTTTTATTATGTAATTCTTTCTTGCACGCACTCCTTCGTCGTCGTATTTGTAATGACCATGTCCAAAAATCGTTGCATCGTCTATTATTGATATGTTTTCAGGCGCTATCTTCTTACTTATCTTTCCACCAAAAACAGAATCTCCCGATTGCACAATGTCTGCTTCGGCTGCATGACCTACTGCTTCATGTATCAGCACACCTGCCAGCGTAGGATGTATTACAGTCGTAAACTTACCCCCAGGCGGCGCTTTTGCTGAGAGCAACGCAACTGCTCGTTTCGCAGATTTACTCGCAATCTCAATCGGATTTTTTTCCTCATACAACTCAAATCCAGATTGCCTTTCCACACCTTCTGCACATTGTTGTATTAACCCACTTTCACAAGCAGTTGTTACACACATAAAACCAGTAAACACTTGTTCCTGGTATAGGTTCGTACCTTCACTTGTCATATACAATTCTCTGCTGTTTATATCTACATATCCAAGCCGAATCGATTTTATCCTATCTGATATAATTCTCGTCGAAAAATATGCCTCCTTTAGCATATTTACTTTCCTTTCTATACTTACATCTTCAAACTTTATCCTCGGCTTGGGTATCACTTTATCAACCGCAGGCTCAACTTCTGCTAATTTCACTCTCTTTTTTCTTTTATATCTACCAGAACTCTTTGAGGCTCTTATAGCCCTTTCAACCATAATATTCAATTTCGAATAATCATTTGTACTTGCGAGCCCCCAGGAACCTTTGTATAATACTCTAATCCCCAAGCCAAAATTGTTACCACTAACTACCTCTTCTAGGACATTATCCTTTACTGTAATCTTAGTCCCCTTATCTTCTTGAACTCTAACATCTGCATACGAGGCTCCAAGATTTCGCGCTTTATCAAGCACTTCTTTTATCTCTTCACCATAACGTTCTTGCAATGTTTCATCGATACTTGACATGCATCTTTTCCTCTTAGAAATGAAAAAATTCAATTCTTATGACTTTCAGTTTCAGAACCTTTCTCAACTTCTTCTATCTTTTTTTCTTTGTTATCTTCTTTATTCTCCGTTTTCTCTTCTACCACATGTTTTACATCTTCAGACAACTTTGTTTCTTCGGTCTCTTTTTCTGTACGAGGTTCTGACAGCATAGTCTCATCAGGAATTTCAGTTTCTCTCTCCTTTTTTTCACCTTTTCCTCGTCCTTTCCAGAAATTCTTTAATTCTTGTTTTATTGTGGTTAGATTTGAACGCTTCGATTCTATTGTTTCCATTACTTTCTGTTTTCTATTTGCCTCGTCTTGTCTTTGACAAATCAACCGTCCTAACGCTTGGAACGGGTCTGTTATCCCTATATCCTTTGTGGTTGACATAAGGAATGAATGCCCTCCATATGGTTGGGAAAGCGCCTGCAGTTTCTCTCTGTATTTTGGTATATCTTTTCCGTCTATTAAATCAAGTTTGTTTCCTATAAACACAACAGGCACCTTCTCTTTTAACACTTTAAACACCTGCTCAACCCAAGATGGCATGTGCTCTAAAGTTTCAGGTCTCGACAGGTCTCCAACAACCGCAACCCCTTCAGCACCTATGCAATATCTTGGTCTTACCCGAATAAACTCGTCTTTCCCAGTTATATCCCACATCAGTATCGCAAGCCTCATGCTCATTTCAGGAAAATCAAAACTATATGTATATTTAGATACCTTCGTCCCCAGTGTATCTATAACTGAGTCGTCAAACGGACTAAATGCAACCTTCCTTGCAATAGTCTTCTTGCCTACTCCAGAATCACCTACCAAGCCTATTTTCTTCACATATACTTTCTTTTTCCCTATCATATTCCCAATGCCAACCTTCTTGCTTTCTCTTTAGATGCTTTTATCCCTTCTTCAATCTTCAATATGTCTCCTCCACCACCACTTGCAAAGTCTGCTCTCCCTCCACCTTTTCCTCCTATTATCTTCTCTGCTTCTGAGACAAGTTCTGCACAATTCACATTTACATCCTTGCTTCTTGCAGCAAGCACGCTAGGTCCTTTCTCACCCTTGCTCGTCGCAAAGATAAGTAATACCTTCTCTTCTTTTACTATCCTTTCAGAAATAGCCATCAACTCTTTTATATCTTTGTCTGAGACATAGGTAATGATGCGAACACCATCGACAACTTCTGCATTCTCAATCAGTTGTTTACTCAACAACTCCCCAAGCCGTCTTTTTAACTCCTCAATCTCCTTCCCTCTTGATTTCCATTCTTCGAAGAATCTACGCACAGAACTCGGCAAGTTCTCTGGCGAAACTGAAATAATCTCTGAAGAATCGTATAGATAATTCTCAATCCTCTGAACTGCTTTTACGGCAGCCAAGCCAGCCGAAAACACAAGCCTTTCTACTCCATCTTGTATCCTTTCAGACTTGATTATCTTTATCATACCAATCTGACTTGTTCTATTCGCATGTGTACCTCCACATGCTTCCGCGTCTACTCCTGGAATATTCGTAATTCTCAGCCAACCCCCTGTCGGAGCGCCTCCTTGGTATAACCTAAATCCGAACTTTTTCTCTGCTTCGATTCTGTCCATAAACTTTTTCTCAATAGGCAAGTCTTCAAGCACAAGTTCGTTTGCTCGCATCTCTATTTTTAATAATTCTTCCCGTGTTAGTTTTGCATAATGCGTAATGTCAAGCCTTGCAAATTCTTCTTCGTTCTGAGAGCCTGTCTGCCAAACATGCGGTCCTAACACTTCTCTTGATGCCGCAATTATCAGATGTGTTGCATCATGATGCCTCGTATGTGCCATTCTCCTATTCCAATCGATACTCCCTTTTACCCTTATCCCTTCCTTCTTAGATATTTTACTATACTTCTTATCGAGAATATGAACTACGACTTCACCTACTTTTTGCACGTCTACAACTTCGTATTTTTCATTATCAACTTCTAAAAATCCCCTGTCGCAGGGCTGTCCTCCACCTTCAGGATAGAATATCGTTGCATCAAGAACAACTTCGCCATCTTTCCAAGAAAAGACTGTAAATTCTCCGCTCTTATCCATCTCATGTTCAGGCTCGTAATAAAGTAATTTCGTAGGTGGATATCTATACATGTCTTTATCTCTAATCTTATCTTCTATTAACTTATCATCTCTCAACGAACTTTCACAACTTGCCTTTTCTGCTTCTTCTATCTCTTTCTTTGATGCCTTCAAATGCCTTTCTGCAATTATAGAGTTAAATGCATCCGGAACTTCGACTATAATACCCTGCTCCCTTGCCACTTTTTGCACCACCGCAGGCGGTATCCCATGCGTATCGTAGAATTCAATTAGTTTTTCAAGCGAAATCTTTCCTCCTTTGCCAACTTTCGCAGTCTCTTTTCTTATTAATTTCTCGCCTTTCTCGATCGTTTCTGCATACCTACTAGTTTCAAGAACAAGCATTTTTTTAATCGTATCTTTTATTGTATTATATTCATTTTTAGGTATGAGTTCCCTTATCCCTTCGTATTGCCTTAACACGAGTTCATGCAAAGGCGTTTTTATCTTTTGCTCTTCCATCAACCTTAGCGTCCTACGAATTAAGAACCTCGCAAGATACCCTGATTTCACATTCGAGGGAACTACACCATCAGCAAGCATAAATGCAATACATCTTGTATGGTCTGCAATCGCATATACATTCTCAAGTGGCGTCATTATCTTTTCCAGTTCTTCCACACTTATCTTATATCCTGCAGCCTCAAGCCTTTTTACAACTATCTTTCTAAGGTCTCGCAATTTCGAATCTGTATCTACAGACATTATACCTGACAATTTTGCATGTTCAGAAAGTATCGTCCTATATCTTTCGTCATTTAATTCATGTATAACCCCTGACTCTGCAAATAAATCTGCTGTTAATTCTGGATAGATTGCGTCGTATATGTTTGGCTTACCTGTTGATGCCCAGACAAATCTTTCCAAGCCGTAACCTGTATCAACTATCCTTCTTGACATTCTTGAATACCTTTCTCCTTTTATTAAAAACTCTCCTTTTTCGTCTAATCTAAGGTTCATAAACACAAGCGTACCGAGTTCGAGCCCACCAACAAGCACTTCGAACGCAGGTCCTGCATTACCTCCTCCTGACCAGGGATTCTCTTTATATGTTATATGCTCAGATGAGACTTGAAGTTCTTTTGTTAATAGTTCATGACATAATCTAACGGTCTCCTCTTTCCAATATATTTCTCTTTTTTCGTCGTTAAAAGCATGGTGTGCCATCATTTCGAAATTTGTAAGATGTCTTCCTGATTTTCCTACGGAATCCACATCGATTAATCTGATAGATGGCTGCGATATTGTTAATGGATTTGCAGGCGGCAATGTCAATCCACCTGTTACATGCGGCTGAAAATCTGCAATCGATGCGTTTGTAAGGTATATGTCGTTCCTCCATCTTGCAACTACAGGATATCTTTCTATTCTTGTATGGCCGTTTCTTTCGAAATAGGATAGATATGTCTCTCTCATGGTATTTGTAGTGTATGTCTTTTTAAATATCGGCTTGGATATGAATTTATATTCATCGCATGGATTGTCTCCACAGAGTACCCTTGAACTATCCTGCGTCCAAAATGGCGCAGAACAACTTTTGCATATCTTACGCACGAAGCCATTTTCCTTAAAGTAGTCTAATGCCAGTTCCTTCTCAAACATACTGTCATCTCTTTAAAACAATTTGGAATATAGAAAGTAGGATATAAAGATTGGTTTTATCTTTGTTTTCAATCTTAATAGAGCCTTAATACAGTCAAACCCAGCGGATAATATTATAAGCCAGATTTTACATCACATCGTAAATGAATGTCATTGAATACATCCAAGATGGATTTCTCATCATAATTCAGGCAATTTGGGCTATGCTCCCTGCATATCTTGCAAACCCCGCAGCAGTTCTCGTAGGTGGTGGTACACCTATTGATTTTGGAAAAAATTGGCGTGATGGACGACGAATTTTAGGTAACGGCAAAACCTGGCGAGGTCTTTTTGGCGGTGCTTTCCTTGGGATGTGTATAGGTTTTATACAAATAGGAATCGTGCGGTTCACGAATATAAAATATCTTACAGATTTTTCAATTCCAGGTTCAGATTTTGGTTTTATAGGTCTCCTTTTTACTCTATCGTTCGGTGCCATGTTAGGCGATGCTATAAAAAGTTTCTGGAAGAGACGTAAAGGCTTGGAGAGAGGTCAGAAATCTCCTTATTTTATTGATTCTTACGATTTTATGTTAGGCTCTTGGCTACTTACAATGTCTTTCTTTTGGGCTTGGTTCTGGTCAACTTTCTCTATTTGGCATCTACTTAGCGTAGCAATCCTAACCCCAGCTCTTCATAGGATTGTCAATATTATTGGTTATAAAATGGGAAAGAAAGAAGAACCTTGGTAATATCTTGGTAGTTCAACCACTTGAATGTACACGAATAACATGAATTTTTTCTTACATTATCCTCAACATTATCCTCAGACTTATACACACTTATATTCTGATACTAAAAACAATAAAACCAATCAAAAAGATATTATGATAAATCACAAATCATGTTTCATGGATAAGCACAAATTTAAGGACAAATTATTCTATACGATTATCGATTCAAAAATAGGCAATTTGGGTATTGCTGCTACTCCCTTTGGCTTGGGGAAAATCGACTTCTTCCCAACTCAAGATTACGAACAAAGATTATGCAAATTTTTCGATGTAAAAATTTTAGAAAGAGACGATACAAATGAAATTCTGAAAAATACCGAAAAGCAGTTGAAACTATATTTCGATGGAAAACTAAAAAAATTCGATATTCCACTTGAGCTTATAGGGAGCGATTTCCAGAAAAAAATTTGGAATTTTGTTCTTACAATCCCTTATGGTGAAGTCGTTTCTTATTCATTCGTAGCAAAATCGATTGGTAAACCGAATGCATCGCGTGCAGTAGGCAATGCAGTCCATGCAAACCCGATACCAATCGTAATTCCCTGTCATAGAGTCGTTGGAAAAGACGGTTCTTTAACAGGCTACAGTAGTGGTTTAAAAATTAAAAAGATACTTCTTAACCTCGAATGCAAACCCATTTGAGTTTCTATTTGAGTTCATTGCATTTCCTTTTTCATTCTAATTTTTTCATCCCAATTTAATTCATATCTTACTCTTACTTCTCTTATTCTTCATTTTTCTTATTTCTCATTTTCGATCGATAGAATAAATGAGTTTACCTCGTCCTCTATCCCATCAAAATCCTGTTTTGAACCTTTCCATGAAGTCAATCTTTCACTAAATCGATTCCAAATAGAGTTCACAAGTGCGTTCATAGCCTTGCGCAATTCTTTAGGCGCATCTCCCGAAAGCACAACTGCAATGTAGAATTTATCATGCCCTTCGAGGTATATCTTTTTCTTTCCGTAATTTATAGATTCGAGTTTATCTTCTGTTGGAAATGAAGACGCTGCAAACGCCCTTATTGCTGTCAACATCCCTGAAAGTGCATGCGAGGATACTTTCGAACCTGATGGGCGCATATGCCTAAATATCAATCTTCCATCGTGGTATATTACAAACACATCTTCGATTTTAAAAGGTTCCCTTTCCGTCCTCATTACCAAATTATCTATATTTGCAAAATTCGTAGGCTTGGTTCTCTTTCCTTCTTTTCTCTCTTTTTTCTGAACCTTATCTTCTTCGTCTTCTCTTGCAATATATCGCTTTCCGATATACCCTATAAGCAAAGTAACTATGATAAGGGTAATCGAAAGCATACCTAGAAAGAGTAGTTGCGCACAGGTGTAACTTTGACTTGCCATCTTGGATACTTCTATCTGTATCCAGGCATAATCTGACCATGCAAGGTCGTCATCTATCACGCTCAAGGAAACATTGTATACACCTACTCTGGAAAATATATGAAATATCCTTGCACCCGAACCTTGAGAACCATCTCCAAAATCCCAATTATAAGCAATCACTTCACCGTCAGAATCTTTCGATTTCGATTTGAACAAAAATAAAGTTGTTGTGTTACCCGATTTTGGTTCTACTTCGAATGCACATTCAGGCACCCTGTTGATTACCTGAACCCTTGCCCAAGATATGTTCGGGCTTCCATCGTCATCAACAACCGTAAGCGTAACAGTGTAGTTTCCATCATCTGCATAGGAATGTAGCACAAGCCATTCAAGAGATACAGAACCATCTCCAAAATCCCACATCACTTTCTCTATCCTACCATCAGGGTCGTATGACGATAAGCATGAGAAAGTTACATTCTCCCTTGTATATACTCTCGTAGGATTTATACTCATGTTAATTTGAGGTAGCCTGTTCCTTATAGTAATAAGCACATAGTAAGGCGCTGATTCTGCTCCTCTATTATCCCTTACTCGAAGAGATGCCCTGAAAATTCCATTCCCCGAATAAACATGCGTTGCATTCGCATTCTCTATCCAGCCCGTCATGCTTAGGTCTCCAAAATCTATGAAATACGCAGATATACCATCGTCTCTATCGTAAGAATTTACTGCAGAAAAGATTACCTCCTCACCCGTATATACTTCGTTGTTCTCAACATAAAGGATTGCAACTGGGGGCGCATTCACGCAAAGAAAGATACAGAAAACATTGTTCGTCTCGTTTTTTTCAAAAGTTGCATTTTCAAAATCTACTTGTGCACAGAGATTATAATTTCCTGCAGGAAGATTAGTTACATAGGACTTTGTCAAATTCTCGCCTGGTATTAGAGGCACTTCCCAACTTACAATCGTATCCCCATCTAAATTTATAGAAAGTTTCGTTGTATCGCTCCAATCTCCTATATTTGTGGCAACGCATCTTATAGTAAAGTTCTGTCCCTCTGAAGGTATGGCAGGGTCTGTAGAAAGTTCAAGTATGGTAAAATCAGGCCTCGAAGTCTGTCTATCAACACATACCTTACCATAATCTTTTTCATGAGAATTATAACTTGCATACTCCCTAGGCAACTCAATACTACCTTCTGCTAAAGATATTAGCAGAAGAACGAATATTGCCATCAATATAGAAATACGCAAGCCTTTCAATCCATATCATCTCCAAACATACAAAGTTACATACGCCCGTTTCCCCGAAACTATAATCTCATCTGATGCAAATGGACAATTCTTAGGCAACTCAGAATGCGTTTTTAAAGTATCAGAGATAAAAAGTTCATTCGAACCAAATTCCGCATGCATAGCCCATTTGTAATCATCATCAATCCCCAACTCGTATTTCGTTCTTATCACATCGTCTATAGAACTACAGTTGTAACCTAACGAAGTTAATTCGAATCTGTATCCTATAAGGAACGACACGGTTTTATCCCTGAGCACAAATTCTGAGGTGTCGTTATAATAATGCACTTCATAAACCGTGCTTGAAAGGATTGCATCATTTGCATAAGAGGTATATTCATAAAGATAATCTGTTCTTGAGTTTATCTTTTCTATCGCGCCATTTATACCAATATATATGATTGATGATGCAACAAGCATGAGCGAAAAGAATAGAATCGAATCTAATATCTTCCCCTTTGCCCTTCTTTTAATTCTCATGCTTAACTTGCTCAACATCTTTTCACCTTTGTCATCTCACTTTTGCTTTGCTCCTTACATTTGTTTTACTTCTCACCTTTCTTTTAATCTTATTCCCAAGCCGTGGTTTCAAGAAAACCTATGTTAACCTGATTTTCTCTATACATTATATTGACAGTCGAAGTTGAAGAATATCCTTTGCCATGAGAACTTTTATCTCCAAATTCCCATCTATTTCCTTTCTCTCTATCATATATGCAAACATAAAATTTCATACTGATATGTAAATCGTTCTTAAGTTGCAGGGTTGTCAAACAATCAAGTTTTTGAGCACTCAACTTTCCTTCTATATGGCTTACATCGTAACTTCCATTGTAAAGTATCTTTTCATATGACCTTATCTCTCTATTGAGTGTTTGCGAATAATCCTGATATTCTCTCTCATGCATGCTCTTCTCATAAACAAATATTGATAAAATTACTCCCGAAATAAATATAAAAATCCCTGCAATGACAAGCGCAAGCGAAAAGACACGGCGAAAACTCCATCTTGGAACCTTCGCCTGCACCATTAAACCACCTGGATACATTCGAACATGCCGTCAAATTCTTATGCAAGAATATAAAATTTTTGTTATAATGAATAAATTGTAGTATCCCGAAATTACTTCCTACCCCGTTTCGCATGCTTTTCTGCAAGTTTCTTTGCTTTTTTCGCATACTCGATTGCTTCTACATACATGTTATTTACCATCAACCCTTCTGCGAGCGAGATAAGTTTATCACATACCGTAGGGTCTTTTAGCATCTCCGCACTCTCTTTTGCATCCTTTAAGGTCTCGAACGCATCCCAGTATAATTCTTCTAATAATTCTGCAGTTTCGAGTGCACGCTCTGCAGTCTCTGCAGCACCTACAAGTTCTCCTTTCTCATATAGCAATTTTGCATCTTCATACATTTTTACTGCTTCAGGCATAGATATACCATGTGCCCTTGCACCCTCAAGCAATTTTCCAACTGCGGTAAGTTTGTTCTGCACGCCTTCTTTTGATGGCAAATAGTCATGCGCTTTCTCTTCAGAGCCATATTCCTTTTTCTTTTCGCTCTCGACAACCACAGATGTCGTATATGTGCCAATCACTTCTTCGTGTGCTTTAGTTACCTTTATGCTTTTAGCATAATCCTCAGAAACTTCTTTTTTCGATTCATAAGAGGAAACTTTCTCCAAGCCGTCAATCTTCTCAATCTTCTCCAAGCCTTTCATTTCCCCGCCTTTTTCTTTTACATTCATGCTTATTGGTGTAACCTTTTTTGGAATCGATAGAACGGGCTTTGCAACGTATACTCTCTCATCCTGATTTATCTCTGGTATCTTTGGGATGGATTTGGGGAGAGGTTCATATCCTTTATCTTCTAATTTGTGGGAATCGAATGCAGGTAGAACTTCAGGCTTGGAGACATATTCAGTATGCGTAAATCCATGCTCTATCTCACCGTATTCTCTTGTGAAACCCTCATCAATTGGATAAGAAGCCCGTTTCCTACTTAACCTGCCAACTATACCTCCTATCGAAAGACAGAGCACTCCAACTAATATTATTACAACCAACCTAGCATAGAACAAAGTTCGTTCGTCTGATTCTTTAGACGATTTATTGAGAACATAAAACTCAATCTTTATGTCAGAAGAATACTCCTTCCCATCAAATCCTCTTATCTGAATAACATGCTTTCCGTTATTAAGCATACCTGTATTGATGATAAAACGCCAATTCTCTTTGCCATCTGCATTCTGCCAGGTTAAGTTATCAATCTTATACTCAACTTTCTGTATGCTCCTTATCCCAGATGCTTGCGATTTCCCTTCGATAATAATCGTGCCATTAACTGTAGAGTTAAGTTTTGTTGTTACACTTACAACTGGCGGATAACCATCAAGCACTATAACAGATACTTTCGAAATTGCCCACTCTCCCTCGTTGTCCGTAACCCTTATCGTGCAATTGTAACATCCAACTTCGTTATACCCAAGTGTTATGTTCCCTGATGTTACAGAATTCCACTCGTAACTTCCATCGCCCTCGTAATCCCATTCGTATAATACAATCATTCCATCGTAATCCCATGCTGTTACATTTAACACAAAAGAGGTTTTGACAAGTACTTCTATACCTACTATTTCAGTTCTTACTTCAGGCGGACGGTTCAGAACTTCAATTATCTTTTCTGTTGTAAAAATTATCTTTCCTTCATGAGATACAATGAGTAAAACCGTGTAAATCCCAGATTTAAAGTAAGAATGATTTGCACTTGGCGAACTTGTGAAAAATTCCTCGTCATCTCCAAATTTCCAGTGATACTGAACTTCCTCAGGTATCGTTCCGTTTAGCACTGCGTTAAATGTGATTAGGGAATTTGTTAATACAGAATCTGCATTTGAGGATATGTATCCGGAAAGCATGCTCTCTTCACTTACATTCACCAGAATAGAAGTTTCACTAATATTCCCAATATTATCTTTCACTTTGACTTTTACATTATACTGCCCTGCCACTGAATAAGCATGTTGTGCAATATATGTAGATATCCAACCTGTTGTATTTCCATCTCCAAAATCAAAATTGTACGCTGCAATATATCCATCATCATCTTTGCTCCCCGAGGCATTGAATGAAACTTCCAAGCCAACTCTGGGTTCCGAAGGCGAATATGTTAAGGACGCGCTCGGTCGTCTATTTAGCACCTGGACAAAAATGGTGTCTGTTGCACTTGATCCGTTGTTATCCATAACTGTAAGTTTTACCGTATATGTCTTAGGTGCAGAATAGACATGTGTTGCATAAGGTGTTGTCAAGTTAGTATAATTCCCATCTCCGAAATCCCAGTTGTAACTTACGATTACGCCGTCAGGGTCTTCAGAACAGGATGCATTAAAATTCGCTTCGGTAAGTGAAAGGACAGAGAACCCCAAGCCCGCACATGCATTTGGAGGAATGTTTTCGCTAGGCAATTGCGCATTTACAGTAACTTGGAGAGTATCCTCGTCGTAAAATTCGCCATCTGATACATTCAAGGTTACCAGATAATTTCCTGCATTTGTATATGTATGAACAGGCGCACATAAGGTAGATGTATTTCCATCTCCAAAATCCCAAAAATAGGTAAGTTCGTCTCCATCAGGGTCGCTCGATGCTGAGCCGTTAAATTGCACAGGTTGGTTTACATAAACAGTCTGGTCGCTACCTGCATTTGCAATAGGTGGCTCGTTCGGATTTTTCCACTGTTTAACTCTAGGCCAAATACTCTGGTCTTCATCGTAAAGTTGCCAGAATGCTACTGATGGAATTGACCTGTTTGTGGCAACTGATAGTTTACATGCTATGCTGTCTTCGTTTTGAAAATATACAGTCCTTGCTCTTCCTAAAGAATCTGTGTATGCGAAATAAGGCTCATTTGATGCGTACGAATCATGAGTTGCTTCCCAATATATAGTGGGAGAATACTGAGAAATGAGCGCTTGCCTGCTATGATACCAAACCGAATTCGATTGCCAGGCTCCCGTCTCGTTCTGATACCAATCTCTACCATAAAGAGGGATACCCATTGCAAGTTTATTTGCAGGCACTCTGTCAAGCGCATATCTCATAACCTTATCCATCCATCCCGTAGGTGCTATTGGACCTGGTGGCGAGGTCGACCAATGATAACCGTAAGTCATTACAATTATTAAATCAGAACAGTTTGCAAGCGCAGAATAATTAAACGCACCTGAAAAACCAGTGCTCGTATCTGTAGTCTTTGCAACAACATCTATAGATAGATGTTTCCCGTGCGCATGAAGTTTGTTGTATAGATAGGTCATGAATTGTGTTAATTGCACCTGCTGCTGGGACGAGGGCGCAGTAAATTCAAAATCTATATTTATACCATCTACATCATCATACATAACTCTGTCGTAAATATTATCAGCAAGCGATTCTCTTCTTGACTGGTTACCTAAATTTGCTATCACATTATCGTCGTTAAAATCCTGGATTATAGGGATAAACTTCTGGCTTGGAAGCGAGTTCATGTGTGCCATCTGGCTTGGGCTCGCAGAAACATTCCCCGTAACATTATACCCACTTATCCCATACCATCCATAAGGTGAACAATGCGTGATAACATCTTGATGCGCTACCACATCTGAATAATTCCCCGAACCATACCATACTATCACGCTTTTTTCCACTTGTCTTGTATCAGTGAAATGAATTTGAGTTTCCGATTTTAGTTCTGATTTTTCTTGCATGTAATCTTCGAATTGATGATGGGCAAATATCAAATTTGCAGAATTGGCAGGTATATAATAATTTGTGGCTTGGCTCAAACAAAATAAAACTAATAACACTAGGATTTGGATTGAAAGGAATGCCACCCTGGGGTTATTATCCATATTCTCCCTCTATTGAGTAATGGTTATTGAGTATAAAAGCTTAGCTTACTTCTACATCTCTACTTCTGGATAAGAATACTTACATATACATACTTACATCTACATAAGAAGTTCGATAGTGAAAGTTTAATAATGTAGGATGTGATACACTTTTTGAGGTGTTCTTATGGTATTAGTAACCAACGCAGAGATATTGAACAAGGCGATGAAAGAGAAATACGCCGTGGGCGCTTTTAATGCAAATAACATGGAGATGATTCAGGCTATTGTAGAGACTGCAGAAGAAGAGAACTCACCTGTAATCATCCAAGCCAGCCAAGGTGCTATAAAATACGCAGGTCTTGACATGATTGTAAGCATGGTTAAACCACTTGCATTAAAATCAAAAGTGCCAATAAGCCTTCATCTCGACCATGGCACTGATTTCGCACAGAATGTACAATGTCTTAGAGCAGGTTTTACCTCATTAATGTTCGATGGCTCATCTCTCCCATTTGAAAAGAACGTAGAAATTACAAGAAAGATATGCGAAATTGCCCATCCAGTAGGGGTATCTGTAGAAGCGGAACTTGGTAAAATTGCCGGAACTGAAGATAATATAACAGTTGCACAAGTCGAAGCCCTCATGACTGACCCCGATGAGGCAAAAAAGTTTGTAGAGTTGACTAAAGTTGATAGCCTTGCAGTAGCAGTAGGCTCAGTTCATAGAATGCTAACAAGGACTGCAACTCTTGATATTGAAAGGATTAAAAAGATAAGGGATAAGGTAGGAATTCCTCTCGTGCTACATGGTGCTTCTGGTGTCTCTGACGAATCTGTAAAAGAGGGGATTAAAGCAGGTATTTGCAAAATAAATATTGCCACTGAACTTAATAAGAGATTTACACAAGGATTTGCCCAAGCCTTAAAAGACAACCCGAACGAAGTTGACCCAAGGAAATTCCTAAAGGTCGCAAAGAATGGTGTTAAAGAAGCAGTAAGAGAGAAAATGAGATTGTTTGGTTGCTCAGGCAAGGCATAAATAAGTCGGGGCTTCAAAATGGAAAATGAAGTCTCGATTTATTCACGTGATACTTTTTTTCTTGATGATGATGTTTCTCATAGGTTCATAATAAGGGGAGTAAGGGCTTCTGTATCCCCTCAACCTTTTTCGAGATATTCTATTTCCGTTGTTCCAAGCGAAAACTGTTATGCAACCATCTCAGGTCCATTAGAATGCGAAAGATGGGAATTCGGTGATAGAGAATACAATGATACGACATGTTTCTCACGGCTTGGAAATTCAGGCGAAGGTTTGCTCGGATACTGCCCAAAAAATCAGGAGACTATTCTTTCATTTATGAAATTCTCTCCTGGCTTGGGAACTATACAAGTTCAACTAAGACGAGACGATGGAAAAAGTTTCGGCGCACATGTGAAATTTGTCAATCCTTCTTCTCCAATGCTCATGTACACAATTCACGAACTTCCACACAAAAGCGCAACACTTGAAACTTCAGGTGATATCCATGACCTTCGCGAGGTTAATCTCCCCTGCGTGGATTTCAATCTACCTGAAGTTGGACAGAATACTGAAAAGATGTTCTACTTTGCAAAATGTATCGGTATTGACCTTCTCCGTCTTGACATGTATTGGTCAACTCATCAGAGATACGATTCTCCCTCTTTCGTTTGGGATAGAGATACTTGGCAGATATGGACTAAACTTGCAAGAAAATATGCAATAAAACTTTACATGTGTATAGGAATCTGGGGAAAACCAAAATGGGAACGATGGCAAGGCACACCTCCTACAGAAGAAGAGAAAAAGGTTCTTGAACGAGAATATAACAGAGAACTTGTAAAGAAAGTAAACGAAGAAGCAGGCGAGGTTGTGGGCGCTTACCAGGTCCACAACGAACCTGGACATATCCATTTTGGACTTCCACAAAACAATTTTATTGACCTTCTCGACGCTGCAAGCACATATCTTCTTCCACACCAGAAACTTGCAGTCAATCCTGCATATGCAGGCGCGTGGTGGCGTGTTGATCGTTTTGGGAATACAGTCAAGGCAGGGCTTGCAGGGCTTGGAGCCCCCATAGGTAAGGGTCTGCCCGGCTGGCTGAACGAATGCGAGAACATCGCCTCGCATCCAAAACTTTACATATTCGGGGTAGATGCATATCCTGACTTTCTAAAACTCGGTGAAGTTCTCGGTCGTGGCTATATCGGAAAACCAGTTAAGATGGCAAAAGAAGTTGCAAACATGCATGAAGGCGGTGAGGCTTGGACTATTGAAATTCCCGGTGGATATTGTAGAACAAATACGAAAGTTCTTAAATCTTGGTATGACGAAGCAATAAACTGCGGAGCAACTTGCCTAGGGCTGTATCAATTAGTCGAAGGCGAAAAGTATGTATCTGCAGCAAATGGTAATTCTTATGGATTAATAGATAGCAAGGGAAGAATCTACGCAGGGGCAAACAGTGCAGGCGCCCAAAACTACTACAAGTTAATAATGGAATATTCTGGTGCTAAATACGATATTCTTACCATGGAAGATTTCGGTGCAAGGATGTATTCTTGGAAAAATAGATACGGAGAACTTATGAGTATCACACCATAGAAATAAACAGCTAGAAATAATTTCATGATGAGTTAGATATTGAGTTTGATACATAGCCTAAAGGATTCTACATTGGATACTACACAAAGGATTCTAAAACTGAAAAGGTTTAATAGACCTACAGACAATTTCATATAGGGGAAAATTATGGTTGGAAAACTTGCCAAGCGAATATCAGCATTTTCTTCAATTTTAATAATAGTACTTACAAGTTTTTATGCTCTATTTGGCATAGATTGCATCGATTCTAACAAGAAAGATACTAAAGAGATTTCTATTGTAAATTCACAAACTCAACGGCTTGAAATTGCAAAGGCAGGCTTTAGAGGAATTAGCCTTGAAGCAAGACATCAGACTGGAACAGATGGTGTGCCATCAACCCCAGTCATAGGTGAACTTCATCTTGCAATCTACGAAAAACACCCCGAAATTATATACGGTACAGATAGAGGTTATCTTACTGTAATTCAGAAACTCGCAAATAATACAATTAATCTTGTATGGTCTCAATATTTAGACCCTATCCCTTCAGATAGTTACACTTCTGCGGTTTTCGCACCTGCCATCGCAGATATCGACGATGACCAGTATGGAGAAATCGTTGTTTATGCATATTCTGGTGAATCTTCGAACAGTGGTTATTATAATCCCACAAGTTGCGGGAAAGTATATGCAATAAATCATGACGGCACGATTCTTTGGAATACAAGCGTTGGCGCACCTCCACAACGTAACGGCGGGTCGCATAATATGTGGGCAGACCAAGCCCCCGCTATCGGCGATATAGATGGAGATGGCATTCCTGACGTTGCGCTCATTCTAGGCGATGGATATTGCCATGCTTTTTCTGGCAAAAATGGCACTATACTTTGGGAAAGACAAGTTGGAAATTCAAATCCAGGGTTCTATATAGGAAAAACTGCAATTCTTGACCTGGACATGGACGGGAGCAACGAAGTTATATGCGCAGGGGGAACACTTCGTGTTTTCAGAAAGGATGGAACAACTTGGTGGACTGGTTCAGGTGCAGATTTCGGCGTTGCAGACCTAAACTTAGATGGAAAACCAGAAGTCGTTACTACCGTAACTTCCACAGGTCTTTATGTGTATAGCAATACAGGTTCGATTGTTTGGACAAGGTCAAACAATGTCCTTGGTTCTGGTGTTACAATATCAGATTTCGACCTTGATGGAATGCCCGAAATTGCATTCGGAACCTATTCGGGGCATGTAATTGCTTATAATTACGATGGTAGTATTCAGTGGGATTCTGGAAATCTTGGCGTTGGTGAGTGGGATAATCCTGACCTTACCTCAACAGACCTTAATGGCGATAATTCTCCAGAAGTTACTGTGCAGTCAGACGATTGGGGTGGCTTGGTTCTAGATGGACTTACAGGCGCTGTGCTTGCAAACATAGGTTATTCTGTAAATGAAAATGAACATTCACCTGCAATTGCAGACGTAGATAACGATGGGCATGCTGAGATTATTGTTCCTTCGGGATATTGGGGTGGCGCAACCTATCCTTTCAACATCTTAATTCTCGGAAATGATGCAGAATGGGTTGCTACACGACCTGTTTGGAATCAGATGGCATACTATGCAAGCCATGTCGATAACGCCCTTAAGGTTACAGGTGATTATACGCCCTGGCTTGGGCAAAATAACTGGCGTTGTCAACTTCCTAACTTAAAGGTTACAGTCTCTTCAAATCCAGCAACTATTTCCTCACAAGGAACTTCTACTATAACCGTAATGGTAAGTAACGGAACTGCAGGTGTTAAGAACGCAGAGGTTTATCTTCAATGCGTAAATGGCGGACTTTCGAGTTATAATGGCGTAACTGACCAGTCGGGATATTTTAGAGTAACTTACATGGCACCTTCGGTTGACGTTCAAACTCTTGCAACTATAAATGCGGTTGCCTACAAATACGGATATAACGAAGGAGGCGCTGTAACAAATGTAACTGTAATGCCTGCATCTAGCACTAATCTTATAGGAGCAACTGTTACATGTAGACCTGAATCTGTAACTTCGGGTTCTTCTGTTTGGTTGACTGTTCGAGTTACACATTACAATAACCCTGTCCAAGGCGCTACCGTGCAATTTGTTTGCGCTCAGGGTGGTACATTTACACCCATGGCAACCTATACAGATGCTAATGGCATCCTTGAAGCAAGTTTTACACCAACACCTACAAATTACAGACGTGTTCTTCTCGTTAATATCACATGCAAGAAAACAGGTTATGTAGATGGAACCACACAAACACAGATTATAGAATACCCTGCAAGCAGACCCTGTGTTAATCTCTCAATCGCAGCCTCTCCTGCCGTAGTAAGCCAAGGCGGAGTATCTACTATAACATGTTATGCAAAGAATGGCACAATTCCTATTGAAGGCGCTACAATATATCTTTCTGCACCCTCAGGGACCTTATCAAACACTACAGGTACTACGGATGCTAATGGCAGGTTCTCGTCGATATTTTACCCACCTTCAACAACAGTCATATCCTCATATCAAATAAGTGCAGTTGCAGTATATCCAGGCTTGGAGAACGGTGAAGCATTTACGACTGTAACTGTGATGCTCGGTAACGTTCTCTCAGTTTCTGTCTGGGCAGGAAGCGCAACTTTACAATCGGGGTCTGCTACTACAATATTCGTACGAGCAATGAACGGTACACAATTGGTTCAAGGTGCTACTGTAAGTATGAATGTATCTAAAGGGAGCATCTCACCAATGACCGCAGATACAAATTCTGAAGGGATTGCGAGTTTTACATACACCGCGCCCACAGTCTCTACAAATACATCTGTATATATCAGAGCAAGCGCCTCAAAATCAGGATATGGTAGCGGGACCTCAGAAGTTGAAATCCTTGTTACACCATACCAAGCCTTATCCCTTACCATCACAGGCGAAGATTATATGTTCTCAGACATTTCGAACGCATATTCTATACTCGTTACAGGGAACGACGGCTTTGTTGTTCCAGGTGCTTCCATACAATTATCGACAACTACAGGTAATGCAAATCCTACGTCTGGTATCACTTCGAATGACGGAACTTTTGCATTTACTTATACCGCGCCACATGTTACTTCACAGGTCGTTTGCAGAATTGTAGCAACAGCAAGCGCACCAGGTTATGTAAGCACGCAGGGCGAATTCGAGATTGTTATCGTGCCAAGACCTGTTATCTCAGTTGAAATCTCAGCATCGAAGGATGTTCTGTTCTCTGGAGAATCAGCAAACATTCTTGTTAATGTATCTACAACAACAGGCAGGCTTGGAAATGCCCTTGTTACAATCGAAAGTGAAGGCGGCACGATAGTCCCCTCTACAGGCATTACAAATGCCCAAGGTCAGTTTACTTGCACTTATTCGCCCCCAATGGTATACGAAGATACTCCCTTTATCCTTTATGCAAATGCTACTTTTGACAATTATCTACCAGGACATGCGATGATTGCTATTTTGGTAAAAGAACCACCTGCACCACCGCCAATACTTAATGCAACACTATCCATAGAGCCTTCGAGTTCAAGAAGTTCTGTAAACAAAACTATAACTGTATGTATAACAAACGGAACTACGGGTCAGCCAGTTGCAGGCGCTGCCGTTTCTTTTGCTGCAACATGCGCAGGGACTTTCGCACCTCAGAATGTTATTACTGATAGTTCAGGTTGTGCAAGGACATATTTCCAACCTTCTGCGGTCCAAGTTGATACAGTTGTAAAAATATATGCAAACTGCACAAAATATGGCTATATTGCAGATTCAAAAAATATACAAACGATAGTAACTCCTGCCTCACTCTCAATTGGAGTTATAGCAAATCCATCTATCGTTCCCAAATTGGGGACTTCAGACATTGTAGTTAATGTAATCGATGACTTAGGCGAACCTATCATAGGTGCAAGTCTTATTTTGTCGACAGAGCCGGGTAAAGGAATTGTTCACAATGCAATAGGCACGACAGACAATTTCGGAAAGTTTACAACTAAATTTTCTGCACCTAATGTAGCCGGCTTGGTTTGTAATATCACTGTAACTGCAGGAAAAAACAGATATAACGGCGCCTCTGCAAATACATCTGTTACTGTAAGTGACAAATATATGATTGTCAATATATCCTCATCGCAAGAAAAGTTGTTATCCTCATCGAGTGCGACAATCACAGTTTCGGTTTATGATTCTACGCCATCTCCGCTTTCAGGCGCTACAGTTACTCTATCAACAACTGGAGGAACGATTTATCCCTCAAGTTTAACGACAGACGATTCCGGCTTGGGAAGTGCTACCTTTACAGCACCTGCAGTTAGCACTATATCAACATGTAGAATATACGCAAATGCATCAGCCTCAGGTCTCGAGTCGGTTTCTGTTTTTATTGATATAACAGTAGAACCAATTGGTCTAAATATTACAATGAGTTTATCGCCATCAGTAATGCTTCCTAACTCAGACGCTCAATTACTTGTTAAGGTTACTGATAGCACTGGTGCAATAGTATCAGGTGCGAACATTGCATTAAGTTACGAATGTTCAGGCTCACTAAATGCAGGGACCCTTTCAAAAACATCTGGTGTTACAGACATAAGAGGCGAGTTCTCTGCAATGTATACCTCCCCATATGTTACAGAGACATTCCATTGTTCCATAACCGCAACCGCTACTCTTACAGGATATACCCCTGCTACTTATACCCTGCCCATAACCGTGGACCCTGCAGCACCAAAAAATCTTCACGTAACAATCGATTCTGATTCTATCGGATATTCAGGAGAAACATTACAAGTTACATTCATAGCAAGAGAAGGTACCTCCTCTGGTATTCCTGTGCAAGGCGTGCAATTTGCAATAACAACATCATACGGCGAAACCTTATCGGGGACTTCAGATGCTTACGGTAGGTTAACAATACCAATCCCACTTCCCTCGGTAAGTTTGATTACATTTGTAACAATAAATGTTACTGGAACAAAAACAAATTACAATTCAGGTAATGCTTCCAAAGAAGTGCAGATTAGACCTCTTACTATATCCACTTTTTCCCTTCTAGATAGTAAAGGTATAAAATTAGATAAGATAACTTTGACACTCGGAGATACCTTAAGAGTATATGCAAATGCCACAGACAACCTCGGTAGAAAAGTAAATGATATTGCAGTAACCTATTCGATAAATCCCACAAACATTGCCACGATTGATTCTTCTGGACTGATAACAGCCAAAAAGACGGGGACAGGAGCGATAAAGGCTGAAGTCTCGTATAGAGGTACAAGGCAGAACTTTACCACAGATATTGTAATCAAAAACAAAGAAGAAAAAACATCTGACTTTCTCCTGCTTGGATTAGTAGTTGGCATAATTGCTGCAGTTGCAATTCTCGGCTTGGTATTCTTCCTTATGAAGAAAAAGAAAGAAGAGGATGATGCTAAGAAGAAAGCAGATATGCAACAATACCAAGGACAAAGGAGATACTAAGAAGTAAGATACTAATAAGTAGTGCTATTATCTACTTTTTGTAATATCCCGAAATTACTTCCTCTCGGAGAAAAGTAAAAGTTCTCCAGAGACAATGAGGAAACTAAACAAGAAAAAAGTAAGGTATATCATAAGGGAGATGGCAAAGGGAGAACAATCCGTGAGAAAGATAGCGAAGAGTCTAAGAACAACAGCGAAAGGGATACGAGAATTGTATAGGAGGTATGTAGAGAGAGGGGAATATCCGTATCCAAGAGAGGGAGGGAGGAAGAAAAGAAGGATAGAAGAAAGAGAAATAAAGAAAGTAATAGAGAAAAAAGAGGAACATGTGTTGGCAGGGGCGAATGTAATAGAAAAAATGCTTTCGAAGGATGGAACGAAGATACCACACAATAAGATATATCAAATAATGAAGGAGCGTGGATATGTGAAAGAGGACCCAAAGAAGAAAAGACAAAGAAAATGGGTAAGATACGAGAGGAAACATAGTCTATCGTTATATCACATGGATCGGTTTGAAGATGTAGAAGATGGGGTGCAGATATTGATTATAGAAGATGATGCGTCTCGATTCATATCAAGCGTTGGGGTGTTGAAGAACGCGACTGCATCCAATTCAGTTCTCGTGCTAAAAGAGTCGTTAGAGAAGTATGGAAAACCAAAACAGGAATGACAGAGCATGGAACACAATTTACCTCACTTCTTAATATCGACGATTGTGAAACACCATTCCAAGGTTTCGTGAGAAAAATGCACCCATCTAAGAAAACTAAGTTCATCAACCAACACATTCAACTCATCGAAAAATACGCTCCACAATTTCTTACTATCTCTAAAAAGGATGCACAAGAGGTGGTTTCAAGATGACCTCGATTTTTCGAGAGGAACTAATTTCAGGACAGCACACTTTTACTTTTTCTGATTAGTTGAGACTCTTTTCAAATTGTTTTGGTATGCGTTTTTGTTTGATTTCGTTTGTAATATTTCTATATTCAGAAAAGGATTTATATTGCCACGTATTAATAAGGGAATGAAGAGATATGAGTGTATTTAATGAAGATGGTTTTCGATATTTGGCATGCATGCGCTGTGAGGGGATATCATGAGTGAGGATGGAGAAAACAAAAAAGTAGAGGATAAGGAAAGTGGGCTACAGGACCTTCTTGAACTCCGAAAGCGCATGGCAAAAGAACGAGAGGAAGAAATTAAAAGAAGAGAAAGAGAGATGCTTGCCGAGGAAGAGGAACTTGTGCGTCAGATTGAGGCGAGATATAAAGAGTTTGAGAAGATGCGTGCTGCCGAGATGGAACGTTTGAAAGAAAAAGAGATGTTGATTGCAGAGAAGGAGAACGAACTTTCGAAAAGAGAGAAAGAACTTTCAGAAAAGATCGAATTGCAAAAGAACGAGTTTTTGAAATTTAAGGAAGAAGAGGAACGAAAATTAAAAGAGCGAGAGGCTGTTTTGAAGCAAGTAGAAGATGTGTTAGTTGCAAAAGAGAACGAACTTGAGAAAAGTATTGCTCAAAAGAGTGCAGAGTTAGAAAGTATACGGACTTCCGAAAGGGCGAAACTTGATGAACTTGCGAAGATGCTTGAGTCTTCAGAAAATGCTTTGAATGAGAAAGAAAAAGAAGTTTTGGCTAAGGAGCAGGCGATTATTGAAAAAGAGAAAGAGATTGTGGCAAAGGAGAATGAATTACAGAAACAAATTGAAGAAAAACTAAAAGAAATAACGAATCTGAAAGATGAAGAGTTTTCAAAGTTGAAAGAATATGAAAATAAAATAAAAGAGAAAGAGGAAGAAACAATCAAGCGATTATCTTTGCTTGAAGAGAGTTTAAACAAGAAAGCCGAAATGCTCGAAAAAGAATCTATGGAAAAGAAGGCATTATTTGCAGAGAAAGAGAAGGAACTTGCGCAGAAAGAAGCAGAAATTGAGAGAATGCGTGAAGAGTTAAAGACAAAGATAAATGAGACAGAAATGAAGGTTGAGACAGGTTCTGAGAAGCAAGTGAGTTATCAAGCAGAAAAATTGAAACAACTTGACGAACTTGAGGCAGAATTGAAGAAGAAATTTGATGAACTTGAAGAAAGAGAGAATGAGTTAAAAAGACGAGAAGAAGAGATGAATAAAGAACTTGCAAGGAAGAAAGCAGAAGCGGAAGAACTTGAAAATAGCGTTAGGAAGTTGGAATCTGAAGAGAGTATAAGGTTATCTGAGAATGAAGAAAAGATTGCAAAGATAAAAAAATCGATTGAGGAAAAGGAGAATGAATTGAAGGTTCGCCAAGCCGAATTTGAAAAACGTGTAGTTGAAGAACAGAAAAAAATTGCAGAGAAGGAGAAAGCAATAAAAGTTGCGGCTGAGACTTTGCTCAAGAAAGATGCTGAGTTGAAGGCAAAAGGAGCGGAATTAGAGAAAATCAAAAAATCGCTTATTAAGGCACATGAAGAGAGCGAACGAAAAATTAGAGAAAGAGAAGAAGAGGTTGAGAAGAAGTTAAAAGAGATTGATAGAATTCGTGGAAATGCAGAAAAGGGCGAGTTCGAGGCTCAAGTAAAAGAACTTGAAACTAAATTGAACGAAAAGGAGACAGTCCTTGCTGGATATGAAGAGATTAAAGGAAAATTGGAACAATCGTTAGCAGAAAAAGATGAAGAACTGAAAAGGGTAAAAGATGAACTTGTGAAACAAGAAGAGATAAATAAAGAACTTAATGCAAAGTACGAAGAAGCGAAGAATAAAGGGAGCAGTGCAGAAAAAGAAGAACTGCTTGCAAAAGCAGAAGAGATTCTATTGAAAAAAGAGGAAGAACTCATAAAGAAAGAGAAAGAGATTGAGGAGAAGCGCAGACAGATTGATGAAAGATTTGAATCAATGAAGAAATCGCATGGTATTAACTATGAAGAGGTTAAGAGACATTTGGAAGAGGAATTAGAAGTTGAATTTGCAAAGAGAGAAGATGAACTTAGGGAACGCGAAGAGAAGTTTGAAGAGAAGAGAAAAGAGGAAGAAAAACGGCTTTCAGAGAAAGAGAGATTGCTTGCAAAGGTAGAAGCAGAGTTAAATAATGAAATTGAGGAGAAGCATGCAAAATTGGAATTTCTTTCAAATGAACTTGAGGCAAAAGAAAGAACATTGAAGGAAAGAGAAACAAAATTGGAAGAGTTAGAAAAAAGGTACAAAGATAGAGAGAATGAGATTATAGCGCGCGAGAATGCGCTAAAGAAAAGGGAAGACGAGTTGAAA
>Ga0078972_1005896_pt1 | contig 30219 bp, 22 predicted proteins | sample YelNatPaOPGAMG01_FD_67568 | JGI IMG/M metagenome (GOLD analysis project Ga0078972, IMG submission 67568) | Hot spring thermophilic microbial communities from Obsidian Pool, Yellowstone National Park, USA - OP-RAMG-01 (SPADES assembly) (version 2) | ecosystem: Environmental > Aquatic > Thermal... | reverse complement strand
TCGGTCATTTCAGGGATTACTTCGTCGTTTTGTTTCTCACAAGAAAAGATGGGATTGCTTCGCCCGCCTTCGGCGGGCTCGCAATGACGGAAGAAGTAAGTCGGGCTCGCAATGAGTTTTAGTATGAATAATCCGGGTTAGCCGTTTTGAGCCTTTTAAGAATATCCTCTTGATAATAGAAAAATTTTAATTATAATTTTGAGTGAACCGAATTACCGGTGATTCTCAAAAAAAGGAGTAATAGATGAAAATTTTCTTAATCGCTTTAATAACCATTACTTTTCTCTTTTGTGCTGAAACAGATATTGAAATGATAATGAACAGGGTGGCAAGTAGATTGAATGTTACTCTACCGGACTTAAAGATTGAAAAAGACGACCTGGACTTTTATGGCTATGGGAAGTTCCGCACAAAATTGTTTGACCTCTTTATCAACAATCCATTAAAGATTGACCCATATATCAGCACTCTATCAAGAACCATTTTAAATAACTCGGATTCCCTCTGGGCAATCAGTTATTTCCCCTGGGCAAGGATTGATGAAGGGGTAAGGCGAGGGCTGATTGAGCGTCCGGATGAGACCCTTACTGATTCTTTACCAAAGGGCGAAGCATTAAACCAGAAATTATTTGAAATATTACAAAGTTCATACCAGACAGATACCACAGGAATTGCAGGATTGCCCGAGGTCATCAGAATCGGCATCTTTCTTATCCTGACAGAAATAAAAAATTCCATTGATTTGATACAAAAAGGAACTGAAGATTTGTCAGTGAATGATGCAAAAAAAATTATTCAGCAACTTATTGAATCCGGTGAAGATGGATTGTCCAATCCCCATATTGAAAATTTGCTTGAGCAGATTGATTTCAAGGCAATCGCCGCTGGTGCGATGGATTTATCTTATGTTTTACAGACTGCAATAGATTTGATGAGGGAGGAAAGTTTAGAAAAAACCATTAAATTAAATACAACTTACGGTTTGGTTGTTCTGGGTTCAAAAGAGAGCGATAAATACGACCCCCTCCCCTATCTTCTAATAATTGATTTCGGTGGTGATGATACATATATCTCAAGTGGTGCATCAGACAAAAACCATCCAGTCTCAATCATCATAGATTATTCCGGTAATGACCGGTATACCGGCGAAATTGGTTGTGGCACAGGGATTGCAGGCATTGGATTTGTAATTGACCTTGAGGGAAATGATAAATATTCAGCAGAAAAAATCGGCTTGGGGACAGGAATTTTTGGCCAGGGGATAATTCTGGACATTGCCGGAGATGATGAATATACTACAGATATCTATGGTTTGGGTGCTGGACTATTCGGCACAGGCGTTATTTCGGATTTATCCGGTAATGATAGATACATCGGATTCCAGGGATGCCAGGGATTTGGATTTGTTAAGGGTTGTGGCTTGCTCATTGATAAAGAGGGTAATGATACATACATTGCCCGCGATGATACAGTCAAATATTCTTCGCCCCAGACCGAAGAACACAATGTGAGTCTCGCCCAGGGTGTGGGTTTTGGAATAAGGGCAGATTTCACTGATGGCCATTCCCTTGCGGGTGGTGTAGGAATGCTCATTGATGGAGAAGGAGACGATAAATATTCCTGCGGTGTCTTTGGACAGGGATGTGGATACTGGTTTGGATTGGGATTTTTGATTGATTATAATGGAAATGATGAATATAATGGCGTGTGGTATGTTCAGGGTTCAGGTGCACACTTTGCCCTGGGTTTTTTGCGGGATTCAACTGGAAATGATAAATATAATGCAAAGATGAATATGGCTCAAGGCGCGGGACATGACTTTACCCTCGGGATTCTTTTTGATTATGAAGGAAATGATTATTACGATGCCCCGAATTTAAGCCTTGGCGCCGGCAATGCCAATGGAATGGGACTATTTATTGATTTTTCCGGAGATGACGATTATTTAACTCATTCCGGTATTACACTGGGTCGGGCAAATACTGCATCACGGGGGAGTTTGAGAGATTTTATGAAGACAATTGGTATATTCATTGATGGTGCCGGGAAAGATAAATATTCAGAGATTGGCGCGAATAAAAAAATATGGATTCAAAAGCCACCCTTACAGATGCCATTAAAATCCGAATGGTCCATCGGCATTGATTTCTAAAAATCTGTGCATAAATTGGAGACTAAAAATTATATTGTTAACCCGAATTGTTCATACTTGCCATTGAGAGTCCGCCATCCGCTACGAAGATCGGCGGGCATGGTAATCTGACACACAGTGTCATTCTGAGTGACAGGTAAGTTTTTCCAAAAAGATGGAGTAGCGAAACTTGTTTCGCACCAACTAACGTAGATCAAGGTCTGCTACTATAAAAACAATAAAGATAATTTGGGAGAAACTAACCCGGATTATTCATACTAAAAGTCATTGCGAGCCCGACTTACTTCTTCCGTCATTGCGAGCCCGCCGAAGGCGGGCGAAGCAATCCCATCTTTTCTTGTGAGAAACAAAACGACGAAGTAATCCCTGAAATGACCGATAACGAATGAGATTGCGGAGCCTGTTCCGAGTCTATCTTGAAGTATAGGAATTTGAAAGATTGCTTCGGCCGCTTCGCTCCCTTGCCTAACCTGCGGTTAGAGCGCTATACTTAATAATGAAATTTCTCATTATAGAAAAGAAACGGACAACCATAAAGGTTGTCCCTACGAAAACATTGAAATGACACAACTTGTGGTGTCATGACCGCATCAAAATCGTAGGGACAGGGTTTGTCCCTGTCCAGAAATTTGGACAACCACAAGGGTTGTCCCTACATAATTTTTAGCAAAAAGCATCGCATAAAACATTTCTCCGCTATGCACAATGCTTGCCGGTATACGACAAATACGCACTTTCCGAGTTCCTTTGCCCATATTTATCTCTTCACAGAAATGCACCTAATAGGTGCCTTTCTGTGATAACATATTTCCATGCAATATTATACATTAAAACTACGATAAATCAAGGGCATTCCCGATATCCTTACTACAAAAATTTTTCATTTTCGTGCATTTTTCAGGTTAAGCGAGGTTATGCGTGCCCGACGGGGTTTGAGACCCGTAGCGAGTTATCAAAAGGAGAGACTGGGGCTGACCTCTGGTCAGGCAAGGGAGCGCGGCGACCGCAGCAACCTGGGAGAGCCATAATGTTCTCACCAACAAGTGCGGTGGGTATGGGTTGCCAGGTCTGGAATATGGCAAGGTAATTCAGATGACATTATGGCAGTCGGACCTGTCTGCCGTAGCACAGGCAGGTAAGCCCATCATAGTAGCGATGAAGCAGGGTAATACCTGTGGAGCGAAGGGGCTTACAGGAATGCGATGGGAAGATAGGGACACAACCGCCAGACCTGGAACTGGGGTTCGGCAATAGAAGGCGAAAAAGGGAGGAGAAGGCAAAATGCAACATTTTTCGGGCAGGCGGAAAAATGTTGCATTACCAAAGATATATCACTCCTCTACCATCCTTAAGGGATGTATTCCTGAAGAGCCGTGTGGGGGAAATCTACACGCACGGTTCTGTGAGGGGGGCCTATAACCGAAAGGTCGAAATGGCCCCTACTCCACGGGAGAATCCCCTTGATGATGTTCAATTTTAATGATTTTTTTAAATGCAAACTCGGTTGAAGTATCGCACCGCTATATTTTTGGAACTCATCCACCAAAAAACAATATTAGTATTTGTTGAATTCGTTATTTAAGGATAGTTTATGCTGATCAATTTAAGGATGTGGGTAAACCTCAGTTAATTGACCCTTGACTTTTTCAAAATTTTATGTTATATTAAAAGTTATGTTTATATCTAAGGCATTGATTGAGACCTTAAGGGAAGACCCGAAGGATGCTGAGCTGAAAAGCCATAAAATTCTTTTGCGCGCAGGCTTCATAAAACAGCATTCCTCAGGGATTCATACCTATCTACCTTTAGGCTGGCGGGTATTGCTAAAGATTGCCAACATCATCCGCGAGGAGATGGACCGCATTGGATCTCAGGAACTTTTGATGCCTGCCCTGTCACCAAAGGAAATCTGGGAGGAATCCGGGCGCTGGACCGACTTTGGGGATGATATGTTTAGACTGAGGGACCGTAAAGGCAGGAATTACTGCCTCTGCCCTACTCACGAGGAAGTAATTACTGAAATTGCCCGCAATCACATCCGTTCCTATCGCGAACTCCCACAGATATGGTATCAGATTCAAACAAAATTCCGCGATGAACCCAGACCACGGGGCGGAGTAATTCGCGCTCGGCAGTTCATAATGAAGGACTCTTACAGCCTTGATGTTGATGAAGCAGGACTTGATAGGAGTTTCAATCTCCATAAAGAAGCATATTCAAGAATCTTCAAACGGTGTGGACTTAAATTTGTCATTGTTGATGCCTCAGGTGGTTTAATGGGAACCGGTGAATCAAAGGAATTCATGGCGCTCGTTGAAGGTGGTGAGGATAGCATTGTTCTATGTCCTAAATGTGAATACCGTTCAAACTTTGTAATCGCTGAAGGAAAGGGTGAGTATTTGTCTTTTTCCGAATCCCAACTTGAAAAGGCTGTCACCCCGAATAAGAGAACAGTTGAGGAGGTAAGCAAGTTTTTAAATGTTCCGCCATCCAATTTAATAAAGAATATGTTTATGACTGCCCCGGGAAAAGAACCCATCCTTATTCTGATTCGCGGTGATTATGAAATAAATGAAGAGCGATTAAAGAGGATAATTGGCTCTGACTATCAACCAGCAAGTGCTGAGGAAATTCAAAAACATTTCGGTGCGGAGCCTGGTTTTATTGGGCCGGTTGGGGTATCCAATATCTCAATCATTGCCGATGATTTATTGAAAAATACAAAGGGGATGATTACCGGGGCGAACGAAGATGGTTATCATATCAAGGGCGTGGATTTGAGCCGGGATATAAGAGTAAAAGAGTTTTATAACATAAGAAAGGTAAAAAATGGAGATAGGTGCATAAACTGCGGTTCAGAATTGGAAATTAAAAGTGCCCTTGAACTTGGACACATATTCAAACTGGGCACAAAATATTCCCAAAGTATGGGGGCATATTTCTTGGATGAGAATGGCAAAGAAAGACCGATTGTAATGGGTAGTTACGGAATTGGTTTGGAGAGAATTATGGCATGTGCAATTGAACAGAAAGGAGATGAGAAGGGTGCAGTCTGGCCAATCTCCATTGCCCCTTATGATGTCTATATTTTAGTCCTCAATCCTGAAGACAGAATGAGTCAGAATTTTATAAACGAAATTTTAAATGATTTGACAAAGGGGAATTTTTCTTTTATAATTGACGACCGTAAGACCACAGCAGGTGTGAAGTTTAATGATGCAGACCTCATAGGGATTCCTTTACGATTGACAATTGGAACCAGAGGTCTGAGTCGGGGAATATTTGATATTTATGTCCGGGAGACCGGCGAAAAATTTGAGGTAAAAAAAGATTCACTCTTAGAAACCATTATTAAATTAAGGGACAAACTATTTGAGAGGATAAATGGCTGAGATAGATTTAAACTCAATTACGGAAAGGGTGAAATTGATACTCAAAGATATGAATTTTAGACTTTATGATATTCAATTTAATAAAGTTTCAAGGGTTCTGCGCATCTTCATTGACAGGGAAGATTCTTCGGTGACAATTAGAGATTGTGAGGTGGTGAGCAATGAAATCTCTCAGGAGTTAGATAGAATGGATATCATAAATTTTCCCTACACCCTGGAGGTTTCTTCTCCAGGAATTGAAAGACAACTCACCAGACCAGAGCACTACCATTGGGCACTGGGTAAACTCATTGAAATCAGACTTAAAGACAGAGAGATCCGGGGTTATCTCCGGGAAGTAAGAAATGAAGGACCGGTTCTGGCATTGAAGTCTGGTGAATCATTGATTCCTTATGAGCAAATAATAAAGGCAAGAGTAATTCAGGAGTACTGATATGGCAAATGAAGATAATTTGATTATTGAAAGCATAAAAACTATTGCCCGGACCAGGGGTGTAAAATTTGATTATGTTGTTGATTCTCTTGCGGAGGCAATTAAAAGTGGCGTAAAGAGGAAGTTCGGCAAAGGCACGGAATCCGAAGTTTCGGTCAATAAATCAACTGGTGAAATAAGGATTTCCATTATAAAAAAGGTTGTTGAGACGGTGAAAGACCCTGAAAAGGAAATCTCCCTTCAGGAGGCCCTTAAAACAAAAGATTGTAAAATTGGAGATGAATTCCGTATCCCAATTTCAATCTCAGAATTAGGACGGACTGCTATTGAATCTGTTAAACAGGCTTTGACCCAGAGAATCAGTGAGGCAGAAAGAAACCGGATAATGGCGGAATATGAGAAAAAACTTGGTGAGATTGTTAAGGGAATTATAAAGGTCGTGGGCCGTAATGAAATTCTCGTTGACCTCGGCCCGGTGGAGGCAACAATTCCCCGCAATGGTTTAATGAAGACCGAACATTATCGTCTTGATTCACCAATCAGAGCAGTTGTATCTAAGGTAGAAAAGGCACATTGGGGTCCGAGGATAATCCTCTCCCGAACCGACCCCAAATTCTTAGAAAAACTTTTGTATTATGAAATACCTGAGATAAAAGATGGCATAATTCAGATTATTAAAACTGTCCGAGAACCTGGAATTAGGGCCAAAGTCGCAGTCCAGACTACTGACCCCAAGATTGACCCGGTCGGTTCCTGCGTTGGATATCGGGGAAGTCGTATTCAATCAATTGTTAAGGAGTTATCCGGTGAAAAGATTGATGTAATTCATTGGAGCAAGGATTTGAATCTTCAGGTTTCCCGTTCCCTTTCACCGGCTCGGGTGAAGGAAGTGATTGTAGTAAGTGAGGGTAATGTCATCGCGGTTGTTCCCGATGATGATTATTCCAAGGCAATTGGTAAAAACGGTATAAATGTAGAACTGGCTTCAAAACTCGTTGGCGCCCATATTGAGATAAAAAAGTCCTCCGATTATGAAAAAGAGATGCAGGAGAAGATGCTTGCCGAAAAAAGGATTGAAGATGTAAAGGGAATAAGTAAGGAATTAAAAAAGGCACTTATTGAAAAGGGATATACGAATGTTTTGAGTGTTCTTAAGGCAACACCGGAGGAATTAAAATTATTACTTGCCTTAGACGATGCCCAGGTGAATGAACTATTAGAAATATTAAAGCCAAAAGAAGAGGAGAAAATAGAAAATGCCCCAGAAAGTTCATGACCTGGCAAAAAGTTTAGGCCTTTCCAGTGACGCCCTTATCAAGATGCTTGAGGAGATAGGAATAAAGGCAAAGGGTCATATGTCCACCCTTACCGATGAGGAGATTAAGAGAATTAGGGCAAAAATTTCCGAAGAGAAGAGGCGGGTAAAAAAAGAATTTACAAGATTTAAAACTGATGAAGGGATAAAGGAAAAACATAAAAAGGTTGATGAAACGGTTGTTCGTCAGGCGGTTAAATCTACCCTTGCCAAAATTGAAAAAGGTGAGTTGAAAAAGCATTATACTTACAAAAAGGAACCTTCACAGGTACCCACCACGCCCAAGGAAAAGGTAGTTGAGGTCTTTGAGTTTATGACGGTTGCCGAACTTGCACAAGTTTTAGAAATTCCACCCGGTGAGGTAATAAAGAAATGTCTGGAATTGGGAATAATGGCCAGTCTCAATCAGCGACTTGACCTGGATACAATCACTATAATATGTGATGAATTTGAATGTAAGGTAAAAACCATTTCGGTTGAAGAACAAATTAAAAAAGAGAAGGAACCAGTAGAGAGTATCCCACGCCCACCAGTGGTAACTGTAATGGGTCATGTGGACCATGGCAAAACGACACTCCTTGATGCAATCACCAAGATGCGCGTTGCGGAAACCGAATATGGAAAGATTACCCAAAAAATGGCCGCCTACCAGGTCTCCTATCGGGATAAACTGATTACCTTCCTTGATACACCTGGCCATGAGGCATTCACTGCGATGAGGGCAAGAGGTGCCCAGGTTACCGACATTGTAGTATTGGTTGTTGCTGCCGACGATGGAGTAATGCCCCAGACAATTGAAGCGATTGATCACGCCCGTGCGGCAAATCTTCCAATAATTGTGGCAATCAATAAGATTGACCTGCCAAAGGCAAATGTCAATCTTGTTAAAGCCCAACTTGCCAAGACAAATGTAATTGTTGAGGAATTCGGTGGCAAGACAATCTGCGTTGAGACATCCGCCCTAAAAAATATCGGAATTACTGATTTGCTTGATGCGATCCTTGTCAAGGCCGAAGAGATGAATCTTAAAGCCCCGGTCAAGAAAAAGGCAAAGGGTGTTGTATTAGAAGGTAAACTTGACCCGGGCCGGGGTAATGTCTGCACGGTTTTAATTCAGGAAGGGACCTTAAGACGGGGTGAACCTTTCGTTTGTGGTGCCCAATTTGGGCGGGTGAGAGAGTTGTTAAATGAAAATCTAAAAAGGGTTGAAGAGGCGGGTCCCTCAACCCCGGTTTTAGTTTTAGGATTTAATGGCCTTCCCCAGGCTGGTGAAATATTTATTGTAGTAGATAGTGAACGTCAGGCAAGGGAACTTGCGTATCAGCGTGAACTCTTAGACCGCTCAAGGATAATGAAGACAAAAAGGGCAAAGGTTACCCTTCTTGATTTACAGGAGAAGATCAAAACCGGTGAAACAAAAGAATTGAAGATAATACTTAAAGCCGACACGGCTGGTTCGCTGGAAGTGCTTGATGAAAAGTTGCGTGAACTCTCTATGGAGAATGTCAGTATAAATGTCGTTCATAAAGGAGTGGGAAAGATAAGTGTTTCGGATGTCCTGCTTGCTGAGGTAACCGATGCAATCTGCGTTGGATTCCATGTGGGTCCGGATGTCAATGCCCTTGAAACCGCAGAACGGGAAGGGGTTGAAATAAGAACCTATCGCCTTATCTATGAGGCACTTGATGACTTGCGTCTGGCGATGGTTGGTCTTCTGGAACCAAAATTGCAGGAGATATTGATTGGCGAAGCCGAGGTCAGGGCGGTTTATAATATTCCCAAAGTCGGTTTAATTGCTGGCTGTTACATAAAAGATGGTAAAGTAATAAGAAATGCGGTTGTTTCTCAATTAAGAAATGGTAAGGAAATAGGGCGCACGAAGGTTGTCTCATTGAAAAGATTTAAGGAAGATGTCCGGGATGTTACCGCAGGATATGAGTGTGGAATTGGACTTGAAAATGTTGCTGACTTAAAGACCGGTGATATTTTACAATTCTACAAAGTTGAAGAAGAGTCCAGGAAGGAAACTGAATAGTGTCTTTGAATCAAGAAAAAGAGAGAAAATTTTTTATTGGAGTATGTAATTTAGACCTTCATATCCATCACTGTCAGTCTTTAAAGGAGAAAAGAAGGGTGATTAAAAGTCTTGAGGAAAAACTGAAAAATCGTTTCAATATTTCATGCTGCGAGTTTGGTGACCTGAATCTCTGGCAAAGGGCACAACTTGCGGCAATTACCTGTAGCAATGAAATGAATGTTGTCAATTCAGTGATGAAGGCAATCATCAAATTCATTGAACAGCACAGTTCGGTTACAATTGTTAGCTCAGAATGCAGGATTTTGTAAGTTTTTAAAAGGGGATTAAGATGCGTGCGGACCGAGTCGCTTCACTCATTGCAAAAGAACTCTCAATAATCATCAGCCAGGAAGTGAGGGACCCTCGTTTAGGTTTTGTAACGATAACAAAGGTCATTGTTACCCCTGATTTAAAAGAGGCAAAGATATATTTTACAACACTTGGTGATGCAAAAAATGACCTTGCGATCCTTCAGGGTGCAAAAGGTTTTATAAGAACATCCCTCGCTCATCGGGTGCGAATAAAGTTTATTCCGGAACTAAAATTTGCATTTGATGATAGTTATGAGTATGGGGAAAAGATTGACCACCTTATCCAGGAAATTAATAAAGATAATAGAGAGAAGTAATCGGATTGTAGTTGGTACTCATATTGACCCGGATTGCGATGGTATCTGTTCCGCGCTTATCATTGCCCGACTAATCAAATATTTAAAAAAAAGAAAACCAATCCTTTTCTGCCAATCTCCTATCCCCCCAAAATATAACTTCCTCCTCAAAGACTACAAATTTACCAACAGGATATCAAATTTTGACCTTTTAATTGCGGTTGATTCCGCAGATATAAAAAGAATTTTTTCTGAAAAGGAAGTTTTTAAGATTAACAAAAAATCAATTGTCGTAAATATTGACCATCACCAGAGCAATGAGCAATTCGGAGAACTATCCATCATTGATGAAAATGCCTCATCAACCTGTGAAATATTATACAAAATATTCAAAAAATTGAAATTAAAGATAGACCGGAGTTTTGCCGAATTGTTTTATAGCGGGATATATAATGAGACTGGGGGATTTATCTATCCCAATACAAATCCCGATGTGCTACGAATCGCAGCGGAATTGATAACTTCAGGTATCAGCCCTTCGCAGATTGTAAAAAAATTGAATATCAAGACGCTCGCTGGAACTTTATTATTGAGTGATGTCCTTAAGACAATTAAAATAAAAAATGGAATTGGAAGTATGTGTTTGACAAGAAAAATGTTAAAGAAATGCAAGACCGACATCTGGGAATCAGAAAATTTTATCTCGTTTTTGCAGGCAATAAGGGATGTCCGGGTTTCAGTTTTTTTCCGGGAAGAAAAAAAGGGCATAAGGGTAAGTTTGCGTAGCGATGGAATCGTTGATGTTAATAAATTTGCCAGAAAATTTGGCGGGGGTGGTCATAAACTCGCCGCCGGGATTAGATTGGAAGGAAATTTAAAAACTGTAAAAAAGAAAATTTTAAAAGAGTTAAAAAAGATAATAAAATTATGAAGATTATTTATAATAGAATAAACCCCTTCACCTACAATTCGGTCTGTGCCCTTGGTAATTTTGATGGCATACACAAAGCACATCAGGAGATCATCAAAAAGGTAAAGGATATTGCAGGTAAGGAAAGGAAAACCGGTATAATTACCTTTCAACCTCCGCCGGTTTCTGTATTACATAAAAACGGGATTTTCTTTCTGACCACTAAAGAGGAGAAGGAAAAAATTCTTGAGAAACTTGGTATTGATTTTATATTTTATTTCAAATTTGACAAAAGATTTGCCCAGTCCTTGCCTGATAAGTTTGTTAATACTCTGTATGAAATGGTCAAACCCGCGGTCGTGGTGGTCGGTGAAAATTTTCATTTTGGCAGAGAGCGTCAGGGAAATGCAAAGTTATTAAAAGAACTTGCCCGGGGAAAATTTTCTGTAGAAATAGTTCTTAACATAATGGACCAGGAAGGACTGATTTCAAGCACAAGGATAAGGGAACTTTTGCTTTTGGGTCATATACCTCAAGCAAACCAGATTCTGGGTAGAGAGTATTCCATTACCGGACAGGTGATTAAAGGAAAGGGCAAGGGAGTCCAACTTGGCTTTCCCACAATCAACCTCTCTGTGGATAGGGAAAAATTATTACCACTTGATGGCGTCTATGAGGTAAAACTTGAAATTAAAAATATTATTTATAAGGGGGCAATGTTTTTGGGTCATAATAGAATTGAAGTCCATATCCTCAAATTTAATGGCAATCTATACAAACAAAAAATCACGGTTCAGATAATTCGCCGGCTCAGGGCGATTAAAAATTTCTCTGATGATGAGTCCCTAAAAAGGGCAATTGCGGGTGATATATCAAAGATAATTCAATAAAATTCAGTCCGCAGTTATTGACATTTTATTATATTTTGATATAATTAAACGATTATGTGTGGAATAGTTGGATATATTGGTTCACGGGATATCGCGAGTGTCTTGCTGGGTGGTCTCTGGCGCCTTGAATACAGGGGCTATGACTCAAGTGGCATTGCGGTAATAAATAATGGAGAGTTGGTCATTCGCAAAATCCCGGGTAAGTTGAGTGAACTTCAGGAGTTGTTAAAAAGAGAGCCGATAGATGGCACAATTGGAATTGGCCATACCCGATGGGCAACACACGGCAGCCCGCGAGAAGAAAACACCCATCCTTTAGTTGATTGTAGTGAGGAACTTGCCCTGGTTGTAAATGGGATTATAGAAAATTATCATTTTTTAAAGGAAGAACTGGAAGCCCGCGGTCATATCTTTCGGTCATTTACTGACTCTGAAGTGATTGTCCATCTTATTGAGGAAAATTTAAACAAAGGATTTTTTGAGGCAGTTTGTAGAACTGTTCAGAAACTCAAAGGGAATTTTGCCTTTGCCGTTATTTATACGAGACAACCGAATCAAATCGTCTGTGCCCGTCACGATGCGCCACTTATTTTGAGTGTAAATAGTGATGAAGCTGCACTTGCCAGTGATATCTCTGGTGTAATTGCAATATTTGATAAGATAATAGACCTGCCCAATGATTCAATTGGTGTTATTTCACCCGGCAAATATTTTGTGAGTGATTTTGCTGGAAGGGAAATAAAAGTTGAACCGCGCAGGGTGACGATTAAAGTAAAGGACATTGAAAAAGGAAATTTCCCCCATTTTATGCTCAAAGAGATTTTTGAACAGCCACGCATCTTACAGGAACTCATCAACCTCCGTATCGTTAACAACAAAATTAACCTGGGGAATGAATTGAATTTTACCGACCAGGAGTTGTTAAGAATCTCAAGGATATACATTCAGGCCTGCGGAACCTCCTGGCATGCGGGAATTGTCGGTAAATACTTGATTGAGAAGTTTGCCCGAATCAGCACCGAGGTTGACATATCAAGCGAATTTCGCTATCGTGATACAGTGCTTGATGGAAATACAATGGTAATGGCGATAAGTCAATCCGGCGAGACGGCGGATACAATTGCCGGCCTGAGGGAGGCAAAGGCAAAATTCTTAAAGGTTCTCTCTCTGGTTAATGTTTTACACTCAACTATTTATAAGGAATCAGACGGCACAATTGCAATAATGGCCGGACCGGAAATCGGTGTTGCCTCAACCAAGGCTTATACTGCCCAACTTCTTAATTTATACTTATTCAGTCTTTATTTGGGCAAACTCAGGGGGTTTGTCTCTGCAGATGAATTGGTTGCTCATCTTGATGAAATAAAAAGAGCACCCGAATATCTTGAAGAGATTCTCAAACACCAGAATGAAATTCGTGAAATTGCATTGAAATTTTATAATTCAAGGGATTTTCTCTTTTTGGGAAGGGGAATCAATTATCCCACCGCACTTGAAGGGGCGCTTAAGTTAAAAGAGATTTCATATATTCATGCCACCGGCTATGCCGCAGGCGAAATGAAACATGGTCCAATTGCCCTGATTGATGAGAATATGCCGGTTGTCTGCATAAACCCTAATTCAAGTGTCTATGAAAAGATGCTCAGTAATGTCCAGGAGGTCGTTGCCCGTGCCGGTAAGGTAATAAGTGTTGTGACAAAAAATGATACAAAGACAAGGGCGATAAGTAATTTTGTAATAGAAGTGCCAGAGTGCAGTGAATATCTTTCACCGATTCTGACGGTCGTTCCCTTACAACTTCTCGCCTATTTCATTGCCACCTTTAAGGGTCTTGATGTTGACCGCCCCAGAAATCTTGCCAAGAGCGTAACCGTTGAATAGAATAAGATTTGATAACTTGATAAAAAAACAGATTGAGATTGCAAGAAAGGCAAAGATTGTAAAGTGTAAAGAGCCAGTTAATTATATTGCTGGTGTTGATGTGGCAGGAGATGATGAGTCGTTAATCGGTTTTATCGCAATTTTATCATTTCCGGAAATGGAAGTTTTAGAGGTAAAATATGCAATAGAGAAAAATACATTTCCCTACATTCCAAATTTTCTGGCCTTCAGGGAACTGCCCGTGATTATTAAAACTTATAAAAAGTTAAAGATAAAACCCGACCTGATTCTTGTTGATGGACAGGGCATTGCCCATCCCCGTTCCTGTGGTATTGCAACCCATCTGGGTGTGGCAATAAATAGGCCAACGATTGGTTGTGCAAAATCCCATCTCTTTGGTGACTACTCAATGCCCAGAAAAAGCAGGGGTAGTTTTTCAATAATCAGATGGCAAAACAAAAAAATTGGTATTGTTATAAGAACCCGTGATAATGTAAAACCGCTTTTTGTCTCCCCGGGGAATCTTGTGGACCTTTCCGATTGTAGAAAATATATTCTAAAAACCACAAGATATCGCATCCCGGAGCCAATAAGATATGCCCATATCGCAGGAAAGAATTTTCTTAAAAATACAAGACTTACAGTAATACGAAAAGAAGAGAAAAGACTTGAAGAGGCAGTTTAGCTTTGCAATTACTATCTTTCAGGTATTTAGGTGTTTAGGTATTTAGGTATTTAGGTATTTAGGTATTTAATATTATCAAGGGGGTTAAATGTCGGAAGTTAGAAGAGATATTGTTACCGATACCTGGGTGATAATTGATACTGAAAATGATGAGATACCAAAGATTCCGATGGAAATGCCGGAGCAGGAAGGAGTTTGTCCTTTTTGTGAAGGGAATGAAAGTTCAACGCCAAAAGAGATTTATGCAATAAGGGACGGTTCAACACCAAATGGTCCAGGTTGGAAGGTCCGGGTGGTGCCCAATATAAGGCCAATTTTAAGGGTTGAAGGTGAGTTGGAAAAGTTCGGTGTCGGGGTATATGATATGGTAACCGGCACTGGTGCGAATGAGGTCATAATTGAGTCGCCCCAGCATATCACCAACATTGCTGACCTGACTAAAGAACAGATTTCTTTAATCCTTGAGACATACCGCTTCCGAATTGAGGATTTACATAAAGATAAAAGAATCCGGTATGTCCTCATCTTTAAGAATTATGGCCGCCTGGCCGGTGCATCAACAATCAGCCACACCCATTCTGATTTAATTGCCCTGCCGGCAACTCCCAATCGGGTGAAACAGAAACTGAATGGTGCTTATGAATATTATAGATACAAAGAGAGATGCCTCTTCTGCGATATAATTCAACAGGAGATAGAGATGGCGGACCGACTTATTCTTCAAACTGAAAGGTTTGTTGCATTTGCACCCTATGCGTCAAGGTTACCCGGTGAAATTCTCATTATACCTAAAAATCACGCTTTCAGTTATAAACTAATTACCAAAGAAGAAATTGACGAACTTGCCTATGTATTAAAGATTATCTGCACCACAGTGCGTAAGGCATTGTTTGACCCACCTTATAATTTAATCCTCAATGATAGTCCAAACCTCCTTCCCCGTCCCGACTATTGGAAAACCATTGACCAGGATTTTCACTGGCACCTGGAATTGACCCCGCGTCTTTACAGAACAACCGGCTTTGAACTCGGAACTGGATTTTATATTAACAGACTTGCCCCGGAAAAGGCGGCTGCAATTCTCCGTAAAAATTTGTAGTCTTATGATTAAATCTGTAATATTTGACCTTGATAATACTCTTGTTGATTTTATGGCGATGAAGGAAGCGGCGGTTGAGGCGGCGGTGGTTGCGATGATAGATGCCGGCCTTAAGATGAAGAAAGAGTTGGCAAAGGAAAAGATTTTTGAAATCTACAAAGAGGTTGGTATTGAAGACCAGACAGTATTTGATAGATTTCTAACCAGAGAATTCGGCAGGATTGATTATAGAATCCATGCTGCCGGCATTGTCGGTTATCGCCGGGCAAGGGAGGCGGCCCTGGTTTTGTATCCCCATGTGAATTATACCCTTACTGAACTTATAAAACGGGGATTGAAACTGGGTGTGGTGAGTGATGCGCCACGGCTCCAGGCCTGGCTTAGACTCTGCCAATTAAATCTCCATCACATCTTTGATGAGGTGGTGACATTTGAAGATACTTATAAAAGAAAACCTGATGCTGCACCATTTCGGACAATTCTTGAAAGACTTAATGTTCAGCCAGAAGAGGCACTTATGGTCGGCGACTGGGCAGAGCGCGATATTATAGGCGCCAAACTTATAGGAATGAAAACTGTCTTTGCCCGTTATGGTGATACATTTGGCACAAAGAATTCGGGTGCTGATTATGAAATTGACGATATTATCCAACTCTTAGAGATTGTTGATATGTTAACAAAGAAGTAGGAAAATTTTATTGAAATGAATATAGTTCTTATTTCGGTTTTGCTACTTTGTTCGGTTCATAGAATCCCTGCCCAGGAGTTTATCTTGTATGAAACATATGACAATGGCAAAATTGGAGAGATTAAAATCTTATTGAACAGAAATGAAAATGGATATAATATTACATATAGTTCAGACCGATTCATTGAAGTAATACTTGACACACTCAATTTTCAAACCCTTTATCTAAACAAGATGATTAAAGGAAAATGGGAGGTTACCTTAAAAAAAAATGGCAATATTTTTGAAGTAAATTATAAAGGAAATAAAAAAATCTATAGCGAAAAAGACCCGGTCTTTGACCGTCATACCCTTGATTTTGCATTAAGGGGATTTGAATATGATATTTCATTTAAAAAAAGAATTCGTCTCCATATTCCTGAATTTATGATTGTCAATGCGGACCTGATGGTTTTGGGTGAAGAAACAGTCTCAACACCGATTGGTGAAATAGAATGCTGGAAGATAGGAATGAATCCCCGGATAATCTTTATTGACAAAAAGTTTTATTTCTGGATTGAAAAAGAACATCCATACCGATTTGTCCAATACCGAGATTCAAGTGATAAGAATCGTATTATTATAAAAGATTACAAATCTATTGACTGATCAATTTTTTTAAATATAATTTAGTGTCTTGCGGGAGTAGCTCAGTGGTGGAGCATCACCTTGCCAAGGTGAGGGTCGCGGGTTCAAATCCCGTCTCCCGCTTCTTTTATTGAATCCAGATTTCCAGACTATCCGACCACTCTGATTCGGCACCTTTTCGGTCCTTGGCCTGTGCCCGGATTAAATATGTGCCAAACAATGACCAAGAATGACTCATCTCCACCATTGTGCCACCGGGAACATAAAAACTCCAGTTAGAAGTATCGCCATCCCCCCAGGAAAATCTTAAGGCGACACTATCTCCATCCGGGTCAGTTGTTGAAGAAAAAAAGGTGTAGATGGAATCTTCATACCCAAAATCCGGACCCTGCGGTTTCAATGGTTTATTGGGTGGATTATTCCCTGGTGAAGAAATTTCAATCTCCGTGCCATCAGACCACTGGGAAGTAAGTCCCTTTTTATCCCTTGCCTGTGCCCTTACAATATAAATGCCGATGTTCCTCCAATAATGAGAAATAAATACCGTATCACCACTTGGCACATAATCGCTCCAGGAAGATGTATCACCATCACCCCAGGAAAATCTTAAGGTAATACTGTCGCCGTCGGGGTCGGTGGTTGAAGAAGAAAAAGTATAGAATGAATCTACCCATCCATAAGAAGGTCCGAAGGGAGGGGATGGCTTAGCGGGTGGATAGTTTGAGACAATTGTAATGGTATGAATACCTGACCAGGGAGAAAATGCGCTGTCTTTATCCATTGCCTGTGCCCTTATGAGATAATTCCCCGATATATTCCAACTATGACCGGCGCTTACATTCTGATTACTGGGCAGATAACTGCTCCAGGAAGATGTATCACCATCACCCCAGGAAAAGCGGATGGCAACACTATCACTGTCCGGGTCAAATGCGGAGGTTGAAAAAATATAAACAATATCCACCTTGCCACTACTCGGACCTGAAGGATTCTCTGGTGGCTCAGGATAATTATTTTCCCCAAAAAGAAGAATTCTGATTGATTGCCCAATAGTCCAGTTTGATAGTGCGTCATCCCCGTCTTTTGCCTGGGCCGATATGGTGTATCGTCCAGTATCACTATAAATATGGTTTATTGAAATGGTATCTCCACTTGCGACATATGGACTCCAGTTAGAAGTATCACCATCGCCCCAGGAAAATCTGATTGAAACATTATCCTGGTTCGGGTCATTTGCCAGGGCGGAAAATGTATAAGTTGAATCTTCGTAACCAAAATTGGTATTACTTAAAATAATGGGCAGGTCTGGAGGCTGATTCTTTTCTTCTGCACAATAAAAGGCAATCAAGATGGCGAGTGCCAAGAGAAGGATTATTTTTCGCATCGTTCTCTCCTTTTTAAATAGTTTCATAGTTTAATGGTTGGATATATAGTTAATTACCATCCAACCGTTGATTAACTTTATTTCAGGATTATCAAACAGGATATCCCCCACAGAAATATAGAAACGAGGAGCGGGATATCCGATACCAGTGCCCGATTCGGCATTTCAGTCCCGGACTTCTTTTCTACAACATAAAGATACCGAAATAGACCATATATTACAAAGGGAATGGTGAATATTAAATTTTTTGTCCGAAATTTTGCCACAGTTTCCGGTGAAAGGGTATAGATACAGTAAGCGACGATGCAGGCCGTGACCGAAATTGTCATTAAGTGATTCAATAACTCTAATGAGTAGTGAGTCAAAACAATCCGGTGTTGAGATGCCTTTTCGCCTAAAATTAAGAGTTCAGCCCTCCTTTTGGCGACAACTATAAACAGGGCAATCAAGAATGTGCAGACGATAAGCCAGGGAGATATCTCTACTTTTATCGCCATAGCCCCGGCAATTGCCCGCAGAACATACCCGATTGCCACAAAAAAAATATCAAGAATTACAAGATATTTTATCTTTAAACTATATACTAAAGAGCAAAAGATATAGAGAATACTGACAAGAAAAAAATTACTGTTTATCATTGATGCCAAAATAAGCCCTGATGATAACATAAAAACAAAAATTGTGAATGCGACAACCGTTTTAACCTTTCCTGAGGCAATTGGTCTATTTGACTTTGCGGGAAGCAATCTATCAATTCGGTAGTCAAGGAGGTCGTTGATAATATAACCGGCACTGCTCAAAAGGCAGAAAATAAAAAAAGCAAAGATGGTCAGGTTAATATAGTAAGGATTTTTAAATTCCCGACTGAAGATAAGGGCCGCAAGGACAAAGACATTTTTTATCCATTGTTCGGGGCGTAGTAATTTTATGTAGGGGGAAAAAGAATCTAAAAAGGATTGCATCAGAATTCTGTTGCGCTTGTAAATGTGAAGTCATTTATCTTTATTGCCGGTGTAATTGTGCCACTACCCAATCGTCCGCTATAGCCCGGCTCGTGTGCTACCAGTTCCTGCCTTTTGGAAATTGCCTCTACCCTATTCAGTGCTTCAAATAGATTTTCGGTAAACCTTAAATTTTTTATCCCTCTTGTAATTACTCCTCCTTCAATTAAAAAAGTTCCATCTCTGGTCATACCGGTAAGGGTGATTTTATGAGGGTCAATAACATTTGTATAATGGAGTCTTGTTACCAATATTCCCTGTTTTGTGGTGCTAACCATATCATTGAATGTAATATCACCTCCCTCCATTACAAGATGAAGAGGCATAGGCCCATAGGGGTTGGGATAGGCAAGGGCATGCCCGGTCGTCTTCTTGCCCAGGGCAGTTGCCGTTAAGGAGTCATATACAACATTTCGTGCAATACCCCGCTCAATTAAAACAAGTTTCTTTTTGGGAACACCTTCAAAATCAAAAGGCAGGGGGAATCCTTTTCTACAAAATGGGTCGTCAGTAATGGTTATACGTTCGTCAACGACTTTTGTGCCAAGTTTATCACAAAAGTAGGAGCGACCTTCTTCAAATAACTTTCCATTGAATGTGTATGCCGAGAGGTAGTCTAAAAAATCACTTACGGCAAGTGGTTCAAAAATTGTAGTATATGGGCCGGGTTTGATTTCTATCGGGTCCTGGGATCTTATCGCCTTATCGGCAGCAATTCGGGCAAGTTTTACAAAGTTTATTTCATCAAAGTCTTTTGCCCCGGATTGAGCATAACCACTGGAGTTCTTGCCTGACATTACAATATTACAAAATACATCAGTGGACCTGTGATAGGCAAAGGTGCCCAATGAATTACCAATCACAATCACCGATAGACCATTAGAAACAGAGCCATAGGCAAGTAAGTTTTTCTCTTTTGCTATTTCAACAATTTGCCTTACTGCTTCAGCCCTTTTGTCAGGGGAAATTTGCTCAAAACTTTTTACCGATGGAATTTCCTGACGATACTTTTTAGGGTCGGTCTTAATCAGTGAGACGAATTGAGGATTTTCAGTTTGAAATTTTGCCATTCTCTCGGCACACCTTATGGTTTCTTTAATGTTTTTAAGGGCAAGGGAATTTGTGCTTGCAGTTCCAATCCTTTTTCCAAATATGACCCTTACTGAAATAGTTGTATTTGCCTCATAGACATTCTGGTGGATATAGTTATTGGCAAACCTGGTGAGTGCCGAATCAAAGGAATGAATTATTACCTCAATCTGTTCTGCCGAAGAAAATCCTATTGCCATTGCAATCAGTTCTTTTGCATCTTTTTTATTAAGCATATGACTCCTTTTTTTCCTTTTACAATTTTATGCAGAATTTAATGAAAGTCAAGGTAAACCTGCAAATTTTTAAACCGGCAGGTGGATTGTAAAAACTGAACCTGTGCCAGGTGTGCTTTTTAATACGATTCTCCCATTATAGTCCTTTATAATCTTCTTCGCAATATAAAGCCCGAGTCCGGTCCCACCCCGTCGGGTTGTAAAATACGGTTCAAAGATTTTATCTTTGATTTCCTCAGAGATACCCGGACCATTATCACCAACTTCTATGAGAATCTCCTTTTCTTCCCTTCTCAAATTGACCTCAACTTTACCGGTTCTTTCTGATACCGATTCAATCGCATTGAGCACAATATTCAAAATTGCCCGCTTAATCTCTTCGGCATCGCCAGTAAATTCTACTTTTTCTTCAATTCCCATTTTTATTTTTATGCCTTTCTTCTTCGCCGGTTCCTGAATCAGGGTTATAATATCTTTTATTAAGGCGCTTAAATTGAATGGATATTTCTCTTTTATCCTTGGTCTTACAAGACTCAAGAAGTCATTTACCACCCGGTTCAAAGAATCTATCTCCCTGACAATTGTAGATGTCAGGAAACAATATTCGGGATTTTCGGAAGGGAACTCCCTGTTTATACGCTGGGCGGCAATTGAAAGTCCATTTAAAGGATTCTTTATCTCGTGGGCAAAGTTTGCGACCAGATTGCCCAAAAACTGAAGTCTTTCCCTCTCTTCCTGTTCCTTTTCAAATTTTCTTGCCTTTGTTACATCCCGAATTATAGAAATTGTGCCGTTCACTTTTTTCTTCTGGTCAAATAAAGGATAGGTTGCCCACTTCAAGACCCTCTTGAATATCTCCTTCTCCTCTTCAACCACCCTTCCTTCATTCATCACAATCTTAACCGAAAATGGGTCGTTCGTAAAAAGTTTAAAATAGTCCTTGTTAAGTATTGCCTCTTCTTCTAACTCGGTCAGAAAGCAGAACATCTTATTATGCGCAATAATTTTACTTTTTTTATCTACTAAAATTATCCCTTCATCAATTGCCCCGAGAATTTTTGAAAAAACTTCCTGCAAATTATAAATTCTTTCATAGCGTAAAGAGAAGAAGATGAGCAAAAAGATGATTAAAATCAAAATTAAAAATATAAAAATGAGCTGGAGATTGGTAGTTTTGATGTGTTGATAATAATTATCAAGATTCATTCCGATACGAAAAACACCGAGAACATTCTCATCAACAATAAATGGCTGGGCAACCTCAAGAACCTTTTTTTCCTCAAAATTTATGATTCTTATTGATTCGGTTTTTCTTTCCAACAAATTTTTAAGCGCCGGGTCATTTTCTATCCTGCTTAATTGTCTTAAACCAGGGGTCGCAAGGATGATCCCCTTTGTATCCTGAAGTGCCAGGTATTTAATTGCAGGATTTGCACCGAGTTCATTGAGGATTCTGCTTATTCCAAACTCGTTGCTGAATCTTTTTACCTCTTCTGCTGAAAGTTCAATCTGCACAAGATAGGAGTCAATTCGGTAGATAAAACGAATAAATTTCTCATTTCGGAAATTAAAATAATGAAAAGACAACTTGTCTTCAGAACCCATTCTTTCCAAAGCAAGTTCTACAGGGTCGCCAACGCGGGCGATCACTCTGCGGTTAAAGAGATTCATCACAATCACCGAGTTTAAATTAAAATTTCGTGAAAATTTTTCAAGATTTTCTTTTGTCCAGCCAATTTCATTTAAAGAATTGACGATGTTAATGAGATTGTCAACAATCTGGTCTTCTAAATTAGCCTCGGCAAAAATAGAGTTTTTCTGGGCAAGGGCAACTATTGAGAGAAATGAACGCGCCTCTTTTTTTAATAAATCAAGCATTGATATTTGATTGCTGCGGACAATCAAGACTAAAAAAGTTCCGGCAAAAGTTATAATCAATATGCCGAGTAAAAGATAATATCTTCTCACAGAAGTGCCCTACCTATTTCCGAGGCGTGGAAGTTTATTCGCTCAAGGTCACTTATGATATCAAGGTGGATTGTTGATGTCTCAATTGTCTCTTTTAGACCCCGGCTTAATCTGGAAAGATGGTTTGCTTCGTATCTCTTTGCATATTCAAGTCCAATTTCCCGCCTCTGGCCCGCCTTTTTAGCCAATCTTTTGTCATGGGTTGCCAGACTATTTACCGCCATCCTCAGGGTTTCAAGAACAAAATTATGAAATTCTTTTATTTCTATAAATCCTTCTTCGGAAAACGAAAGTCCAGAATCAATCTGTTTTTTTGCATAGTTCATAAGGTTCTTTGAAATTATATCGCCGATGTGCTCAAGTTCGGCAACTGCACAGAGGAGGGTTTGTTGGATCTTAATTATTTCCTCGTCCACCTCATCGCGTGTAATTTGGGAGATATAAGGGGTTACCATCTCCTCTATTTTGTCAACCTCGTCATCGGTTTCAATTATCTTTTTTCTTAAAACAATATCCCGGTTCTCAAAAACCTTTATTGACTCCTCAAGCATTTTCATTGTAATATCAGCCATAAGTAGAATTTCCTTGGCGGCCTGACCCAATGCAATTGATGGGGCAGAAAGGAATGCTGGGTCAAGTCGTTTGATTCTCAAAATTTCTTCTTTGGTTTCCGTGATTATTTTTTCTAAGAGTCGGGAGGATGGCTCAAGTAATGGCAGAAAGAGAAGTGCCGTGCAAATGTTAAAAATTGTATGGAAATTGGCAATCTCACGGGCAACATCGCCACCGATAATACCCAAAAATTTTTCCATAACCCCCAGCAGAGGGGCAATTATTAAGACCATTATAATTTTGAACATTAAATTTCCAGTTGCCACCCTTCTTCCATTGGTGGTATTAGAAGCGAGGATGGTTGAAAATGTGGTTCCTAAATTTGCACCAAGGACCAAGGGCAGGGCACTGGATAAAGGAATGAGCGATTCAAATGCCAGGACAAGAATAAACCCAATCAGTGCTGCACTTGAATGTAAAACAAAGGCGAAAAATGCACCAATCAAAATACCAAATACTACAGAACTTCCTAAATAGTTTACTGCTGAAGAGAAACCAGGAAGATATTTCAGATTGCCAATTGGACCGGACATTATCTTTAATGAGAAGAACAACAATCCTATTCCAAAGATAAACTGGGCAATATTTCTTAACCCCGGAAATAAGAGTCTCAAAAAAACTCCGACTGCAACAATCAAAATTGCATAGTCTGAAATCTTAAAGGCGAGTAATTGCACAACAATGGTAGTTCCAATATCGGCACCAAGTAAAATCCCGAGTGCCGGGACCAGACTGATTATGCCGAGTGAGGCAAAGCGAACAAGTAATACTGAGGCCGCAGTACTTGAACCGAGAATTATCGTGATAAAAATTCCCGTTATCAAGGCAAATATGCGATTTTTTGTGATAGTAAAAAGAACATCGCGCATTTTTGAACCAGCCATCCGAATTAGACCTTTACTTCCGTAATTTAAACCGAAGATAAAAAGGGCAAGTCCGCCGATGATTGAAAGAAGAATAAAAAGAAACCAGTTCTTTTCAAGTCCAACCTGACTGAAGATCAAACTTTCGCCTTCACATTTTGCAAGAATAAAGTATTTGCCCTTTGCCCCACCCAGTTTTACCCACACCTTCGCATAGCCATCTTTGTCGGTTTTTACAGTATCGGGTTCTAATTCTGCAAACCTTTTGGATAGAATGTTCTCTTCAGGTTCATACAATAATGAAAACATTACCAAAACATTCGGCCGGGGATTTTTATTTGAGTCCAAGGCCCGAACAACAATCGGTCTCTTTAAGAATTCATTTACCTCACCAATCTGGTTGTCTCCTGAGATATCATTGCCCAGGGCATCCTGGGCCTTTATTAAAATGCCGGTTATTAAAAGAATGATTATCATTCAATAATAATACACGATATTATAAGAAAAGTCAACAGAGCGGTTGCAAAATAGCAAAATTTTGATAGAATAGATTTATGGAAGTTCAACTGGTAAACTTAAAGGGGCGGGTAATTCACGATTTCCCTTACAGTTTAAAAAACCGAAAATGTCCCCATACTTCACTCGTTTCTCTAACCAATACCGGAGGATGCATATTGAAATGTCCAATGTGCTATGCCCGTGCATACTTATGGTCTGAACCAGCCAGAATAAAGGTTTACAAAAATTTACCAGAAAAATTAGAAGCGGAAATAAAGAAGTTAAAAATTGTCTTTCCATTTTACCTCAGTCAGATTACCGACCCATTACAGCCAATTACTGAGGTCAGAGAAATCACATATCGGATTATAAAAATGATTATGAATTATCGGTTAAGCTTCAGGGTTGTAACGAAATATGCGCAAGGAATAAAAGAATTGATTAAAGAAATTCCGGAACTCATTGGATATCCTTACTGGTTTCTGGAAATGACTGTTGAAGCGACACCGGAAAAACAGATAATCACCAGTCCCAATGCATCAAAGATTCAAGACCGCCTTAATACAATGAAATTTCTAATTGACCTTGGTATTGAGGTAGTGTGTAGAACCGACCCCACAATACTGGGTCTGATTGAACCAGAAGATATACTATGGCTTACAGAAAAAATAAGTGAAACAGGGGTGCAACATATAATTGCATCAACTGGATATTTTAATGAAACTTCTATGGAATCACTACTTTTTACCCTGAAATCTTCAATTTTTAAAGGGCGAATTAAAAAGGTCATAGAATACTACAATTATTTTCCGGGCTCTAAAACGAAGAGATACACTGTTGATATAACAGTGAGGAAGAAATTTCATAATTGGTTTAAAAAAGTAAGTGAAGAAAAAAGTCTTACCTATGCAGTCTGTCAGGAATTACCAAAAGAATACGATTCAGATGGAATTCCAACCTGTGAGGGTTCAAGGAGAAATCCAGTTCATATCAGATTTGAGGATGACCGGTTTCTATCAATCCCCTGTTATGGCGATTGTTTAAGGTCTTGTCCAGACCCTAATTATCCGCCCTGCAAAACTCCGCTCCTTAAAACCGAATATCCCTATCAATTTAAAACAATTCAGCGCAGCCCACCATCATTGTTTGGTTAAGGATTTATCCTGGCTTTGGTTAAAATTGCTGAAAAAGTCTCTTTCTGTCACAATGTAATAGTTAAGTTTTTTTCCTGATTTTTCACTTACCCTGTCACCCTGAATTTATTTCAGGATTATTATAAGGTCAGCATGAAAATGGTCGTTGATTCACCTTGGTTCAAGTATAGGAATTTGAAAAATTCCTATACTTCAGGATATATCAGGAGTAAATGGAATGCTATGGAGAGCGCGCAAACTTTTGGGAACCCTCACCTTATCCGCCAAGAAGTATGGCGGACTCTCCCTTAAAAGGGAGAGGAAAGGGTGAGGGTTGAAGGGGGTTTCAGAGGTTCTCCCCTGATGTATCTTGACATACTTGAAAAATTGAATAGAATAGGATTATGAACAGATTCAATAAGGGCATTATGGGAGCAATAATTGGTGGAATTATCGGTATCTTCCTCGCTGGTTTTGGATTCTGGAGAACTATTCTTATTTTATTTTTGATTGTGATGGGATTTCTCATTGGCACTTATCTTGAAACAAAAAAAGACTTATAGTAATGCGAAAAAGATAAAAACTTGAAATGGCTCTTAATTGTTGCCCCTTGACAATAGACGATACAGCCTTCGTAACCGCAACCTTTAGACCATTGAGGTTTATGGATTTGAAAGTAATGGATTTTTCAATCCATTACTTGATAATGAAACTTTTCATTATAGAAAAAAGGCGACAAGATATTCAGGAAAGTGCGGTATTAATAAAAAAATACCCAAAAGTCCAAAATTCCTAAACTACCTAAATTTTAGGCATTTAGGTGTTTTGGCATTTAGGCATTTATTATATGGAGTATTCAGGGGGCATCCCCCTGATGTATCTTGAGGTATCGGAATTTGAGAAATTCCTATGCTTTCAATAAATTAACAAGGGGCAGAGTTTCAGGGGTGAAGCCCCTGATGTATGTTCTAATAGAAATTGTGGGACAAAGCGAGGCGGTGCCTATGAGCAAAAAAACCCAACATTCCGGGCCTAAAGGAATGAAATGGCGGCACCGGCCAAAGACGAGGTGCAGTAGGACAAGACTTTGGTTTTGCAAAAAATGACTTTGCGGATGCCGTGGGTTTCTGCGGTCTCTGCGCAAATAAAATCTGCGCACTCCGCGGTTCTTCCGCGGTTTCTGCGCAAATAAACAAAGGAGATAAAAATGCTTAAAAAAACCATTGCAGTAGTAATTGTGCTTTTCTGCCTTGGGCTTTCAAAAGAGAATTGCGGACAACCACCTGTCTGCCAAAGCACAGGCAGGCAAGGGTTGTCCCTGCAAGAACATTGGAATGACACCACTTGTGGTGTCATGACCGCACAAGTGCGGTCAATCCAAATTGTAGGGACAGAACTTGCCCCTGTCCGAACAGACTACGGGCAGAGCGATGAGGAACTCCAGGAGGCAGTGCAAGCCTGGCTTAAAGACTCTCGGGGTTTTGAAGAAAACCTTGGACAGGTGAGTGATTTTGAAGGGAACGCAGTAGATAATATTCTCTTTCGTGCAAGAGATAACAACTTCGGAATCTTCATCACTGAAAAGGGTGTAAGTTATGTTATCTACAAAACAGAAAAATCTTCTGATGAAATCGCAGAATCTAAGAATCTAAAATCCAAAAATGACCTGCTCCATTATGCCCGTATTGACCTGGAACTTGTGAATGCAAAGATTGATAAATCAAATATTGCGTATGAAGATGAACTTCCTGGATATGTGAACTACTATCTGCCCCAGTCTCCTGATGGTATTCTATTTGTTAAGACCTACAAAAGGGTGAGGATAAAAGATGTTTATCCCGGTATTGACTGGGTATTTAAGAATGAAGATGGCAGATGGCATTATGAGTTTGAGGTTGATAAAAAGGCAGATATAGGTGCGATAAAATTAAGAATAAAATACGCTGGCCACAAGATAGAGAATGGAAAGAAACTTCTCCTTACAACCCCTCTTGGTAAGATAATAGATGGTGAGGTGATTGGTTACGAAGGTGAAAAAGAAGTTAATATTGCATACAAAGAAGAGAATGGTTTAATAACCTTTGATGTTCAAAACTGGTCAAGGGATGAAAAACTTATCATAGACCCACCTCTATCACTTTTATGGGCGACATATTACGGCGGAAGTTATGATGACTACGGCTATTCCATTACGACCGATGGTTCAGGAAATATCTTTGTCACAGGTCGGACTAATTCAACCGATTTTCCTGTTTATGACCCTGGTGGTGGTGCATATTATCAGGGGACATATGCAGGAGGATATTATGATGCCTTTATTCTGAAGTTTACCAATACCGGTGTTAGAGAATGGGCAACTTATTATGGCGGAGATGATTGGGACTACGGCTATTCCATTACGACCGATGGTTCAGGTAATATCTTTGTTACAGGTTCGACTTATTCAACTAATTTCCCTATTCTTGACCCGGGCGGCGGCGCTTATTATCAGGGAACAAATGCAGGTAATTGGGATGCCTTTATTCTGAAGTTTACCAATACTGGTGTTAGAGAATGGGCAACCTATTACGGTGGAAATGATGATGACTATAGCAATTCTATTACGACCGATGGTTCAGGAAATATCTTTGTCACAGGTGGGACTTATTCAACCAATTTTCCTGTTCAAGACCCTGGTGGTGGTGCATATTATCAGGGAACAAAAGGAGGCTCTTGGGATGCCTTTATCCTGGAGTTTAACAATACTGGTGTGAGGCAATGGGCAACATATTATGGCGGAAGTGATAATGAATATAGCGTTTCCATTACGACCAATGGCTCAGGCAATATATTTGTAACAGGTGTAACCTATTCAACAGATTTTCCTGTTCAAGACCCTGGTGGTGGTGCATATTATCAGGGGATATATGCAGGATATGGGGATGCCTTTATCCTGAAGTTTACCAATACCGGTATAAGAGAATGGGCGACATATTACGGCGGAAGTGGTTATGATTTGGGCTATTCAATTACAACTGATCAAGCAGGAAATATCTTTGTAACAGGTTATACTGCGTCAACCAATTTTCCAGTTCAAGACCCAGGCGGTGGTGCATATTTCCAGGGGACAATTGCAGGTAGTTATGATGCATTTATTCTTAAGTTTACCAATACCGGTATTCGGCAATGGGCAACATACTATGGCGGAAATGATGATGACGAGGGCTATTCAATTACGACCGATGCTTCAGGAAATATCTTTGTCACAGGTGGGACTTATTCAACCGATTTTCCTGTTCAAGACCCTGGTGGTGGTGCATATTATCAGGGAACAAATGGAGGCCCTTGGGATGCCTTTATCCTGAAGTTTACCAATACCGGTATAAGAGAATGGGCAACATATTATGGCGGAAGTGATTATGACTATGGCTGGTCCATTACGACCGATGGAGCAGGTAATATCTTTGTAATAGGTTATACTCAGTCAACCGATTTCCCTGTTTATGACCCTGGTGGAGGTGCATATTATCAGGGGACAAATGCAGGAGGTTATGATGCCTTTATCCTGAAGTTTGAGACCTCAATATTCCCGCTCTTCACTGTCATCCCTGACTCTATCAATTTTGGCGATGTCTATGTGGATTCCACAAAGACTGATAGTGTTGTGGTGACCAATATCGGTGGTGCGACACTGGACATCACTTCAGTAGTCTCAGATACTTCTGTATTTACAGTCTATCCAGCATCAGGTAGTCTATTGCCGGATTCAAGTATGAAGTTTTACATCACCTTTGCGCCGACTGGACCAGTCACTTATTCTGGGAACATCATATTCTACCATAATGCTTCAACCTCACCAGATACCGTAGTAGTTAGCGGATCCGGGGTTGTTGGTATTGAAGAGACTGGGGGTAAGGACATTCCTCGTTTCTTTGCGTTATTCCCGATTCATCCCAATCCATTCAAAAATACGGCTGAAATTAGTTATCAGGTATCACAGCCCGGGAATGTAAAGATTGCAATCTTCAATATCTTTGGTCAGAGAATAAGGACTCTAGTGAATAGACACCATAAAGTTGGTTTTTATTCTGTTTATTGGGATGGTAAAACTGAGAATGCTGAAGCGTGTGGTAGTGGGGTATACTTCTGTCGGATGGAAAGTGGTGAATATACCGCGGTCAAGAAAATGCTTTTGGTCCGTTAATGGTAAAATAAAAGGGGCAGGGTTTCAGTCCGCCAAGTTGCGTGGCGGACTGATGTATGTCCAAGTAATGGATTTTGAAAAAATCCATTACTTCAAATATAAAAGGTAAGTTTTCCCTAAATTGTGGCGGTCGGATTTATCCGACAATGAAAGATAATTTTGTGCGATGAATCGCACCGCTACATTTTTCAAAAGAGGCTGAAACCTCTGCTTTAAAGCAACATCTTGATTTTTTTAAAAATTTAGATAAACTACTATATGATAGCGGTCATTGATTTTGGTTCCCAGTACACACAATTGATTGCGCGCAGGGTGCGTGAGTGTGGTGTCTATTCTGAAATATTCAGTTGTTTTATAGACAAATTAAAAATAGAGAACCTTGAAGGCATAATCCTTTCAGGCGGTCCAGGTAGTGTGTATCAGGAAGATGTGAAAAGATTTCGCCACTTCTTTGAATATGATGTTCCAGTGCTCGGTATCTGTTATGGAATGCAAC
>Ga0078972_1005894_pt1 | contig 30233 bp, 33 predicted proteins | sample YelNatPaOPGAMG01_FD_67568 | JGI IMG/M metagenome (GOLD analysis project Ga0078972, IMG submission 67568) | Hot spring thermophilic microbial communities from Obsidian Pool, Yellowstone National Park, USA - OP-RAMG-01 (SPADES assembly) (version 2) | ecosystem: Environmental > Aquatic > Thermal... | reverse complement strand
TGTGTTCAGGATGCGGGAACATTAAACATGACCTGAAACTTTCAGATAGAATATACCACTGTGATGTATGTGGTTTAACAATCGACCGTGATCTCAATGCATCCATAAACATAAGAAATATGGGTCTTGTTAAAGTAGGGAAGGGCATTCCCGAATTCACGCCTGTGGAAAGTGCTACGGCGGCGGAACTCTCAAAAGGGGGTCTACGAGTTGCCACTCTATGAATCAGGAACCTTAAATCCTTCAGGGATGAGAGGATGTCAGCCCAATGGCACCCAGCTACCAGATATCTGCCGTATTCTATATGACCAGATCGTTCCTCATGAATATATCCGGTCCACTCTCTACCTCACTAATAATGGGCATAATTCCATCGAAGCAGCGTGGCGTGGCATCAGGGATATCAAGCATCTTTTTCAGGATGCCCAATTCACTGAGCACTTATCCCGGGTCGTTAATGATGAGGGAGGGGAACCTGGCACTTCCCTTCTACATTGCTTCAATTATGTATGTTATTTCAATCATTGTATTCTGGATTTGGTTTAGGAAAACGAGGCCACCAGAAGAGATTCCCACAGGCAAATCATGAGCTGATATGCCCCCTCGCTGAAGATCGGAGTTTCTTGGTCATTAGTGGATGAAACTCAGAATGACCGGGTTGTAGCTTAAGGTTCCGGGTGATTATGTGGTATGAGATGCATTACATGTTACCCAGAATTTCTCTTCGGGAGAAAAACTAGCAGAAAAGTTGAAACTACGGCAAACAGGAGCATTATAATGAATGAATCGAACATGTTTCTAAATACAAGCAATCCATCAAACAGAAGCAGACCGATACTGCCGCCAACGGTATTGCCTATCCCCCAAACGAGGGAGTTAGCCTTTGAAAGGTTCTGTTTCGGAACAACCTGGCTCACATATCCCAGCAGTACGGGGAATCCTGTATATGTGAAGAGAGCAAATATAGTAAATACTATCAGAATTACGATAAATGAGTGGGATAGGAAAAGGAAGATGATGAAGAATGCCACCAGACCTATGGAAGTAACAACGATTGTAAATTTTCCTCCAAATCTTGAGGTGAGGTATCCAAAGAATGGCTGACCTATTACTGCAGATAGGAAGGCCACTGAAACTATAATGCCCATGAGCTCCTTGGACTTGAATATTCCATCCAGGTAGGTCGGTATGTAAGTAGTACTCACAGAGATGAACATAGACCTCAAGAATACAATCACTACGAGAAGTACTATGAAAGAAGTCATGGCATTTTCTGGCTCGACGGGCCCTGCTTTAACCTTGTCTGCAGGAGACCCCCTGTTGTATTTCTCCCTGCGGAAGAACCTCAATCCCAAATAGACTGCAAGTGCTGCCGCCAAGAAATATACAGCAAATAGAACAAGGCCAAATTTTATTCCTATAAAGGCGGCAAGGAATACAATAATTACTGGAAAAAGGCTTCTTCCAAGACTGCCAAACGATCCGTTAATACCGAGATAAGACGCAGAATTCTTTTGACCGAACGTGTAAGACAGTATAGTTGCGCCTATTGGATGATATATCGATTGCCCTACTCCCAAAATAACGGATCCGATAATCATGAAAAGATAGGCCTGGCTTATAAATATGAACGGAATTATGAAAACGAAAATTGAAAGACCGTTCATGAGTAATGCAAAGCTCAGCAGAAATGTGTCCCTGTCCATCATATCGGCATATCTGCCTACAAAAACTCCCAAAAAACCGGAAATTAAATTGTACAGTACTGGCATAAGTCCCACTACAATCAATGAAATACCATGAATTTCTATGTAATATGTTATAAGTACTGGGAAAAGGAGAAAGTTTCCGTCCACTGAAAAATGACTAAGTGAAGTGAATACGAGAGAATTCAGTCTTTCGCTCATGCGGTCTGGGCCGTATCAATTTAAACGATTTAAAAATGATGTAAGAATGATAAAAAAAAGAGGAAATAAATAAGGTTATAGTTCTTTCAGTCTTGAAACAATCTGGTCAACCTTAGACTTTAGATCCTTGTCTTCTGCTACTTTTTCCTTATTGTCCAACAGGTATTCCACGAGGTTCTCAATGTTCCTTACTGCATCCTCTATCCCGGTAACACCTGTTAGTCCTCCCGCTGTTCGCCACGGGAACCAGCTTCCCTTGAGCAAGTCTTTCCCCTTTTCGGTGGTAAAGTAGTATTTCTTCCCATCCTTGAGTTCCATCCTCAGGAGACCGTCTTCCACCAGTTGTTCAAGCAGGGGATATACCTGTCCAGGGGAGGGTCTCCAGTGTCCCATAGACATATTTTCAACCCTTTCGCTTATCATTGCGCCTGTCAGCCCGGTCTCGTATGCAAGGCTCAGGATCCAGTATCTTAGGCCAAATCCCCTGAAGGGAACCTTACTATGTTGTCTATCTCTCTGTCCTCTGAAACCCCATCCTAACGTGTCATCGTCATATCTCATTATTTCACCTGGATATCATTCATTGATATCTGAAATAGATATCACAAAGAGATATAAAAAGTTATCCTTACATTTAACGATTGTAGATTTAGAAGTATCTGCCATAACATGACTTGGGTTTTTACAATTGGATACTCATTGGGGACTTAATGGGATTTATTGTTCATGTGTTTATTCCATAGTATAGTCGACAAGCTGGAACTCTTTGTTAAGAAGGATAGATGCATACAGTGATGATAGGTCGATAAGCATTGCCGCCTTTACATAGTTTTGAATACTTTTTTCCTTGATGAGCTCTGCCAATTTTGACCATTGTGTCTCCAGTGAGAGATCATTAGTTAGAGGGATAATTAATGTGCCAGAAGGAGTGTTTTCCCCAAAGAATTTGTACTGTTCCTTGTCTATAATGGGAATCAGTATACCAGTTGTTTGCAGGAAGCTTTCGAAGAATTTCCTTGCGATTCCTCCAGAGTTGTCGTCGTGAATTAAAAGAACTCTGTTGTTAACTACCGTGATGGCCAGCTGCTTCGCAATGTTCTCATCAGTTATTGTTGATGGTGCAAGCATTTCAGCAAAGGCGACCATGTCCGGACTGTAAGGTTCCAGCCCCAGAATTGATGAAACACATCCTACTATTTCCGGGAATAGATATCTTGAGGGAAATCCCTTCGGGAGAGATATGACATTCCATCCCTTTTCGTTTGCTATGTGCTTGAGAGTTCCACCTGATGTTATCGCAGTACCCAAACTTTCAGATTTGCGGACAAAGTCTATGCATCTTGCGTTTTCTCCAGAGTTGCTTATTACTATATCTTCTCTCCCTTCGTATCTCATATATTTCTTATCAACGATAAGATCTCTCTCCCCAACTAAGTCCTTTAAAGTTAAGACAGAGGTGAGTGCATTTCCGGATGCATGTACACTGAGTTTATTCCCCGTCGAGAGGGCGTTACAGTGCATGAGCCTTGTAGGGAATTGGTTGATCCATGAGAATGGTGGAGAATCATCCAACTGAACGACAAATTCATCATCCAGTATGCTGCTCATTGATAGAGATGAAACTCTCTCTTATAATTTCTGTGGAGTATATCACGTAAGCAATATTTAATTTAAAGTATCATTATGGAGTGGATGGATATTTCCATACTAATCACAGTCAAGAACGATCTTGAAAATATTAAGCGGCTGTTGACCAGTCTTGATAAGCAGCAGGATTCTGAATACGAACTGGTTATTGTAGATGGCAATTCAACAGATGGGACACATGAATTCCTTGAAGCAAGTAAAGAGAAATACAAGATCGTGCTGGGAAAGAAACCGGGGAATAGGGCAGTGGGAAGGAACGAGTGTATCAGGCTGTCTTCGGGAAAAAAGCTTGTTTTCCTGGATTCAGACAGTGAGGTACCAATCGGCTGGCTTTCAACATTAAGGGAATATATTGACAAGGACATTGTTGCAGGAAAAATTTTTCAGAAGTCGAATAATAGATGGGGGGATCTCGGAAGGGTTCCAATGTATTATAATGGGAAGGATGTAACCTATCCTACCAACAATCTGATGATCAGCAGGTATATTTTCGAAAAGATAGGGCTATTTGATGAACAATTCATCACTGCTGAGGATATAGATATCAACATAAGAGCAATAAAGGAAGGGTTCAATATAATATACGTTGAGAGCTTATTCATTTATCACTATCCCAGAACCACATATTTTTCGGTGCTCAAACAAAGCTACTATGACGGAGCAGGAAGAAGACTGATAAACAGGAAACATAACCTGAAAAGTGAATTCAATATTGATAACCTTAAAAATCATCCAATCATTGAAATATCCAGACTTACTTTCGGAATGCTGGGTTACCTAATTGGTGTTTAGATGTGATTTCCTACGTCATTCCAACACTTAACGAGGAGGGGAGCATTGGGAAAGTCATAGATAGGATAAGGAAGATTGACATGGAAGGGGAGATTATAGTTGTTGATTCTGATTCTACCGACAGAACTGCCGAGATAGCCAAATCAAAGGGGGCAAATGTAGTCAATGAACCGAGAAGGGGATATGGTTATGCATACAGAAAGGGGTTTTCTGTTGTGAAGGGTGACATAATCTGCACCCTAGATGGCGATGGCACATACCCTCCAGAAGAGATACCTTCCCTCTTGAGGGAAATAGAAAGAGGATATGATTTTGTTTGTGGGGAAAGACTCACACTATCATCAGATGAAGCAATGATACCAATGCACCGCGCTGGAAATTTCATTCTGAACGTCCTCACAAGGGTCATGTTCTTCGTCGATATTCGGGATAGTCAATCCGGAATGTGGCTGTTCAGAAGGGAAATAATGCAGAATATAATGCCTATAGGTACTGGAATGGAATTCTCAGAGGAAATAAAGATAAGAAGCGCCGCTGAATACTGCTACAAGGAAATTTCAATTCATTATTCAAGGAGAATGGGGGAAAAGAAACTGAAACCGTGGAAGGATGGGATAAGGAACCTTCTATTCCTTGTCAAATTGAGATTCACGGGCGGGATAAGGACAAGGCATTTCAGATGTTCTCAATCCTGGGTGCTATGAGAAACGTTACCTTACCCTTTCCATTCAGTATTGGTGCTTCCATTCGAAGAGGGTAATCATTTCCTATTGCAATTGATACCTCCTCAGTGCTTTCCAGTGCCCTCATAAATTTTGTGAGATATTCAAGCGCAAATGAGCTCTTTGCATCGGATGAATAGATGAATTCCTTTGCCATATTCTTTGGGATCGTTAATTCAGTAGTCTCGGATTCAGTTTCCCCCTTTGCGTATATCCTCAGTTCGTCACTCTTGATATTGAACGTTACAACCTCAGAGATTCCCTCGGCCGCCTTGATGCCTGTCGACAGGAGATTCAGGTCTGTCACTATCTTGTTTTGCGGCTCAATCGTCGGTATCTTTGGAGTAGTCAGGGCGGATGGATCTATGATAGGAATACCCGCAGAGAGGTTATTCAATTTCATAGATATCTTCTTTCCATCGTATTTGAAATCTATTATATCTGAGGCACCGCTTAACTTCAGAAAATTTCGCATTTTATCAATATCCAATCCTAGGCTTTCATCTCCGTCAACACTATACTCCTGAAAAGCGCCATTCTTGATGTCAACGGAGATCATGGCTACTCTCGCCGGGTCCATAACCTTGGCCGATATCCCATCTGCCTTGAAATCAACCCTTGCCTCCTGAACGAGCGTTATTATCACATTCGAAAATTCTCTCATAGTCTTGGCGTCTACCTTAATCTGAATCATGAACTATCAAATGTAAAAAATTACGTCCTTTTAAGCTTTTCCGTGAGAAATGATAACGTAGAAAGCAATGTTTATATGATTCCCTGATTCAGTCATTGAGAATGATACTGTTCATTTCCACTAGTCTAGGCTGAATGCAAGAATCACTCAGATATTGTCTCAGAATAACCGCATCTTCCGCACGTATACCTGTCTTTATGCTTAGCGAGGAATACACCTGGCCCACATTTCGGGCAAGTCTTCCCCTTCCTCACAAGCTTTCCGTCCACCACTGCATACTGTTCTCTCTTTTCCATGCTTATTCCCCCTTCTTCTCTTTAAGGCCATTTCTTATAAGGATGTAATCAGGTTCAAGCGCGATTGCAGCTTCCCTTGTTTTGTAGATCTTTGCATACCCCTCTGCGTAATTCCGTCCAAATTTTGGCTCCTGGTGGTCTATCACGATCAACTCCTGCGGCACCTGTAAGTTTGCTGCGAGCTGCTTCCTCGCCTCTTCTCTGGATGGTATCTTCTCGTTCTGGTGAATTGCTTTGTATGTGACTTCAACCCTGTCCAACAGCTTATTTTCTTCCTTGCTAACTATTTCTATTCTCACATTAATCACCTATCAATTTCTCTATTTCTCCCAGTACCACTTTCCTTAAACATTCTCCTACTTCGTACACTGCGATCCCTTTATCAGGAACACCATAAATAACTATCGCACCTTCTGGGGCGTAGACAATGCACGGGATGGATGCAAGGTCCTCTTCTCCCTGAACTATGATAAGAGTCTTTCCCTTGAACTTTATCGAGTCTTCAACAGATCCCCAGAGTTCAGGAGTGATAGATCCTGCTGGATTAGTAACCCTGAGCGTCCTGTCCCATTTATCCGGAGGGAGAGGCATTTTATCATCTCTCTTCGTCTTCAGGTCGATTATGGAAAGTTTAGGAATAATCTCATACTTCAATGCCGTCGCTGTAACTGCGTCCCCGACTGTTATCAACACCTTCGAGGAAAGAAAACTTAATTGAGATTCCTTTGTTACAAGTACCTCCGGCATTCTTGAAAATCGCTCTCTATATTCGGGAGTGACCACTAGAGGTTTATCTAACTTTAATTGCATATTCTCCTGCTTGTTTCAAATTTGCTTTTGCTGCAATCAATGATTTAGATTCATCCAGGACGAACAAATATCCCTTCCATTCAAGAACAGTCTCCCCTCCGCATTTCTCACACTTTATCTCCTCGGTGACGTTCTTGCATGATCTGCAGGCCCGTAGTTTTATCATTTCGCCTCCGCCGTCTGATCCGCTTTCAGCCAGGCCAGTTTGCCGAGAAAATTCTGTCTCATAGTGAGACCTATCTTGCTGTCTTCCACGTTTGAGTCAGAAAGTGAAAGTGCCACAATCCTTGCCCTTATGCTGTCTCCTGCCTTGAGGTCCTTCTTGGAGTCCTTCCCTATCATTCTCTTGCTCTCCTCGTCTACCTCTATCCTGTCATCCATCACCTGGCTAACGTGGAGCAGCCCTTCGAGCGGGCCAATACTCACGAATGCACCAAATTTCTTGATATCTATAATGTCTCCTTCTATTACTTCCTGCATTGTAGGATGGAAAGCAAGCACTTTCATATCAACTACCTGATAAACGCCTCCGTCTCCGTGTACAATCCTTCCCTCCCCCCTCAGGACCGATTCGAGAACCATCAGATTCAAATATTTCCTATCATTTGCGTCCCTCACTAGTTCTCTATCCAGTACTCCTATCTTCTCCTCCACATTGCGAATTGCGACAGATTTGGCTACCTTCTCAAATTCTTCCCCGAGACTTTCAGGGGGAACACGGACAGTTTCACTCGTTTCAATTATGAAATACATACGATCCTCTTATTGTACCCCTAGATTTATCACCAGTATTTATCTTTTCTAACAGATATTACAAATACATAAGCAAGAAAGCTCCGACATTCAGGGAGGGGATGAATTGCGAAATGTTCATTGATATCAACTGCCTTGTGTAAGTAATGATCAAGACCCTTAGGGTGAGATTGTATCCTGATGAGAATCAGCTATGTGTCGTTGAAGCAGGAACCTCAAATCCTTCAGGGGTGAGAGCATGCTCTCATTCGAGGATTGCCCTCAAGGATGTCACCGCGTATCCCTGACCGTGACTGGGATCAACTCATAGTCAAAAAGATTATACAAGGATGTCAGTCATAAAGGCACGTCTTTAAAGAGAGAGCAAAGAGTTCCAGTCAACTGAATCTACTTGTTTAGCATATTCTCCTTGCTGAATATCTTGTTTATCTGCTCATCCGTGAGTATCTTCTTCTCCCGCAGGAGCTTCAAGAATGATTCCTTCTTCTCCTTTGATTCATTGACTATCTCTGCTGTTTTCTCATACCCTATCACTGGATTAAGAAGAAGGGCTGTTCCGGGAGAGTTCAGCAGTACCTCGTACGCGTAATCCGAGTTTATCTTTATCCCCTTCAGTGCCTTTTCTTCCATTATACCAAGTGCAACTGTGAGGACATCAAATGCCTCCATGATAGCAGTATAAATGACAGGGGTGAAAACATTAATTTCCATTTCCCCCTGTGATGCAGCATCACTGACCGTGGAAACCAACCCCCGTGCAAACAGGGCACTCATGGTAAGAGCCTCCAGGATGCTGGGATTCACTTTCCCTGGCATTATAGATGACCCAGGCTGGACCGCAGGAACAACGATTTCATTAAATCCGGCTACCGGACCAGAATTCATCAGTCTCAAATCCCGTGAAATTTTGATAAGTGAAGAGGACAGACCGGATAGGAGTGAGGCAAGCCTGTTGAAATCAGATATAAACTGCATGACGGTCATAAGATTGTCAGCTGGAATAAAATTCTCCTTGTAGTACTCATTCAGATTTCTGTAAACTCTGTTTCTCATTTCCTGGGGGAGGTTAGCTCCAGTGCCTACTGCTGTGCCCCCAAGGTTGAGCTTCCTCAGCCTTGAGAGTACGAAGTCCGCCTCGCTGACAAATGTTCTCAGTTCATCTGCATAGCCCTTGAACTCTCCACCAAATGTAACCGCTGATGCATCCTGGAGATGAGTCCTTCCCGTTTTAATATAATCAGAAGTGATTGCCGAAAGTTCATCCAATCTTGCAATGGCCTTTTCAATTGTCTTTATGAAATTCTTAAGCTCGAAATAGAAAGTAAGGCGCATGGCTGATGGAAACACATCGTTTGTGGACTGTCCGATATTCACCTGATTATGCGGACTGACTACATCGTGCCTCCCTTTATCAAGCTTCATTAGCTCCAGCGTTTTGTTGGCTATAACCTCATTTACATTCATGTTTGTCGATGTGCCCGCGCCGGCCTGTATATATTTCAGCGGAAAATCAAGTTCATTCTTGTTCTTGAGAAGGGAATCTGCTGCCTCAATGATCTTTGACCCAATTTCATTTGGAATTTTTCCTCCATCAGTGAATGCCTTTACATACGACCTCTTAATGATTATCAGATTATCTATTATTCTCCTGTCCATGAACCTTTTGTATGGAAAATTTGAGAGTGCACGTGCTGTTTCAGGGCCATATAATCGATCATCCGGTATTTCAACTTCCCCGAGCGAATCTCTCTCCTTTCTAGTCATATGCCTTAATAAATTCAGAATATTTAACAGATGCTCAACGGAGAATTGACGCAGCCCGTTCTAAATGCTGCTAAATGTTTCTGCCCACAATCTTCACAGCCAGGAGATCAAGGTCCTCCCGAGTTGTTCTGTGCGTTCTGGAAAACCACCATTTCTGGAAACTATCATCGTCCCCGTACTTTCTCGGCAACAAGTGCACATGAAAATGGAAGATCGTCTGTCCTGCAGGCCTTCCAGTAGAGTGCATTACATTGACACCATCTGCTTTCAAATTTACAGTCATCATCTTGCTGATTATTTTAGTGACTTTCATTACCTCGGACAGTTCAAATTCCGGGATATCATGAATATCCCTGAAATGTTTGTTGGGCACTATGAGTGCATGCCCTTCGTAAAGGGGATTTGTGTCCAGGAATGCAGAAACTGTATCTCCTCTGTACAGGAAACTTGCTTCCGCCTCTCCACGGATTATCTTGCAGAATATGCAGTTCTCTGAATCGCCTGTGTCCACGGACATAACTGGAATATGCCCAATGGGTTATTATCTGTTACGGGTTGAATGAAATTCCAGTTACAGTTGGAATCGTCATTGCCGAAAGAATACATTTCAAAATTTATTCTTCATGTTATGTTTGCTCAACAGAATACAACAATTTTATAATTCAGGTAATGAATGTCAGTTAATGACGGATAATTTAAAACTTAACGAGCTGAGCAGAGAGGAGGAATTAATTATACTTTATGGGGGAACAGAACCTCCATTTACGGGAGAATACTATAAAAATAACAGGAAGGGAACTTATTTGTGCAAGAGGTGCAACGCCCCATTGTACAGATCAGAGGACAAGTTTGAGTCAGACTGTGGTTGGCCAAGTTTCGACGACGAAATAGAGGGGGCTGTCAGAAAATTGATGGATAAAGACGGGAGAAGGGTTGAGATTAGGTGCGCAAGATGCGATGCCCATCTAGGGCATGTTTTCACTGGAGAGAGTTTTACGAAGAAGAATATCAGACACTGCGTCAACTCAATTTCACTTGTATTTGTTCCCGAGAGATAGTTATATGATAAAAACCATAGTCATTGGAGCTGGATGCTTCTGGTGTACTGAGGCAGTGTTCTCTATTGTTGACGGAGTTTTATCCACTGAGCCAGGGTACGCAGGCGGGCATGTACCGAATCCCACTTACGAGCAGGTATGCGATGGAGACACAGGGCACGCTGAAGTTGTCCGTATAAGGTATGATGATAATGTCCTGCCGCTTTCCAGAATACTGGAAATCATGTTTGCTTCTCACGACCCGACTTCTAAAAACAGGCAGGGTGATGACGTGGGAGAACAGTACCGTTCAATTATATTCTACAGCGACAATGAAGAGGAGAAAGAGATAAGGTCTTTTATTAAGAATGCACAGAAGAGATACTCCAAAGAAATTGTCACTGAGGTAAAAGAGATGCAGGACTTTTACCCGGCCGAAGACTACCATAAAGACTACTTCAGGAAGAATCCTTCCAAACCTTACTGCTCCTTTGTAATACGCCCTAAAGTTGACAAGGTCAGGCATGTGATTCCCGACCTGGTAATTAAAAAACAATGATGGCCTATTGATGTGTCATCATTTTCTCATCATTGCTAGCCAGAAACATCATTTCTGGAATATTTATTAATCACATAGCAGGTATAGTCGTAATTTCAAAAGTGCGAATGGAAGGAAAATCGAAAGGCAATACATATCCAGTTACCCAAAAAGATTAAACTCATCGCGAAATTTGTTTATCATGAATATCAGTACATTCCTAAATTCGATTGAATTGGACGATGGCAGAAAGCGTGTAATGGAAACTGCAAAGAGAATAATGGCAATCTCACCACACCCGGATGATACTGAAATAATGGCAGCAGGATACATATCCAGCAGAATTGAAGATGGGGCAGAATTCAGGCTCGTTCTTGTGAGTGACGGGAGCAAGGGAAGCAGGACTCTGGACGAAAAAACATTGACAGAGACCAGAATGATGGAACAGAGAGATGCAATGCATATAATGGGATCAGACGATCTCGTGTTCCTTGGATACAAAGATACCAAGGTTCCAGAATCATCAATACTCAGAAATGATCTTATCAGAGAGATCAGGAAATACGCCCCAGACCTCGTCATCTCTGTCGATCCTTTCCTGCCATACGAGTCACACCCGGACCACATCAATACCGGAATGGCGGTACTTCAGTCGGTTCTGTTTCATGATCTCCCCCTCATAGGGGAGGGGGATGTCAGATCAAAGAGACCTACTGTCGCACTGGGGTTTACGCTTGAACCTAATGTTATACTTGACTGTGCAAGTACATTTGAAAAGAGGATTTCGGCAATAAATGCTCATAAATCTCAATTTTCAGCCGAGTTCACAGATACTGTAAGGAAACTTGAATCCATCTATGGAAGAAGAATAAATGCAAAATGTGGTGAATCGTTCAGGGTTTTATATCCCCAGAATTTACACGTCAACGTTCTAGGAGGCTTTACTCTTTCTTAGTCTTCCACCATACTAGAAGATGCTGATATCAAATCCGCCTGTGGTGTGTCCTTAAATTAATCAAACGAAAACCTTTTAAGGTCACTTTAACATTAGCAACTATGCCTTTCGCCTTTCCCCTAAGCATAGTCAGTGCGACATTAAATGAAAGGGGAAATGTAAGGCCTTTCGTACAGAGAATAGAGAATGTTCTCGACGGAACTTTATATGAACTGGTAATCGTAGATGACGGGAGTCAGGATGGTACACTTCAGGAGCTTAACAGCTTAAAGGAAAACATGCCCAATCTGTCAGTAATTGTGAATCGCAGAAGAGAAGGGCTATTGCTATCAAATTTTAAAGGACTCAGTATTGCGAGAGGAAGAATTAGGATTGTTATGGATAGTGATCTTCAGCATCCTCCAGAGTACATACCCCAACTCGTTAGGAAGATAGAAGAGGGCTGGGACTGTGTTGTGATGAGCAGGTTTACTCCCGCTGCTCACAGGGGAGAGAATCGGAGTTTATTTAGGAATTTAATCACATCTCTTGCGACCCATTTGTCCCATCTGACTCTCCCGGACACCAGGATGCTTTCTGACCCCGTATCCGGTTTTTTCGCACTCGGGCCAAATATCTGTATACCATTTGACGAGGTCAATGAAAGATTCTCAAGGATAAGGGGATATAAGACCCTTCTTCCCATAATTGTAAAAAATTCTGGCAGGAAAATAACAGAACTCCCATACAGATTTGAAGGCAGAAAGTGGGGGGAATCGAAAATAGCCAGTGAGAAACTCCTGATTCCAAGGTACATAAATGAGCTTGCCAGGTACAGGGAAATAAAGAGGGAGGGAGCCTGAAAGTGGAAACACTAAAAGAAAAGAGAGTACGTGAAACTGTAGATTTCTTCAGGAAATTGAACCTGAAGGGAGCTGTATTCATTGGCATAAGTGGCTCTGTCTCATATGAGCCTATGGAAGGGGATGATGTTGACATATTCTTAATAACGGAGGATTTCAGATTGTGGACAACTGTTCTTGCAACGCTTGTGTTCAGGAGAATTATGCGCTTCAATGACCTCTGTCTCAGTCTGTGCATGGATACCACTTTTGCCGTAGACCTCTTCTCCAATATGGAAGAAGGGATTGCTGCAAAAGATTCGACCATGGTTATACCCATTAAAGGGGGGGAATATTTCAGGTCGCTTCTAGCTCAATCTGACACCATAAGGAAAAAACTGCGTACAGTTGAGGTGAAGGGACCAGCAGAGAAGCTGATCAGGAAGGCCTCCCCCTCCCTGGTAGAACTAATTTCCTTCATAGTTGTCTCATCATGGGTGAATGTTAAGTCTCTCATAATAAGCAGGAGGGACATGAAGGTAGGCCAGGGAGGGTTCAGGACTATATTTTCCTTCCATAAATTCTACTATGACACCGACAAATATAGAGAAATAAATGAAAAATACATGAAGGAGGTTATAAATTTTGAGAAAAACTCTGATAATATTTAGTTATGACGACGGCAGCCTCCTCCTCAATCCATTGCATTCAGCACTTGAAAGCAATGTGGACGAGATTTTCCTGCTGTACGGCGGAAATGCCCCCTATTCTGAAATAGCACAGATAACTGACAGCAGATTGTTAAAGATTCTTGAAAGTGAACGTAAGGGAAAGAGTGGAGCCCTTAGGTCGATAATTGATGATATCTCAGGGGACATTGTTTTCATGGTATCAGGGGATGTGATTTTTGATCCCGGAATCGTATCATTGTGTGAAGGGAAATTCAGCCAAAATGTGGGGGCAATTTCGGTAAAGGTACGACCAATCAATACGGATAGGCTGACGGAAAGGGCGGCAGAAATAATGTGGAATATCCATGATTTTCAGCTGTCACTCCTGTCATCAATTCACAAAAATGTGCATGGGGGGGAATTTGTTGCCTTGAGGAAGGAAATAATAAAGGATATGCCAGAAGTGGTAAATGATGACGAGTATCTCTGTATTAAGGCAGCGGAAATGGGGAGAGAGGTACTTTACATCGATGATGTTGAGGTTAGGAATTTCGTTCCGTCCAATCCATTTGACCTTTTCCAGCAAAGGAGGAGAATAAATTATGGGCACATTGAAATAATGAAGATGGGTTCTGATCCCATGGTTATGGATTCCCTCTTCTTCACTGATCCGGGAACATTTATAGACATATTTTCAAAATTCTTAAAGTCTAGGAGATGGAGGTTGGTGCCACTGGTGTTATCTATGGCCATAGAGACTCTTTCCGTTGCCTCTGCAAGAATTGATATGATTGCAAAAAAAGATCACAGGAGATGGCACATAGTCAAGAGATCATCCTTTCCTGAACCCAAGTTTGAAAAGGGAGTAAATAACATTAGCGACAAATACAAGGATTAAGGGATAGATCACAAAAATCGAACCCGTGAACCACGTCCGCATTGCCTCTATTTCTCCAATCTGACTCGAGAAATAATAGTAGGAAAGACTGGGGACTATAAAATATGTGAATGAATAAGAAAGTACTGTGTATGCGAACGGGTAAAATGAGTAGACCAAATAATTCCTAACATCAGCATTTATCAGGAAGAGGGGAAGCAACAGTATGAAGTACTGGGGGTTGACAAAATTGTAAGTTAGAAAGAAGAAGAGGAATTCAGCAATCACATAATTCACTACATTCCCCCTTTTGAAGTAGTACAGTACTCCAAGTAAAAAGACGAATGGTATAACAGTATATGTGAAAATCGATGGGAAACTTGTCACACCCAAACCTTCAAGAATTACCTGCCATGACAGTCCATTAGCACTGAAAAGCCCGTGATATGTTGGAACTGCCCGTGAGAATATCAGTGTAAATAAGTCGGTTGTAAATGAACCAGTGAAGAAGTAATAGAGAAGTGCCGGAACTGATCCTGCCAGCGATATGAATATGTCACGTCTCTTGTTCCTGCTTGAAATCAGGATAAATGGAAGCGAAAAAAGCGGAAATATCTTCACCCAGAAACCGGTAACAGATGCAAGCGTGGCCAGGTCAGTCCTTCCCTTCCTCAAGAAATATATGGAGAGCAGCAGGAAAAGAGATGCAACAACATCGAACTGCCCCCAGACAGCTCCTATAAGGATGACAAATGGATTCAGAAGCCAGAACTTCACCGTGTTTAGCTTTACCTCAAACTTTCTCAGTAAGAGATAGTAGATGAGAAAAGTTGACGATATTATCGGTACCTTCTGTAAGAAGTAATACAAAGGAAGGGAACTAGGTGCAAACACCATCCAAACATTGTAAATCTGCCCGAACAGTAATCCGGGATAGACGAGAGAGGACGGTGAAGGGACAGGCATTCTGGTTAGAAATCCGGCAAATAGATCCGCCAGAGTGGACCACATGAGATAGTACGGCGGATATGCCCACTTCAATGCCCCTGGCAGGCTGGAGGAGGAAATAAATGGATTGACCCCCCGCAGGACATGAAATCCTCCAATGAGAAGATAGAACATATCATATCTCTGCCCAAAAAAGGGAGAAATGGACACATATCCTACGAGAATGATCAATGGCCAGTACTTCCATCTGAACTGTGATATCAGGACACCGTAAAGAAAGGTAGGAAGAGAAAGGAAAAGTGCAATGTCCTCAAGCAGCGGTACATTAGAACTTTCCACTGTTATTTTGAACGGTATCTGGTGGTTGTTTAACAGCATGACTAGCTCCTCTGACCCGGTGCCGTTTTGGTTACTGTATGGGAAATAAAACGATAAGGAGGAGACATTATGGAAAACATTCTCGTAGAGAGGGGAACCTTCAATTGAGGGGAAAGATGTCGCAGTTGAGATCCGGTATATCTGAACGTTTACTGTTCGGTAAACACTATCCAAATTCACGTTCACAAACAATGATGGAGTGTAGGAAAAAACATGGGGAAAATAAATGCTGTCCGGCGTTACCTGAACGGTTCCTCCATTGAAGGAAACAGTCTCGAGATTTGCGGAGGCAGGGAAAATTGATTGCGAAAATGTGAAAAGGAGAAGGGCAATGGAGATTGCAATCAACACATAGGAAATTTTTGTTCTCTTTACCAGGAGTTTTTCAGGCAGCGACATTGTCCATCCTAATTACAATTGGCAACGGGTATTATGGGCTTCACAATAAACATCATATCAGTTTCGCTCTTTTCAGGGAATTTTATTTTATAAGCCAGGTCTTTGTTCATTTAGGACCCCCATATCAGCCAAAGAACAAGGTCGTTAGATGCCACAGAGAAGTTACATTGAATTGAATCTAAAACTTTTTGGTCCATTAAATCTTTTTTTACCGAGGATTAACTTGATCCCCTATTCAATTGGAATGGAGACTCGGCCAGTTGATGAAATGAGAATGGAAAATGTAGTTCCTAGCAAGACGAAATATTTACATCGAAGCTTTGGACAAAAATATTACTAACCTCACCTCATGAACTCTAGGGAGAATGCAACAAGATGAGATCAGATGTCGATATTGTAATAAGGACGTGCAATTCTGGGGAAACACTGGCTGAATGCCTTTCATCGGCCAAGGAGAAGTTACATTACAATAAGATCATAGTGATTGACCATTTCAGCGAGGATAACACCGTGGACATTGCGAGGAAATTCGGATGTGAGATCTATTTTGAGGGTCTAGGTCTGGGATTCGCAACATCATTTGGGATTAGATGTTCATCTGCTAAATATCTCTTATTCCTGGACAGTGATGTTATAGTTAAAAGGGAGAATTTCGTGGAAGATTCTATAGCTATACTGAATGATCACAGGGTAGGTGCGGTAGTTGGAATGTCTGCGGGGCATCCATTTTCCTATGGCCTTCCTCTAGGTCTTACAACATTCAGGAGAGAGATACTCGAGAAAATTTACATTCCTGGGTTCGTTGGGAGCAGGGAAACTTACTTCATCCAGAGTTTTCTGAGGGAAAGACATCTGAAAATAGTATACCTAGAAAAAGCAATGATTCACAATTCCCTGCATCGGAGGAACAGATATTGGCCAGAATGGCAGGGATCATGGGTCCGTATAACGGCTGGACTGAACCCAAGGGAGGTCCTTTACTCAATGCTGGTGGTTTTTCTTATGCTTCTGAATTCTAGAAAAATGCGGAACATCCTCTACATCCCAATTTTTCAGGCAAAATTGTTGAGAGGATTCATCAATCCAGATAAATGGTCACACTCACTCGATCGTATAACAAAAAAGGGGAGGGTTGATACATCGTGAAGGTATATTCGGAAAGATTTGCCTTTAAGTATCTCCTCTCCAATCATGGAGTTTGCCTTGGAGTAGACACCAAAAAATGTTCATATTTGTTCCTGGCGTCAAGAAGGGGGTTGCTTTTTCTTAAGCGACCTGCCGGTGATAAAATTGTTGAAAATCTAAATTATGAAATCCCTCTGATACATGAAGCACTCATCGAAGAGAGAGGAAAAAGGTAGTTACGTTAAGGGCCTGGGTTCCATCACGACCAGGAAATGGTCCCCAAGCATATTGAATGGCCACCTTCTGCCAAGCCAGGAATCAAACGACTTGAGTGTATCGAATTTCCGGTCGAACATTTTCGTGTATTTCACAAAGTTAGAGGGGAGTATCACAACAGGAACCCCTTCGGTGTGGATGGAGCGAAAGAACGGCTTGAAGATTGAAACGAACTCCGGAAGGGTGTATGAATAGATGTCCACACAGAACCTAGATTCACCTTCCCTTACATTTCTCTTCAGCCTGTTGATTGCATTCGATATCCTGAATTTAGCAGAATAACCTACCACCTCAGATGCACACAAACGATTATATATTCCCATGACGAGTTTTCCGTCGTCCTTGATCAAACGACGGAGACTGGGTGGAATGGGTCTCAGATCTGATATACAGTTCATAGCCCCGTATGTTGAGTATATCCCATCAAAATACTGTCGGCCGAATTTTTCCTCCATTCTCTGGATATTCTGAGCATTGAGTTTTATTGCCATGAATCTTTGGTCCAGATTTTCCTTCCGGACCTTGGATGAGAGAATATCGAGCATCTTCTCCGAAATGTCGATTGCCACAACGGTGTGACCCTTTCGGAGAAGCTCCATAGTCTCAGTTCCAGTACCGCAACCAATTTCCAGCAAAATGGAGGGCTTAAAGAAATATGATGTCAATATATCTAATGACCTCTCCCTGAGAAGAGAGTTAACTTGGTTTCCAAAAATGTGTGTGTCATACTCATCTGCGATGGAATCAAATTCATTTTCAAGCCATTCATAATAATGTGACTGACTGTCACCAACAGGTGAAGGCTCTCCATTGAGCTTTATGAACCTTGAGTGGTTAGAAAACCATTCATTCACCTTCTTATCACCGTACTTCAATCTGAAAAGATTGAGGATTTTTGATTTTTCCAGCTGGTCAGAAACAAGAATGGCTCCACGTGTTTCTATTCTTCCTGCCAATTCGAACGTCGCCCTTCCCTCTCTAAGAACTCTTGAGGGCCAGCGGGTGTCTGGGCCGGACGAGACTATGAATATGTTTCCATCCTGCTCTACGTAGGCAAGATGCACACCTTCCTCATTAAAAATCAGCTTTAGTGAATCAGTTGACATTCAACTTCCCTAGATTACATTTTTGTTATTCGATATTAGCGACCCATTCATAGATATGCTTCTATACATTCTTATTTCATCTTTGTCAGGAAACTAATGAGCTCTTCCGTTGAAATTACAGGCATCATAGTCTCCATATTTTTCAATGAACGTTCGTGAGCTTCCCTGTTTCCAGAGGATACAGCATCGGACACTATGATGGACAGGTAACCCAGTGTGCCCGCGTGCCTCGCACTAGTTTCAACGCCAATTTCCGTGGATATGCCGGTAAATATCAGGGTATTTATGCCTGCATTCCTGGTCATCAATTCAAAATTTGTTCCAGTGAAAATACTTGCAGAATTTTTATTCAATACGATATCACCTTCAGACGGATATATCTCCTTAATGATATCACCTGGAATGAATCGCCCGTAGCCAGAACCCTTCCTCGTAGGAAATTCAAATTTTTCAGGTAAGGGAGTTATTTTTGTATAGAATATTGGAATACCAATCTCCCTGGCAATTGCAATAATCCGTGAAACGTTCCCGACAAATTGATCCCTATTGAATATTCTTGCAACCAGTGCTTCCTGAACGTCCCAGACCACAAGTCCAATGGAGGACTTTTTTATCATTCCTTCAAAACTCTTGAACATAAAATTGCATTCCAAATCAGAATATATGCTTTTTTAGCCTTTATGGAATAAGTAACCCGAAAATGTAATCCTGGCTACGTCGTCATCAATTGATATCGAAATTTTCTATATTTTCATTATAGAATACCTCTGAATAATGGATCAGTAGTCTGCAACTTGCAAAAGATTTAAGTGTAATTATTAAGTTTAAGGACCTATGAAAGATCCAAAAAGAGCTAAAACGCTCCGAATAGTTCTCGGTTTGATTCTGTTAGTTCAGTTCATTCTCACTCTTGTAATCCTCCTTACAGATCACAACCTTCAGACTGATTTTGGAATATATCCAAAATATTTCATTCACTGGTATGGACTACTTGTAACTGGAATCATTGACATAATAGGTTTTGCACTGCTTGTTTCAATAAACAGTAGAAGAGTGGTGGCAGCCGGAGTTGGGTGGAGCGCTTTCATGGTTCTGTTCCAGATAGCTGATCTCGCCACATACAAGGAGGTAGGATTCAATTCAGTATCGCAATTTGCGACATATCTTTTCGGTTTTTCAAAATACCCTGGAAGTCTTTCCTATATTCCAGGGCTGTATGATATCCTTCTGGCAATCTACGTGATAGCACTGATAGTTGGGGTTCTGGGCATGATGGCCAGCAGGCCGGAATAATCATACTCTGATATCCTCTCTGCTCCGTACAGGCAATAATGTTTAAGATTCTTAGAGCGGCAGCTCGTGGACCCCGTTTTGAGAGTTCAAATGCCGTAACACTTTCCACATGTGTGAATTAGGGAATACCCTTTCTTAATTTAATCTGTTTTATGCTTTCCATATTGATTGCTGCTTTCAGATCAAAGTCAATGGTGAGACTTCATACATCACGTTAGGCTATGCGATCAGGGACAGAGAGTTTCGTGTCATGTTTTATGTTTCCGCACGAACACGTCTTGGACTGTTGATAAGCACCACGCAGTTCTATGACCATTACATCTCTCCATCCCAGTTAACATATGAATGTTTCGTGGTATCGAATGCTGTGAGACCTTTCTTCCTGTGGTCTCGTGTTCAGCATAACACTTATCTCTGACATCGAGAAAATGATTCCATACAAATCTACATGACCCAAAGTGCTTTTCCAGAAGGATTCTCTGATTCTCATCGGGATACAATATCACTTTGAGTTTTTTAATCATCGGTTCCATGGTACAATTGATATTAATGGACAATCTGCAATTCGCCTCGCAGAAGACCGGGGAACTGGTGCTCATAAGTGCGTTAAATTGAAGACCTTCTCCGTGTTACAGCGGAGAACAATTATTCTTATCTTACAGATATAGCGTCCGGGGGGATATACCGTAAATCAATGATGTCTGTCACTTCCCCTGATTCATACCCACAATTCTCGCAAAAATACCTGACATTTTCTTGATTTAATATCAGATTATTCCCGCACTTTGGACAAATGAAATTCCTGTCAAATTCTACCGCCAGGTTTTTATCATCCCCTTCTTTTTCTGCAAGAATTGTAATGGTGGGCCAGATCATGAGAAATGGAAATGCAGATCCCCACTTGAAATACGCTCCTGCAGGAAAGAGGTTCAGCAGTCTGTAGTCCTCAAGACCGGAGGATATGGCTGAAATCTCGACAAAACCAGCCTCCCTCAGAATCCCAGATATGTACTTTCTGGAAAGCACGAACGATGGATAATCCGATTGCGTTGATTGCTCCATCTCGGACGTTGAAAATGATGTTGCACCACGTCCTTTTCTATTCATTTGATTCAGAAATGATTTAATGTCATCTACCAGAGTTGCGATGGATGGTTTTGGGCTCACTGAAATTATGATGTGCCCTCCCGGGATAAGTATCCTTGAAATTTCTTGGAGTACGGGGAGGGGCTTGGATAAGAAGCTCAGTGTTCTTATCATGACCACTGTGCTGAAAGAGTGACTCGCAAATGGAAGATGATAGGCATTGCTTGCCACAAAGAGGCTTTTATTTCCTGTTGCTCTTCCTCTGTTCTTTCTGAGGAATGAGATATTTATATCGGTTCCAACATACTCTCCCGCGTAATTCTGTATTATTCCTGAAAGTCTTCCATTCCCAACCCCTATCTCCAGTACTCTAACGGTATTTCCTTTCTTCAGGAAATTTATAAGGATCAGCTTTTCAACACTCGTTACTTTTGATCTGCCTGACCAGAGAGAATCAAAATCAAAACGATCAAATCCACTGACTATTTCCATATCGCCGGACAGATTACTGTCCTTTGTGTTCCTCTTTGGTTTATCAGGCTCCATCCGTTCTACCTCTAAAAGTGCACCCTCTTCTGTGAAATCAGGCTTGGCAATACCAGGATTTTCGCCAATCTGACCGGCATTCTGTATTCACGGCAAGAATTACCTGATTTTATTATCTGATTATACAACTAATCCTTCTCCCTCAAGACATCCGATATAATAGAAATCCCTTTCTCCAACATACCTTCTGGAATTGTGATGGGAGGGGTAATTTTGAGGACGTTGTTTGACGGACCAGTGAGAGTGCATACAACTCCCTTTCTAGCTGCTTTCTCCCTTACATAAAGAGCATATTTCGGATCGGGCACTCCACTATGATTTACGAGTTCCACCCCTATCATGAAACCCTTTCCCCTAACCTCTAGAATTCTATTGTTCCTGATTTCACTCAGAGCATCCAGTATATATTTGCCCATCCTCCTTACATATGAAATCCTCTCCTCAGTAACTTTCCCAAGGACCTTGAGGGCAACGGCAGCGGTGAACATCGTAGCCGCCTGCATACTGATCAAATTCATCCAGTATATATTTGCCCATCCTCCTTACATATGAAATCCTCTCCTCAGTAACTTTCCCAAGGACCTTGAGGGCAACGGCAGCGGTGAACATCGTAGCCGCCTGCATACTGATCAAATTATTTCTGAAAAGAGGATATTCTTTATTGGAGAGCACTGCTCCAAGAGGAAGCCCAGCGCCGAGGGCTTTGCCCAAACAGATATAATCTGCCTTGAACCTGTACTTTTTTGAAAGAAACAATTCACCGGATCTGCCAAGAGCTGTGTAAACCTCATCCACTATAAGCCGCATACTGTATTCATTCAGCCAATCCTTTAGAGCATCTGCAAAATTGGAACTCATGACATTCATTCCACCATCTGACTGTATCAATTCTACTATGATTGCGCCTCTTTCAAGACTGAAGTGCCTTGATGCCTTCCGGAGAATCTTCTCATTGATGCTTATTGCAGTAGAATCGTCCATTCTTGAATTTGGAAATTTCAAATGAACAATCCGATTATGAAAATCAATCCCCTCTCCATTTGAAACAGCATTTGTTATAAAGTCTAGCCCATGGTATGATCCCTCAAAGGAGGCCAAAGCATTTCCGTAGTTCATCTCAAGAGCCGCATCGCAGGCCTCTGTCCCGGAGGTTGAAAATGCAACGTTCTTAAATGATGACATCTCCTTTAGTTTTGATATAAGACGCTCCGTGTACCTGTTATGGTATACAAGGTAGCTTATAGGTGGAAGAATGTCCCTGGCATGAATAAAATTGTATCCAACTGCCATGGCAGCTCCCGAAAAATCCAGGTATTTCTTCCTACCAATTATCACTGAGTACTTGCTTGCAGAGGTTACGTTCCCCCTGATCTGCCTGAATTCAGGCGTCACCACGGGTAATCCCTCCTACCTTGTAAGTTCTTCAGCGCTTTCAACTTTTAGTCCCTTCCTCCTTATGAAGATGATGACAAGGCTGATTATTATCCATATCACTATCATGAAATAGGCAACCATTAACGGTCCTGTAAGTCCAGCCAATGAGTAATATATTGCAATGGCCATGATGATACTTGCAATTGTGGGGCCAATTACATGGAATGGAAAATTGATCTTCTCTTTAGTTCTGTGTAGGAATAGTGCTAGGGACTGATTTGTTACTATGTGGTACATGAGGGTAAACACTGTTATGGCTGTAAACCAGGCGGAAAAACCGTAAAACAACCCATTTGAAACTCCGAGTACCTGGACAAATCCCGCCAGGGTTGCGGTAATGCCGACAACCAGAACAATGAAAAGCCATATAGTTGCAATATGCGGACTCTGATACTTCTTGTGTACTCTTGCGAGGCTCTTAGGTAAAACGCCGTCCCTTGCAAGGGCAAAGATTGTTCTAGCACCACTGTTTCCAAATATGACGGGAGACGATATCTGGGCAAAAATGACAATCAGGAAAGCTATGAATGCAACATCTATCCCCATATATTGCTGTGCAAGGTAAATTCCCGGGGCAAATGAACCCACTACGGTGGCGAAATTTGACCCTGATGATGCTACAATCGCATAGACGACAAACGTATCAAAGGCAACCATTATCAGGAGTGAAGTTACAATCGCCTTCTTTAGACTAGTCTTGGGGAGACGTGCCTCTTCTCCGAGTGATACAATCGAACCATACCCTCCGTATGCTAGGAATGCACCTACCACCATAGCGAGGAAGAAACCGTAAAGTCCATTCAGAGAATTGGTTATATTAAATGGAGCAAGGCTATGATTATGGCTGAGGCCCAGCAGAACCACACCTATTATTACAAAGAATACAATTTGCAGTAGACCGATGAATATAGCTGTTCTAGCTGCAACTTTGATGCCGAAATAACCGACTATCAGATAAAGAACGGGAACAATTAGACTCAACAGTACAACAGCATAAAATGGCAGTGTATAATTGAATAGTGCTATAAGGCTCACATATACAAACCAGCCAACGACAATGCTTGCCCCAACAATATCGCCGATAACCCAGAACAAGTTCCAGAAACCAACGCTTTTTGATAAATATTTGCTTCCAGTTCCAGCCTCTACAAACTTGAAATACCCACCAGCGTTTGCAATTTTCTCACTAAACACATAGACAGCAATTATTGCGAGAAAGAGGGTTGCACCAGCCACGAGAAAAGCGAGCGGCGCAGTAATTCCTCCAAAAACCATAGCAGTTACACCGGTAACTGCAAAGGCTCCAGCAGGGAATATAACAGCAACGGCATAGAACACAAGCCCCCAGAAGCTTACTGCATCATGCCTCAGTTTCGTCGGAGCGACACTACCACCGGAAGTTGTTGTATTATTTTCATTTGTCATTTCTCCACCTCGAATCTACCTTAAAGATATATGGAGAATAGTACTTAAACCTTCATGATTTAAGATCTTGAAAGCAAAATGTTATACCTTTCGTTTTTAAAATTTGGATAAAAAAAACAATTGAATTTTTTCCCAATCGGAGTAAATTCATGCACTTAGGATATTCTAATTCACACATGTCGTGAATTCACGATACGACACATTACAACTTGTTCGAACATTGAAAAAAATAAAAGAAAATACAATGAGAAAATTATTCCTGATTAGTGAATTTCAAGTATTCCTCAAGTGATTTTGTTTTACGACCGCTTACCTGAGCCCAGTAATAAAATACCAGGGCTACCGCCCCAACGGCAATGAAGTCCCACGGGAATTTTATGATGTTCAGTCCTCCGTAATTGCTTGGTCCAATATAGGACAGTATTGCTATGGTTACTAGCGCCACAACAAGCCAGAGACCCGATTTTATGTCCTGTATCGTAAAACCATTCTTCCTGTAGAAATACGCAAACATGACCAATCCTATTAACACTGCAGCAACGACCTCACCTGCAAGAGGCCAGGTGGACCAATAAACGACAAGGAATGTAAATATGAATGCTATAGGGGCAATCACCCTGGATCCCTTTAGAGTGAAAAGCCTTTCAACGTGTGGGGCAGTTCTCCTGAAGACATTAATTGAGGCTGGGCCCATTATGTATGCTATAACAAGGGTGGACGTCAGAATTCCCACCAGTAGGTGCCACGAAGGAAACTCATACACGAATACTAACCCAACCAGGAACCCCAAAATCAGTGCGTTTGCAGGCACTTTTGTCTTTTTATGAAGATTTGCAAATGTCTTGGGGGCGTAGCCATATTCTCCCATTGACTGGAATATCCTCGCAGGATAGGCGGCATAACTGATCCCTGCACCGGCCGGCGAGACAACTGCATCAATCAGTAATATTACAACGAGCCATCCAAGTCCAACTGCCGAAGCTTCCTTCGCAAAGGGTCCTGAAATGAGAACTGAAGAGCTCAGTGCACCCCAGTTCCCTGCTGTAACGCCTGCCGATGTCCAATTCAATGCACCTATAAACGCTACCTGCAATGCTATATATAAGGCAGCTACGAGAACGAGGGCAAGCAGCACAGATTTCCAGATATAATCCTTATTCTTTGCCTCTGCAGCCATGTTTACTGCAGCCCTGTACCCCTCGAACGAAAAAACTATTCCTCCAAGTACGAGTGCTGAGAAAACTCCGGAAAACCCATTATAAAATGTACCGTATAATACAAAGTTGCTGGGATGCATTGCAAGTGTGATGAGGGTGATTGCCGCAAGTGAAGGTATTGCCCATTTCCATATCATGATTCCACTCGTAACATTTCCAAAGATCTTAACAGCCTGAAGGTTTATCACAAGGATAACGAATAGTGTAATGACGGCAATCAGGTATCCCAGTGGCTGCAAAATTCCAGAAGAATTTACCACACCTGGCACAAAGAAAGAGAGGTATGTGACCATGGCAATTGCCTCGATCGGAGGAGTCATAATATCTGACAGCCATGCACCCCACCCTACAAGAAATCCAGTCATTTTCCCATGTGACATTTCACCTATCGGAGTCGAACCGCCGGCTAGGGGGAATGCTGTCGATACTTCCATAAATGTCAATGCCATAAAGGTCACAATAATAGCTGCCAACCCCCAGGAGGCAATAGCACCTATGGGGCCTGCGTAGGATGCTGCATAAAGTGAGGCAAACAGCCATCCGGAACCTATCATTCCCATGGAGTTCAACATCACAAGGTTAAAAAGACTCAAATCTTTCTTATAGCCCGTAGAAAATTTCTGTGTTTCATGAGCCATGAGACACAAAGAGTGGGACATATTTAAACTTGTCTACTGTTCAGGAAATACTTAAATGAGACAAATATTTTTAAGACAACTATCAAAAATCTAAATTTTTTCCAGATATTCCAACGGGATAAATTCTGTAATGATCCATTACTGCATCTGAAAGTGCTAAAGGATTTATTAGCTTCTTTCAAGTCTGAACTAATCTATATCACGAAATCCTGGGAATGTTTAGCAAGTTGGGGGATGTCAAAGCGTCAAGCCAGACGGCTATTCTTAAACAGGAAAACGGTTTGATGCCCCATGGGATGCAACAGAACAATCTTCATTCTAAGGGAGGATTACACGGCAAATGGAAGTAGAATTATTAGCAATGCTCTAAATGGGACGCAAATCAACCGACAAGCTAACTGATAAAATGCGTCAGTGGAAATACTTTGGAATACAGATTTTCATTCGATAGAAGAACTGCTGGCGATATCGCATTTCAAAGATCTAACATTTTAGAAATTACCTGTGTCCTGGTTACTGGTGAACCCAAAACACGTCCTTAACGACCCCCTTACGACTATTATTGGTCTGAGTTTTCACATCCAAATCATGAAATCAGTATCCGTATCTAATGAAGCCTGAGCATAACCATAAAATATACCATAAAAATAATATGACGTGAACCCCACTTTGAAAATATATACCCAAAAGATAAAACAAAATGCTATCACACTCAAGAATATGCTATCAAAACACAGAGTAGATATCGTAGCTGTTACAAAGGTTGCTCATGGGGATCCAAAATTCGCTGAAATCATGAATCTTGCTGGAATTGAATGGTTAGGGGATTCCAGAATACAAAACATAGTAAGGATGAGAAGGAAAGGAGTTGATAAGAGGATACTGCAGATAAGGTCCCCCCAGATTTCCGAGATTGCCTTGTCGGTTAAACACGCAGACGCAGCTTTAATTACAGAGCTTGAAATAGCAAAACGCATCGCATCTCAATCAAAGAGGGCGGATAAAAAATTTGGAGTCATAGTGATGGTCGAACTTGGAGACCTCCGGGAGGGACTAATGCCTGATGAAGTTGTCCCTTTCGTCAGAGAGATCTCAAATTACTACCTCGACTTTCTCGGTATTGGTACAAATCTAGGTTGTTACGGGGGTGTGCTGCCAACCATTGATAAAATAAACGTGCTCCTGTCCCTCAGGGATAACCTGATAGACAGTGGTATTGACGTACCAGTGGTCTCGGGTGGTGCGACGGATACTCTAAGTTTGATAGAGGAGGGGAGAGTGACGGGAATAAACCAGCTCCGTATAGGGGAAGCCATTATTCTAGGGAGAGATACAACGGGAAACAGGAATATTCCCTATTTAAATAAGGACACTATGCTGCTTGAAGCAGAAATAATTGAAATAAAAGAAAAGGCATCCAAGCCGTACGGGGAGATTGGGAGAGATTCGTTTGGCAATATTCCTGTCATTGATGATCTTGGAACGCGAAAAAGGGCCATAATTGCACTAGGAAAACAAGACGTTGATTTGGGACACCTTGTGCCGCTTGACCCGGATGTCAAGATTCTCGGGGGAAGCAGTGACCACATTATACTAGATATCCACGAAAGTGAGATAGATTATAAAGTTGGATCTGTAGTTCAATTTCTTCCAAGGTATCCCAGTGTTCTTAAACTGATGGGATCTCCTTACGTGAAAAGGGTGTATATTCCCTGATGGAAGGATCAGATTTTCTCTTTCAGATACCCATACTGCAGGTGTTCAACTAGACTTTAGCGTTGTTCAACGCTCATATCTTCATTTTGAATGAAGTTGCCAAAATATTTTTCCTGCCGACAGTACTTGTTATACTGCATTCCTCTATCTTCCCTCCATAGAAGAGTAGTTTCATTGATTCTTCGTAAAGATTCGTGAGGTTTTGATTCAGGATAATGGGAAAATCTTTTGCATAGTCCTTGCCGAATGCATTCTCCATAATCTCAACGCAACTCCTGCAATTATAGTCTATTCCCTTCAACAACTGCGCCGAGAATTTTTCCACGTCATCTTCGAGAACTATTTTTGCGTCCATATTCCCATTCCTCTTTCTTGATCACAACAAAATGAAAATGCGTTTACAAGGTGGATATCACAGTTCAAATAGAGTTTGCTGGATATGTTACCTATCAAACTTTTATCTGCAATTTGCGCGTGCATGTTCTTCTATGGTAAATGATTATATAACTATTATCATTATTTTCATAATATTCTTCTATCAAAATTAAATCATCCTGACTGATAGAACATTCTGGTCATCATGGCATATAGAAAGTTGTAAGGGAAACAATGAACAGATATTCGGATGAAGATACATAGGGGAGATACAATTTAGAATAGTCAACATTCAATTGCTCTTCTCATGGAAATCAATAAGTTTTACTCTGTGTTTATTGCTCGATGAAGGCCTGCGTAATAACTATAGGAAATGAAATACTCAAGGGTAAAACAGTTAACACAAATGCCGCAGAAATAGGTAGAATGCTTTACTTCTCCGGTTATGAAGTGTACAGAGGTTTGACTGTTCAAGATAATGAGGCAGAGATAAGATGGGCTTTGAAGTCGGTATTAGGCTTATGCGATATCATAGTTCTATCAGGAGGCCTAGGACCAACATTTGATGACATTACTGTTCTATCTTTTGCAAGAGAGGTTGGAGTCCCTCTGGTAAGAGATGAGGAGACGTACATTCGCATTAAGGAGAAAGCGGAGAAGAGGGGATTGCAGATGACAGAGGAGAGGGAGAAAATGGCACTGATACCTGATGGTGCAAGAACAATAACTAACATTGTTGGAAGTGCACCTGGAATAGAATTTAATGCGAAAGGAACCAGGGTATTCATTTTACCTGGTGTTCCAGAAGAAATGAGATCAATGTTAGAGAGTATAAGAAATAAGATAAAACTTAGGGACAGTTTTTATGAGGAGGAATCAATAACCATAAAGGGGGTTTTCGAAGCATCCCTTGCGCCCTTCGTGAAGAAGCTTATGAATTCGCATGGTGATGCAGTATATATAAAAACTCACCCTGGCACGTCCAAGGAAGGTGAACCCGTCTTAGAGGTTGAGGTATCATCAAAATCAGATGATCAAGCCAAAGCCAAGGAAATTGTGAGGAGCATTTTAAATGAAATAGCTTTAGAAGCACAAAACATAAAGGATTTAGAGTCCCCCAAGGAGGGGCATAAATAAAACGTCTTAGGGTTTGCATGTCAATTAGGGTTTAATCCTTCAATGCTTATTTCAGGAATATGGAAATACCGAGTTTGACGGTAAATGAGTTATGAAACATTTCGCAATTTTCATTAGTCTAATTGCGATGATGAATAATGACAAATGATAGATTCATGGTGATAGATGGGAAGAAAGTGCATTACTTGGAGAATAAGGTGGATAAAGCTAAGGACACACTCATATTGCTTCACGGGAAATCTTTCAACGCTCAAACCTGGAAAACTATCAATGCAGACGATGAAATAAGTGGAATGGGAATTAATTTTATTGCGGTTGACTATCCGGGATGGGGGAATTCTGAGGCAAACGAGAGGTTCTGGCCCCCTACCGAGAAATACGACAATGCCGCTGAGTTCATAGACATTTTTTCCAACCAGCTTAAATTATCAAAATTTTCATTGCTCGGTGCGTCCTTCTCCGGCCCGTTTGTTGTATCATTTGCCTCATCCCATCCTGAAAAAATTAATAAGTTAATTTTTGTGGGAACAGTCTGGTCTGAGGCACTGTCAAGCGATATTAAGCAAATTGATAAACATTCGCTGATAATCTTCGGAGAAAAGGACGAGGTGATTCCCCCAGGTACGTCAAAAAAATATTCAGACTCACTCAAATCAAGTCAGCTATTCATTGTAAAAAACGCTAGACATGCATTGTATCTTGACAAACCGGAAGAATTCTTTCAAATACTCAAAGGCTTTCTATTGAGCCACTTGCCTTGAAAACGTCTACCGTGTTATCAAAGAATGAATAATATGACTAACATTGATATATGCAACGGGCCCAGTGTGATTTGTATCTTTATTGGTTC
>Ga0078972_1005890_pt1 | contig 30241 bp, 13 predicted proteins | sample YelNatPaOPGAMG01_FD_67568 | JGI IMG/M metagenome (GOLD analysis project Ga0078972, IMG submission 67568) | Hot spring thermophilic microbial communities from Obsidian Pool, Yellowstone National Park, USA - OP-RAMG-01 (SPADES assembly) (version 2) | ecosystem: Environmental > Aquatic > Thermal... | reverse complement strand
AACTGTGAATCACGTATATCAAAACGATCCATGAAGTGATATTTTCAAAATGCAAAGATAACCATTTGTGTTGAATCTTTTTGTTTATTCGCTCTTCATCCTATTTATCTCCGTACCTTAAGCATAGCCATGATGTAACAAATAAAAATTCAATAAGTATCTGACACCTATAAAAATTTATATAAGTATTATCTTATACTAAGCTACGAATAAAATACGAAGGAAAAACAAATAGAAACAACGATATCAGAGGATCAGTCAGCTTGAATATGAAGCAACTGCAAAAAGACAAAAAAGGACATTAGCCGAACAAATACACACAATCCAAACTTTTGTGAGGTTGCAAAAATATCTGCCAAAATACAGTAACTGCTTTATTTTAAGAAAAGCGGGAATGAAATACCACTCCTTTGAGGTATGTAGCGATAAAAGAATTATATTTGCCACTACAATTGTTATTTTATATTTTAACGCCTACCTCTTCATATAACATTGACTGTTAAATTATTATACCACAGCCCGCATGTAATCTGATTGACCTCAAACAAACTTTGACATAATCCACTGAAAACCATGAAACGAATTATTTCAGTTGCGCTGTTGCTAATAATACAACATTTTGTATTTGGACAACAACCCTCTCCATTAATAATAAAAAAAATATCCACGTATCAAGGATTATCCAATTCTGTCATAAATGCCATTGTGCAAGATAACAACGGATTTATGTGGTTTGCAACTGAAGACGGATTAAACCGATACGACGGATATACGTTTACCGTGTTTCGACATGATACACACGATCCAAACACTATTTCCAATAATTTTATATCTGATCTTTACAAGCAACCCGGATCAAACCAATTATGGATAGCTACAAATAACGGTTTAAATCTCTATGATTATGATAAAAACCGGTTTATCCACTTCATACACAACGACCATAATGCGTTCAGTCTTAATAATAACTTAGTTTCTAGGATCGCAAAATCGAATGATACCAATCTTTGGATCGGAACAAATGGTGGAGGAGTCTCTTATTTTAACCTGAAAAGCGAACATTTTATACATATTATGAATGTTTCGGGTAGCGATTCTCATTTTAACGACGGGAGGGTTTCAGCTTTGCTGGAAGATAGTTATGGCATCCTTTGGATCGGGACTCAAAACGCAGGCCTTTACGCATATGACATCAAGAAGAATAAAGTTGTCCATTATAAACAAGGTCAAAAAGGGACTAACTCAATCCCATCAAATATCATTAATGTGATTTTTGAAGATCGAAATCACAATTTATGGATCGGCACGAATGGCGGACTTAGTCTTTTTGAGAAGAATACTAAGAAGTTTATCACTTTTGTCCATCACCCAAATGATCCGAGCAGTCTCAGTTCGAATATTGTAAGAAACATTATACAAGACAGGGAAGGTGTCATCTGGGTTGGAATACAATCGGGAGGGATCAGTAAATTTCGTTTGAGTTCAGCTATGCTTAAAAATCCAAATCGTGCTATTTTTCAAAATATCTATGAGTCAGATGATGAAAGCGGATTATCTTATTCTACTGTACAAGTTTTGTATGAAGATAAAGACAATAATATATGGATCGGAACCTATAAAGGAGGCATTAATTTTATCAGTGGCACCCCTGATCAATTCTTTGTTATAAATCAAAGCAAAAACAATAAACCCGGGCTTTCTTATCATAAATTATGGGGTATTTGCGACGATAATCAAGGCAATATCTGGATAGGAACAGATGGGGGTGGCATTGATGAATATAACCCTTCCTTAGGCATTATCAAGGTATTCAAACATTCGGATAAAAATCCTCGTTCCTTAAGTGACAATGCCATCCTAAGCGCTTTAAAAGACAAGAAAGGTAATTTATGGTTTGGCACTTATAGTGGTGGGTTGAATCAATATGATCCCAAAACAGGGGGATTTACCCATTACGAAAATATACCGGGTGATTCAACCAGTCTTCCGAATAATGATGTTCGCGTTATTTACGAAGATGCTCAACATAATCTATGGGTGGGAACAAACGGAGGAGGGTTATCTTTGCTATATCCAAATAACCATACGTTTAATAATTCTATCATGCAAAAATGGGGACTAACCGGATCGAGCGTAAGAGCAATGATACAAGATAAAGCCGGAAATTATTGGATAGGTACTTATACCAACGGGGTCTATTATATCAATCGATTAACATCAACAATCACTCATTTTCTACACAATTCAAATGATACATGCAGTCTTGGAGATAATACTGTTTTTTCTATTATTCAGGATCACAAAGGGAGAATTTGGATTGGGACTGATGGAGGAGGACTAAGTCTTTATGACCCAAACCAAAACAATTTTAAGAATTATAACGAAAATAACGGGTTAGCCAATAATAACATAAAAGCACTCCTTGAGGATAAATCGGGAAATATTTGGCTTAGTACTATCAAAGGAATTTCTTGTTATTCCGTGCAAAAAAAGTACTTTATCAATTATGACAATCAAGATGGCGTTCCTGCCGGAGAATTTGCTGATGGATCAGCCTTATTTTCAAAAGGTATCATGTATTTTGGGAACATGTATGGCTTATGCTATTTTAATCCAGAACGCGTAGAGAAAACCGTTCTTCAGCCGGTTGTTCACATTGTCGATTTTCAACTATTTAATCAAAGCGTGAACATACGATCTGCTCAATTTCCGGATAGCCCGTTATCTCACAATATTATCAATACTCGTGAGATCACATTGAATTACAAACAATCCTTTTTTACCCTTGTTTTCTCTGCGCTTAATTATCAAACTCCAGACAAAATTCAATATGCCTATATGATGAAAGGGCTTGATAATAGCTGGAATTATACAGGAAATGAACGTATTGCCACTTATCGAAATTTAAAGCCCGGGCATTATGTTTTCATGGTTAAAGCAACCAATATCCCAAAAGATTGGGGAAGTGCTTATACCTCTTTAGTAATTAATGTACTGCCTCCTTTTTGGGAAACCTGGTGGGCGTATTTGATCTATTTTGTTCTTCTGTTGGGAATCATCTTTCGAATTTATAGATATTATCAACAAAAAAATATCTTGAAACAAAACCTCCTTTTCGAGAAAATCACAAGACAAAAGGAGCATCAATTAAATCAAGAGAAACTTCGATTTTTTACAAATATTACCCATGAATTTCGTAGTCCTCTTACGCTAATCATAGGACCTCTTCAAGATTTACTCAGAGAATCAAAATTACCAGCGCCCATTATGCATAAATTGATGCTCATGCACAGAAACTCGAATCAATTGCTTAACTTAATTGATAAGTTGCTTGAATTTAGAAAGGTAGAGGCCGGAGAAATGAAACTTAGAATTGTTAGAGGTAACATTGCAAGCTTGCTCAAAGAAGTTTATTATTCATTCAATCCACTCTTTGCTCACAAGAACATTGAGTTTATCATTGAGACGTGTGCTGATGAAGTAGATTTATGGTACGATCCGGAAAAAATAGTCATTATTTTGAATAATCTTCTATCCAATGCTTATAAATACACCCATAAAGGAGGGAAAGTATCGCTCGAACTTACCTGTGGCAACGAAAATGACAAAGAAGTCGTTATGATAAAAGTCAGAGATACCGGCATTGGCATTTCAGAAAGACACAAACAAAATATCTTTGATCAATATTACCGAATTGAGGAGGTGAAAGAAGCCCAAGGTTATGGCATCGGACTTGCCTTGACAAAAAATCTGGTTTTGCTGCTTAAAGGGGATATTTCTGTTGAAAGTGAATTGGGCAAAGGATCCTGTTTTACGGTTACATTATTACGAGGAAATCAACATTTTTCTGAAGATCAACTCTTCAATGACGGAGAAAAACCAACCCTCAACATGAATGCCATGCTCAAACTTGAAGGAGGGGAAATGGCTTCTGATCCATCAACTGAACCCGATATACCGTCACAACAAGATGATCAGAAAAAAATCATCTTAGTGGTCGAAGACGATCATGATATTATGTCCTACATTAAGGATTCATTCGTGGGAGAATTTAGAATTTTAGAAGCTTCGAACGGAGAAATTGGATTAAAGTTAGCTGCCAAGTATCTGCCTGATATTATCATCACTGACATCATCATGCCTAAAATGAATGGGATGGAGTTGTGTAAACGGGTGAAATCAGACCTCAAAACCTGTCATATTCCAGTTATTATGCTTACGGCATTGAATACCCTTCAATACAAAATGGAAGGGTACGAAATCGGCGCTGATTCCTATATTACGAAACCGTTTAGTACATCATTGTTAGCTTCACGGATTCACAACCTGATCAAATCAAGGAATCTATTAGCAGAACACATCTCTCGGAGTTTATTATTTCAACCTGAAGAGGTACAGCTTGGACTGAAAGACGAGAAATTCATTTCAGATGCCATCGAGATCATAGAAAGAAACATTTCAAATGAAAAATTTGATGCACTATTTCTTGCAGAAGAATTAAACATGAGTCAATCTGCCTTATACCGCAAATTAAAGGCGCTATCCGGCTTTACCATTGCAGAGTTTATAAGAGGAATCCGTCTGAAAAAAGCGGCGCAATTGCTCCGTTCGCAATCCTACACAGTTTCCGAAGTGGCTTATATGGTCGGATTCAACGATCTCAAACATTTTAGAAACTGTTTTAAGGAACAATACAAAGTGTCCCCATCCGATTACATGAAATCGAACTCATCTTTAAAGGATGAAGATTTGAATCATTGACAATCAACACTTAGCATAACTATTGTTAATTCAAATTAGTTATTTTACCCCCTCATTCTGACTGAATTTACCCCCTACGTGATGGGTTATTCATCTTACATTTGCAATGTGAGACAAGTTTCTATTTGTCTCATCTCTGTATTTTTTATTAACAATTAAATTTTATTATCTTATGAAAAACCACAATCCATTTGTTGTTTATGTCTTAAGATTGCTCGTTTCATTAAGCTATAACCAGAATAGCCATTTGATGATAGGAAGCAATAGCCCTCCATTAACCTTATCAAAATCAATTGGTTGTAAAAGAAAATATTGGCAAACTAAATTATCAACAGAGTCAAAATTAAGACTAAGAATGCCAGCATTGTCAATAATGAATAAAAAAACAAACATCTCGATTACATAAACTGAGCTGACAATAAACAGCATTACTTCAAACTAAAACGCAACAAACATGAAATCTTTACTTAATATAGTGGGTAAATTTATAGCTATCACTCTTTTTTTAGGGATTAGCTCAACTGTGTTTGGCCAGGAATTAAAAATCACTGGCCAAGTTACCGATACACAAGGACGCCCCATGCCGGGAGTCACCGTTGTAATCCAAGGCACTACAAAAGGAACTATTACTGATGCAGATGGCAAATACACTCTACAAAATATAGCCCCAAAGCAAACCTTAGAATTTTCATTTGTAGGGATGCAAAAAAACATAGTGCAAGTGGGAAACCGTTCAGTGATTAATGTTACCATGACAGAATCAGCTACCGGATTGAATGAAGTAGTAGTAGTGGGTTTTGGAACACAAAAAAAAGAGGATCTAACAGGAGCCGTAGGAACCGTAAACTCTAAAAGCCTAGAACAGATTCCAGTTCAAAATGCAGTACAAGCCTTGCAAGGTGTAGTACCTGGATTAAATATAACACAAAGTGGAGGTGGTAATTTGGAAAATACACCAAGTATCAATATCCGTGGTATGGGAACTATTGGACAAGGCTCCAATGGGAATCCTCTCATTCTGATTGATGGAACGCAAGGGGATATTAATAGCATCAACCCTCAGGACATTGCTAATATTTCTGTATTGAAAGATGCTGCTGCATCATCAATATATGGGTCACAAGCAGCTTTCGGGGTTATTTTAGTTACAACTAAAAGAGGTAAAGTCGGGAAAACTTCTGTGAATTACAACAATAGTTTTCGTTGGAACTCTCCATTATTACTTCCTCAGATGATGGACTCATATACCTTTGCCAACTATTTTAATGATGCTAACGAAAATAGCGGTGGAGGTCCTATTTTTGATGCCGCATGGCTTCAACGCATTAAAGACTATCAGGCTGGTAAATTAGGAAATAAAACTACCATACCGAATCCAAGCAATCCTCAATATTGGCTAGACGGTTATTCAGGTGGTAATGCTAATACCGATTGGTATAAGGCAATTTATAAATCAACGGCTCCTTCACAAGAACATTCCATTAATGTAAATGGAGGAAATGAAAATGTGACGTACTATATTTCAGGTGATTATTTAAACCAAGTAGGATTAATGCGATTTGGGGGAGATAACTTTCAACGTTATAATTTAACCAGTAATATTACCGTAAAAATATCTCCAATTGCATCAGTCAGCTATAATGGAAAATTCATTCGAGAGGATTATGCACGGCCATCAGCTGAAACGAATAGCCTCAATCAAGACCTTGCCCGTCAAGGCTGGCCTACCGCCCCTCTTTATGATCCCAACGGATATTTGTTTTCATCTCCATCTCCCGCTTTAGCTCTTGCAACCGGAGGTAGAGACCAACGGCAAGATGATTGGACTTATCATCAAGTAACCTTTTTATTAAATCCCATCAAAGGCTTAAATATACATGCCGATTTAAATTATCGGATTAACGACAATTTTCGGCATTGGGACGTACAACAAACTTACAACCACGATGTTAATGGTAATCCTTATGTGTATAACAATTATTCGGATGTTCATGAAGAAGCATATCGGGAGAATTATTTCAATCCAAATCTTTATACTGATTATACGAAGGAAATCAATGATAATCACTTTAAGTTAATGGTAGGGTATCAGTCTGAAATCGACTATACAAGATTTTTTTCTGCCGATAGACAAGGAATTATTGTTCCTTCTGTAACAGTAATAGATGCTACGTCAGGAATGGATTATTCAAACAAAGCACAACCACCACTTGTTAGTGGAAATAATCAACAATGGTCAACGATGGGTATTTTTGGGCGTTTTAATTACGATTACGCTGGCAGGTACCTTTTTGAAGCTAACTTAAGAGAAGATGGAACGTCTCGTTTCCAAAGGAATCAACGATGGAATCTTTTCCCATCCTTTTCTGCTGGATGGAATATGGCACAAGAATCGTTCTGGAAACCTTTGCAGCAATACGTAAATAATCTAAAAATCAGAGGATCTTATGGCGATTTAGGAAATGCCAATACATGGAATTGGTATCCAACTTATGTCACAATGCCTATCGGAATTGCCAATGGTCAATGGCTAATAAATGATCAACAACCTAATACCGCTTCAGCTCCTGGTTTAATTAGTACTACTCTTACTTGGGAACGAGTAAGGACTTGGGATGCAGGAACTGATTTTGGTGCATTCAACAATCGATTAACCGGATCCTATGATTACTATGTCCGATACACAAATGACATGGTTGGACCTGCTCCTCAATTACCTAATATATTGGGGACAGCTGTACCAACAGAAAACAACACAAACTTAAAAACAACCGGATTTGAGGTGGATGTAGCCTGGAGAGATCAACTTAAAAATGGGTTTGGCTATTCCATCAGTTTGTCATTATCCAATGCAATGACTACAATCACCAAATATCCTAATCCAACCGGAGATTTATCAACCTATAGAACAGGAGAAAAAGTAGGTGAAATTTGGGGATACCAGACCATCGGCATTGCTCAAACGCAAGATCAAATGGATCAACATCTCGCTACTTTGCCCAATGGAGGTCAAAATGCATTGGGAACCCAATGGTCAGCCGGAGATATCATGTATGCCGATTTAAACCATGACGGGAAAATTGATGGTGGAGCATATACACTAACAAATCACGGAGATTTGAAAATTATTGGAAATAGTACACCACAATATAATTTTGGTATTGACTTAGGAGCAACCTGGAAAGGATTTGATTTTAGAACTTTCTTTCAAGGTACACTTAAACGCGATTATTATCAAAATAGTTACTACTTCTGGGGTGCATGGAGTTGGGGAGAATGGTGGTCAACCGGGTTGAAACAACAAGAAAATTACTTCCGAAACAATCCAAATGATCCATTAGGGGTCAACCTCAATTCATATTATCCAAGACCTCTGTTTGGCAATGGCAAAAATCAGCAAACACAGACACGTTATTTACAAAATGCAGCTTATATTCGATTGAAAAACATTCAATTGGGATATACTATTCCGGAGTCTCTAACAAGAAAAATAGCGATTCAAAAATTAAGGGTTTTTGTCTCTGCTGAAAATATATGGACGGGTACTAAATTGGCTAAAATGTTTGATCCCGAAACCATTAATGGCGGTTGGGGTGGTAATGTATATCCATTACTGAAAACAGTGTCATGTGGATTAAGTGTAACTTTTTAAAATTGTAGATTATGAAAACATTTAAATTTCTATTTCTTTTAACCGGAGTCTTGGGTGTCCTATCCTCTTGTCAAAATTTTTTGGATAGACCACCATTGTCAAGTATTACTCCACAGCAATATTTTACGAATGAATCTCAATTGGCAGCCTATGATATTAATATGTACGGCGTCTTTCCAACGCATCAACCATGGACATTTGGAACATTTGGTTTAGATGCCGGCACAGATAACATGGCTGCTATGTGGTATAGCAATGTATATGTACCAGGCCAATGGAAAGTAGCAGCCTCAGGGGGGGATTGGGAATTTTCTAATATTTATCAGGCAAATTACTTTCTTGAAAATGTTATTCCAAAATGGAAAAAGGGAGAAATATCAGGAGATCCCAATAATATTAAACATTACATTGGTGAAATGTATATGATTCGTGCTTTTGTGTATTTCCAAAAGCTTCAAGATTTTGGTGATTTCCCAATAGTAAAAAGGACACTTCCTAATAATATGGATTCATTGACATTGGCAGAAAAACGTGCTCCATGTAATGAAGTAGCCCGGTTTATTATTTCCGATCTCGATTCAGCCATTAACATGATGGAAACAGTATCTCCGGATGGGCACAAAAACAGGTTATCAAAATATAGCGCCCTCCTTTTTAAATCACGAGTTGCTTTATATGAAGCTACATGGCTTAAATACTTTGCCGGAACAGCTTTTGTCCCTAATGGTCCTAATTGGCCAGGTAAAAGTAAAGATTATAATGCAAATTATCAGTACCCGACAGGCAATATTGATAGTGAGATATCATATTTTCTCAATCAATCCATGGATGCGGCCAAACAAGTTGCAGATGTGATTCCATTGGTAAATAACACCATGACTGCAGAACAACAAACAGGCCTTGCATTTAGTCAAGCCAGTGATCAGAATCCTTATGCTCAAATGTTTAGTTCTGTGGATATGTCCGGGTTTAGTGAAGTGCTAATGTGGAGAAGATATGATAAAGGATTGGGGATTACACATAATGTACCTGTTTACGAAGAAACCGGTAATGACGGGGATGGCACTACACGAGGTATGGTTGATGGATTCTTAATGGCTAATGGATTACCTATTTATGCTCAAAATTCAGGGTATATGGGAGATGATAGCATTTCGAATGTACGCAAAAATAGAGATGGTCGGCTTTGGTTATTTTTAAAACAACCCGGACAAATTAATGTTTTATATCCTAGCGTTTTGGGAGATCATGCTACACCTGTAGAACTTATTCCAAATATTACATCGAGTAGTGCAGAACAAAATTACTCTACAGGATATGCCATTCGCAAAGGACTAAATTACGATCAAGCCCAATGTGCTAATGGAGGGGGTTATACGGGTGCAATTGTATTTAGAGCCGTAGAAGCTTATCTAAACTATATGGAAGCCGATTATTTATTAAATGGTAATTTAGATAGCAGAGCACAATCCTATTGGACACAAATCAGACAAAGAGCAGGCGTTGATCCCAATTTCAACAAAACCATTGCAGCTACAAACATGTCGAAAGAAGCATTGAATGATTGGGGAGCGTATTCTGCAGGACAGTTGGTTGATCCGACATTGTATAATATTCGAAGAGAGCGCCGCTGCGAATTATGGGCAGAAGGGTTGCGTCACATGGATCTTCAACGTTGGCGTGCTATGGATCAGATGATCACTACACCTTACCATATTGAAGGATTTAAACTATGGGGACCAATGCAAAATTGGTACAAAGATAGCAATGGAAATTTGACGTTAACTTATGGTATCGGAGATGCAAGTAATGTTTCGTCACCGTCTCTAAGTATGTATTTACGTCCTTATGAAAAAACTCAAACATCACTTGTATATAATGGATATAGATGGGCAATGGCACATTATTTAGAGCCCATTTCTACACAAAACTTTTTGATTACATCAAAAAATAATGATGTATCAACATCTCCTCTCTATCAAAATCCGGGGTGGCCGACAACAGCAAATATGCCGCCAACAGGATATTAGTCATTAAGGTAAAGTTTTAACAATCAAATAGGTCGGCATCAAAATTATTTGCCGACCTATTTTAAAATCACTCGTGTCTAAAGAAAAATTTCAATAAGCCATTTATAGTAGAGGATGTCACTTAATTACTAATTCGTATAACACTGTCTATTCTGATTTTAAATAAGAATATAAATAGGCGTAAACGAAAACAACTAGAGCTTCAAAAAGATATTTTATTGATAGATAAAAGCATATTGCTATAAAAACTCGTTTTATATAGTAGAATTTATATTTTTATGAGAAGAAAAATTGTATGCATTATATTATTGATAATGACTATTGTTGGTGCTAATAGTCAATCAAAAACTTATTTCGTCTCTTCTTCCGGAAACGATAATAACTCCGGGCTTTCAATAAAAGCAGCATGGAGAACTATCTCAAGGGTAAATCAAACTATATTTCAACCGGGGGATGTCATACTTTTTAAATCCGGTGATATTTGGAATGGTCAATTACACCCTAAAGGCTCCGGTGTAGCCGGAAAACCAATAATTATAAATTACTATAGTAATCACTATGATGATAAAACAAAACCTGTCATTAATATAGGAGAAGCTGAGGGTGCAGCTATTCAGCTTGTTAATCAGTCGTGGTGGGAAATACGGAATATTGAAGTGACAAGTGGAGCCTCTCCTAAGCTTGGAATTGGACGTCAAGGCATTGTCGTTATAGCAAAAGGAGCAGAACACCATATTGAACATATCATTATCAGCAATTGCTACATACATGATATTTGGGGGCAACTTGGGGGCGATACGCCTTATACTGGTTATAATAGTTGTGGCATTTTAGTTAAAATTGAATCAGATAAAACAAGAAAAAGAACCATAGCTTCTTCTATTAATGATGTTTTGGTTGAAAATAACAGAATAGAACGCTTTGATAAATGTGGCATTATTGTTTCCGGACGGAATAATATAATTGTTCGCAACAATTATATAGAAGACACTGGCGGTGATGGGATATTTGTCAATGGCTGTTATAAAGGATTGATTGAAAACAATGTGGTAAAGCGTTCTTGCTTAAGATCGGGTGATCCAAACTTAATTGGTGGAAAAACCTGGTGGCCTCATACAGCGGCTTTATGGATTGCGGATTGTGACCAAACGATTATGCAATTCAATGAAGTTTATGATACTGGAAGACAACCCGGGAATGGTGATGGTGAAGCTTATGATTTCGACTTTAATTGTAAAAACTGCATACTTCAGTATAATTATAGCAATAATAACCATGGCTTTTTATTGATTATGTATAAAACATTTAAAAATATTGCTCGCTACAACATAAGCCAAAATGATCAAAGCCATTTAATACAAATGCAGTGTGATACAAGCGAGGAGAATCAAATTTACAACAATGTTTTCTATGTAGATTATGGGACGAGTGATATAGATTATTTTTGTGGACATGACAGTGTTAAGAGTAAACTTGGAGCAAGTTTTAAAAATAATATTTTCTATGCCACAGGACAAGGTCGTTTTAGATCTGTATATACTCAAGGAGATGTTTTAGTCAGACAATATAACGATTCTGTAGTATTGCCTCATCCATTAAGAGGAACATTATTCTATCATAATTGCTACTTTGGGCCATGGTTAAAGGGATTACCTGATGACCCTGAAAAATTGATTGCTGACCCAATGTTCGTTGCACCTGGAACAGGAGGCATTGGTCTTTCGACATTAAATGGCTACAAACTACAGGCTGATTCTCCATGTATCAATAAAGGCATAAGAATAGACTTGGACAGTAAACTTGATTTCTATGGCAATCCGATAAACGAAAGAGCTCCTGATTTTGGAGTTTTTGAAATGAACAAATCAAATCCGGAGTTTTTAATGATGCCATAACTGAGAATTATTCAGAAGGGATTGAACTTGTCAAATATCGCTTGACCTGAGTAAACAAACTTTCCCTGAAACAATTATATATCCTCATCTCAAAATTGCATTGAACTATTGAATTTGAGATTTAGGCATGAGAGTTCTTTGTTTTCCAATTAAATTAATAACCATAACGAGCTCTCGATTACTGCACTGAATGCAATGTGGAAAATAAAACAAGGTAGTATGAATTTGACACTTTCCATTTTTGGATGAATCAATTTTTTATCATGAAACGTTATGAAACTATACAATTAAACATATTTTCACGTGAAATCATTATTATCATTTATATTTGCTGTGTTAGCATTCCAACCTGTTTTTGGCGCACAAGTAATTAAAATCAATCCTGACATTAAATATCAAACTATTGAAGGATGGGGAGTTTCTTTAATGTGGTGGGCACATCAGGTTGGAGATACCTTCTCTGACGCTCAAATTGACACTTTGTGTACGTGGCTGGTGAGTCCTGATGAGTTAAATATGAACATCTTCCGGTATAATATTGGAGGCGGAGATAATCCAGCCCATCATCACATGCGTCCCGATGCCCAAATGCCAGGGTATTTAGCCTCAAAAGATACTCCTTATAATTGGAATCAAGATGCCGGACAACGTAAAATTCTCTTGAAGATTCATCAGCTTAAAAAGAATGCAATTTATGAAGCAGCAAACTATTCCCCACCCTACTGGATGACAATAAGCGGTTGCTCTTCAGGTAATACCGATGGCTCTGATAATCTTCAAAATCAATATTATAATGCGTTTTCAGATTATCTCACTACAGTGGTAAAACATTATCATGATGTTTATGGCATTCGGTTTAGAACGCTTTCTCCTTTCAATGAACCATTTTCAAGTTGGTGGAAAGCTTATGGATCACAAGAAGGATGCGCATTCTCTCAAGCCAATCAGGAGCGTTTAATCAAAGCATTATATTCAAATTTGAAAAAGAAAAACATGCTATCCTATTGCAGTATTGCTGCTATGGATGCAAATAGCATGGATGAATGCTTAAGAGGTGTTGAAAATTATGAAAAGGATGGGGTTCTTCCATTCATCGGACAAATCAATACACACAGTTACAACGGGGTAAATCGCGATTCATTATATCTGTTTGCTCAAAAACATCACATTCGACTTTGGCAGTCAGAATCAGGCCCTTTGGACATCAAAGTTCAAGGCTACGACAATTTCTTGATGATGGGAAAGCGAATTGTAACAGACATGCGCCAATTGAAACCGGTAGCCTGGTGCGATTGGCAATATATGAGTGGAGGGTTAGGCAGCGTTTGGGCATTAGTGGGTTATAACGAAAATTTAAAAGTTTATGAACGCACAAAAGGATTTTATATCCGAAAACAATTCTCAAAATACATTTTACCGGGCTATGCGTTTATCGGCGATAGCGACAACAATTCCATTGCTGCTATCAGTCCTGATGGTAAAAAAATGGTTATTGTGTATGTAAATGAATTGAATGAACAAAAACCGTTGCAATTTGATTTGTCATCTTTTTCTCATGCAACTCTTCAGCAAGCATTGGTGACAAGTGAAAAAGAAGATTGCAAAGAGGCGTCTTTACCAATACCTATTGATTCTCTTCACCCAACTTATTTGATGAAACCTAAATCAATAACGACTTTTGTTTATGACATTCAACAATAATATGTAGTTACAATAGTAAACAAACAATTAAATCGAATTATACAAGATGATTATGAAAAAATGCAAGTTATTTTGGCTCTTGTTTTTGTTTTTTGTTAGTACTGCTTTTCTCCAAGCACAGCAACCTGTCAAGCATACCTTTGCTTTAGGCGACAGTGACTTCCTTTTGGATGGGAAACCGTTTCAAATGATTTCCGGGGAAATGCATTATACACGTATTCCGAGAGCAGCATGGCGAAGTCGGATGGAGATGGCGAAAGCCATGGGATTAAATACCATCAGCACTTATGTGTTTTGGAATGAGCAGGAGCCACAGCCAGGGCATTTTGATTTTTCGGGAAATCGTGACATAGCAGCCTTTGTACGGATGGCCCAGCAAGAAGGGCTTTGGGTCATTATTCGTCCCAGCCCTTACGTGTGTGCCGAATGGGAATTTGGCGGCTATCCTTATTGGTTGCAAAATATACCTGGATTGGTGGTGCGAAGCATGGAACCACATTATATGGCAGCATACAAAGAGTATATTGATACCGTAGGGAAACAATTAGCCCCGTTACAAATTAATCATGGTGGCAATATTCTGATGGTCCAGGTAGAAAATGAATATGGTTCATATTCTAATGATAAAAAATACTTGGCCATGAATCGGGATTTATTTCAGCAAGCAGGCTTTGACGGAATATTATATACCTGCGATCCGGCAGATGCCATTCAAGCCGGTCATTTGCCCGGACTGTTAGCAGCGGTTAACGGGTTAGACAATCCAGCAAAAGTAAAACAAGTGATTCGTTCAGTGAATCAAGGAAAAGTACCTTATTTCATATCCGAATGGTATCCCGGTTGGTTTGACTGGTGGGGAGCGCCACATCACACCGTTGATACGGAATCAAGCGCAGCCCGATTAGACTCGGTTCTGGCTGCAGGAATCTCCATCAACATGTATATGTTTCACGGCGGTACAACACGTGGATTTATGAATGGAGCCAATTATAATGATCATACTCCTTATGAACCGGAAATAAGCAGTTATGATTATGATGCTCCGTTAGATGAAGCAGGAAATCCGACGAAAAAGTTCTATGCCTTCCGTGCAGTCATACAAAAACACTTGCCCAAGGGTGACATATTACCCGCCGTTCCCGCTGCAAAGAAAGCAGTAACCACTCCATGGATTCATTTTACGGTAGCACAAAACCTGATGAGTGCTTTACCTGCACCAATTTTGAATCCATCACCGCTCACTTTTGAACAATTGCATCAAGCCTATGGATTTGTGCTTTACCGCACGGTTTTGAATGGAAATGGCAAACAAGGCATCTTGAAAATTGATCAATTGCGAGACTATGGCATTCTCTTTATCAACGGGAAACGGGTAGGAACACTCGATCGCCGATTGAATCAGGATAGTTTGGCCGTTGTTATGCCCAAAGGGAAAGTAGTATTGGATATATTGGTTGAAAACCTTGGGAGAATCAACTTTGGTCCGTATTTATTGCACAACCATAAAGGAATAACCCATCAGGTTTTGTTGAATGGAAAAACGATCACAGGATGGCAAATGTTCCGATTCCCTTTCCAAACCATGCCTTTGTTGAAATCGGCAAACAGCTCCATTATCCCCAATCAACCCATATTGCGAAAAGGCATCTTACCCCTATCGCAAATTGCCGATACGTATTTAGACATGCAAGAGTGGGGAAAAGGCTGCGTATGGGTAAACGGGCATAATCTGGGCAGATACTGGTCTGTAGGCCCGCAACAAACGCTTTACCTTCCTGCCGAATGGTTACACAAAGGAAACAATGAAGTAGTGATCTTAGAACTTAATCACCCTGCTCAAACCAAGCTGCGAGGTATAGCGCACCCAATACTCAATCAAGTCTCAACAAAGATAGAATAACTTGTCACTCATCTTTTACCCTATTTCTTATGCGTAATTATTTAAAGTTTCAGAAACCACACACACTTGCGCTCCTATTGTTTGGAATGGTTGCAAGTGCTTCCTATTCTGTTTTTGCACAAAAAAGCGAAAACATTCTGCCCGATTGGGAGAATTCACAAGTAATTGGAATCAACAAAGAGCCGCCATACTATAGTTTCATGCACTATCCTGACCAGCAAAGTGCTTTTGCAGATAGTACACTGGAGGTTCATACTCCTTATTATCAATCATTGGACGGGCAATGGCATTTCCATTTCTCGAAGAATCCGGCTGAGAGACCGAAGGATTTTTACAAAACAGCCTTCAATGACAACAAATGGGCAAAAATACCGGTGCCTAGCATGTGGCAATTAGAAGGCTACGGCAGACCAATTTATTTGAATAACCGATATCCTTTTCATCCAGATTATCCTGCACATCCACCGTTGGTAAATGCTGACAATAACTCAGTCGGTTCCTACCTGACTACCTTTACAGTGCCCCAAGATTGGGATGGAAGAGACGTTTTTATTCATTTTGATGGAGTAGAAAGCGCTTTTTACATTTGGGTAAACGGAGAGAAAGTGGGGTACAGTCAAGGCAGGATGACTCCGGCAGAGTTTAATCTGACCCCGTTCCTGAAAAAGGGGAAGAACCGTTTAGCAGTAGAAGTGTATCAATGGTCTGACGGCTCCTATTTGGAGGATCAGGATATGTGGCGTTATAGTGGCATATTCCGTCCGGTATATTTGTACAGCACCCCGAAAGAGCATTTGGAAGATTTCTTTGTGCGCTCAAGTCTTGATGATCGTTATGAAAACGGACTGATGCACATCACGGCTAAGGTAAGAAATTCAAGTGATGATAATTATCCGCCGGCAACCGTTGAAGCATACCTATATGATCAACAAGGAAAATTGGTTGGGAATGGTCCGATAGCACAAACCAAGACCATAACCGATATTCCGGCCGGAACTGATGGAATTGCCGAGCTTTATGCCCAAGTGCCAAAACCGGAGAAATGGACGGCAGAGACTCCCAATCTGTACACCGTTGTATTGGTGTTGAAAGATGCCAATGGCCATGTATTGGAAGCAGCACGTACAACGACCGGATTTCGCAATATCGAAATCAAAGACGGGATGTTATTGGTTAATGGCGTTCCGGTCAAACTCAAAGGTGTCAACATGCAGGATTTTGACCCATATCATGGACGAGCCGTGGATTTCAAATGGATTGAGAAAGATGTAAAGTTATTAAAACAAGCGAACATCAACACCGTACGCATGTCTCATTATCCTCACGATCCCCGTTATTATGCTCTTTTTGACAAATATGGAATGTATGTTCTTGACGAAGCAGATTTAGAGTCGCATGGGATGCTTGAAAGGGAATTGCTACCCGGAAGCGATCCACTTTGGACGAATGCTTGTGTTGACCGCATGGCACGCATGATAGCACGGGACAAAAACCATCCCTCTGTCATCATCTGGTCTCTGGGAAATGAAGCCGGATACGGAGAGAACTTTGCCATCATGGCTGCTTATGCACGGGCAGTAGATCCTTCGCGCCCCATACATTACGAACAAATGAACAGCGTGGCCGATATGGTCAGTCACATGTACCCTACTCCCTCTGATTTACAACATATGGCAATGGATCCGACGATTCATAAACCGATTTTTATGTGTGAATATGATCACTCCATGGGAAACTCCACTGGAGGACTAACAGCCTATTGGGATCTTATCAACCATTATAAAAACCTGATTGGAGGATGTATCTGGGATTGGGTAGATCAGGGACTTTATAAAAAAGATGCACAAGGAAAAATGTTCTGGGCGTATGGAGGAGATTATGGAGACGTGCCTAATGACGGTAATTTCAACATTAATGGATTTGTGAATCCTGACAGAACTCCTCATCCGGCATATTACGAAATAAAACACGTATATCAGTATGTGACATTTACAGCTGGAGATCTATCTAAAGGGCAAATTATGATTCACAATGGCTATTTTCATGCCAGTCTTCGCAATGATGACATTCATTGGAGTTTGACTCAAAATGGCCAAGAGATTCAATCAGGAGTAATAGACACCCTGACAACGCCGGCTGATGGATGGGTAAGGCTGCAGTTGCCCGTTAAGGAGCCAATGCTGAAAGCCGGAAGTGAATATTGGCTTAATCTGAAGGTAACATTAAAGAACAAAGAATATTGGGCTGATAAAGGATTTACGGTGGCATGGGATCAGTTGAAGATGCCATGGGCAGTAGCTCCGGCTCCACTTTTAGGAGAAGCTGATGGAACTCCGGTACAGGTAGATCAATCAGGCGATGCAATCTCATTAAGCGGAACATCCTTCAAGGTCGTTATTGACAAACAAACGGGAGCGCTCCAAAGCTATAACTGGAACGGAAAAGAGTTGATCGACGGGCCGTTGAGACCTAATTTCTGGCGCGCACCAACAGATAATGACAAAGCTGGATGGCGAGGCGAGTTAGATGCGTGGAAAAATGCCGGAAAAGAAAGAAAAGTTACTTCTGTGAATGTAACTAAGCAAGATGACCAATCGGTTATGGTTGCCGTGAAAGGCACATTACCTGTTGGAGAGTCAACATGGCAAGTAGCCTATACCATTTATGAGAATGGAGTGGTTAAAGTGGAAGAATCTCTGACTCCAATCGGGCAAGTGCCTCCTTGTATTCCAAAAATAGGAATGACACTTCGCATACCGAAAGAATTCAAGACCATGAGTTGGTATGGTCGCGGGCCACAAGAAAACTACATCGATCGTCAAACAGGAGCGACAGTTGGTATCTATTCAGGATTGGTGGATACGCTGTGGACAGACTATGTACGACCTCAGGATAATGGCAATCGCGACGGTGTACGTTGGGTGCGATTCACCAATGCTGCCGGACAAGGATTGATGGCTGTTGGTGCCCCGACGTTAAGTATAAGCGCATGGCCCTATTCATTGGAAGATCTTGAACAGGCATCCCACATCGACGAGCTGCCAACTCGTGATTATATCACGGTCAATCTGGATGACAAACAAATGGGGGTAGGCGGCATTGATACATGGAGCCGAAATGCACGTGCCTTGCCAGAATATCGATTGCCTGCTGATCAACCATATCATTATACTTTCTATTTGTTACATTATCAAAAATAAACAAGAGGAGCCACTTGAAATGTTCTTATTGAATTCGTCAAATAAAAAACACAATTAACGAATACACTATGAAGGTTCTTTTTTTAACAGGCGCTTTTTTGTTGTCCATTTCATTTCTGAATGCACGATCGTTTTATGTCAACTCTGCTATTGGGAATGATTCAAACAATGGAATATCTGTAACTCAAGCATGGGAAACGCTGCAAAAAGTAAATAACAGTACGTTTTTACCGGGTGATTCCATATTGTTTGCTTGTGGTAGTGTATTTCACGGACAACTAACCATTAATACGCAAGGAAGTAACACAAGACTTATTGTTTTTAGTGCCTATGGAACAGGTGCTAAACCAATCATAGCAGCCGACGGAAAATTTGATGAAGCCGTTTTTCTGTATAATTCATCTTATGTGACCATTGAAAACCTCGAAATTACAAATACTGGCATGACAAGGAAGGCAAACCGGAAAGGAGTGTTTTTACTTCTTGATAATTATGGAGAAGCCCGCCGGATATGCTTAGAGCATCTATATATTCATGATGTAAACGGATCAAATATTAAGTCTCAAGGAGGAGGTGCCGGTATAAGTTGGCTTAATCGGGGTAAGAAGATACGATCGCGTTTTAACGGGTTACTTATTGAACATTGCAAGTTAGTACGAACAGATCGGAATGGCATTACAGGAGGAGGATATACAAACCGTCAGAATTGGTATCCGAGTTTGCATGTTGTAATTCGGAACAATGAGTTGTATGATTTTGGTGGAGATGGAATTGTTCCGATCGGTTGTGACGGGGCAGTAGTGGAATATAATCGACTAATAAAAGGTGGCCAACGATTCCCTGAAGGTGATGCTTCAGCCGGCATCTGGCCTTGGAGTTGTGATCACACTTTGATTCAGTATAATGAAGTGGCTTATATGGCAGGTCCTTGGGATGCACAGGGATATGATTCGGATTGGAATTGCAAACATTCTGTTTTTCAATACAATTTCAGTCATGATAATCTGGGCGGATTCTTTTTGATTTGTTCTCCTACAAAAGAGAATGGAGTAGGAAACATAGGCACCATCATACGAGATAACATTAGTTACAATGATGGAGGACGTATCACATGGAAGAGTGCGGGATTCTCCCCGATTTTTCATATTACAGGCCCGGTAAGAGACATTACGATTGATCATAACCTTATAATGCGGGATCGTCCTTTTGATCCGAAAGAAGATAAATCATTGATAACATTCAACACATGGGGAGGTGGCTGGCCTACGCATATTTCTTTTACAGATAATTATTTCCTGACAACAGACACGTTTACCTGTAAATATGGAGAAGCAACACATTACTCTTTTTCAAAAAATAGCTGGAGAGGTCATTTTGTAAATTGTCCCAAAAGAGCAGATATAGATATATCTGTAAATATCCCTTTATGGAGCAATTGGAATGCACAAAAACTATCATCGCTTTTCAGAGATTATGAAAATAAAAAACTAACATTAAAATCTCTTTTTGATACGCTGAAGTTAAACAAACACTAATTATTATCAGATCAAGCGAACATAAAAAAATTAAATTACATTGATTCACAATACAATAATCAATTTACCATAGAGTTTAATCTGCCTTAATAAAAAACAAATTTAAACAAATGAAAAAGAACCATAGAACGTATTTAATCGGTGCATTTCTTGCTGCCTCTTTTATGATCACCGAGATTTCCGGTTGCAATGGCTCCAACCCTGTACAGAAAACGAAAGAGCAGTCTGCGCATGTCTATCACTCATTCCATCCCGGAGAAATTTGGAATGACACCAATGGAAAAGTGATTAATGCACATGGAGGAGGTATTCTTTACTATAATGGTACCTATTATTGGTTTGGAGAGCACAAAATTGCTGGCCCTATTGGTAATACAGCACAGATAGGAGTTCATTGTTATTCCTCAAAGGATTTATATAACTGGAAAGATGAAGGAATTGCATTGGCTGTTTCAGATGATCCTCATTCGGATATTACGAAAGGTTGTATTCTAGAACGACCCAAAGTGATCTTTAATAAGAAAACCAAAAAGTTTGTCATGTGGTTTCATCTTGAATTGAAAGGCAATGGATATAGTGCTGCCAGAGCAGGGGTAGCGGTGAGTGACCGCGCACAAGGCCCTTATACGTTTCTTCGATCCATGCGTCCAAATCCGGGTATTTGGCCATTGAATTTTCCCCAAGCATGGAAAACGTCAGCAATACAACCTGACAGTTTGAAAGCATGGACTCCTCAGTGGACGAAAGCTGTACAAGAAGGATTATTTGTACGTCGAGACTTTAAATCCGGTCAAATGTTTCGTGACATGACAGCTTTTGTCGACACGGATGAAAATGCCTATTTAATTTATGCTTCAGAAGACAACCAAACTTTACAAATTGCTCAATTAAATGATGATTATACAGGTTTCTCAGGCAAATATGTTCGTGTGTTCCCGGGAGGTTCCAATGAAGGGCCTGCTATCTTCAAAGCAGACAGCAAATATTACATGATTACTTCAGGATGTACGGGTTGGGCACCCAATGCAGCTCGCTCAGGAGTGGCAACATCCATATTCGGGACATGGAAAGCATTGGGAAATCCATGTGTGGGAAACAATTCGGATCTGACATTCCATGCACAAAGCACCTATATCTTACCAGTTCATGGAATGAAGAATGCTTTCATCTTTATGGCTGATCGTTGGAATCCTGAAAATCCGATTGATGGTCGATATGTTTGGCTGCCAATTGAGATGAATAATGGGAAAATAACAATCAAATGGAAAGATTCGTGGAATTTAAATGATTTCATCAATTAGATAATTACATAGATTACTGCAGATTATGTTTGAATCTTCCGATGCAAAAAAAGTTAGAAGATTCCCACTAATCGTATGTTGGTTTATAAACAACACATCATTGACGCTACTTAATCATCAGAGGAGAACGCAAGACATTAATAATTATTGTTAAATTAATTTTTTTTATTAGTATCGCTTTATTGTTCTTCTTCATTCAAAAACAACAAGGCACTTATAGAGAAACAAATGCAAACAAATCAGCTATACCCTTCCTTTTGTATCATTGTTAAACATGCAATTGGAAGAGAAAAGCTAAAGACTTCCAATTATCAAAGATCAAATTAGATGCCTCAAATTTTTATTTGATGATTTTTTAATGGAGTCAGTTCAGCTATCCAAAAATTAAAAAATCACTGTGATTCAACCGATGTAATTGTTCAATAACACAAAATCTAGATAAACAAATTCAGCATCAAGATTTAGAACGAACACATGGGAATCTGATTAAAAAAAAACACAATAAAAACCATGAAACAAAAATATAACTGGCTATTTCTGATTAGCATATCCCTAGCTACGGCGATGGGTGGATATTTATTTGGCTTTGATTTTGCAGTAATCACCGGAGGACTTCCTTTTCTTAGAGCGCAGTTTTCTTTAAGTCCATATTGGGAAGGGTTCACAACCGGCTCATTAGCTTTGGGATGCATAATAGGCAGTGTGATAGCGGGAAGGCTTGCAGATAAATTTGGACGAAAACCAGGGTTGTTGTCAGCAGCAACAATTTTTTTCTTTTCGTCGTTCGCTATGTCAATTGCGCCCTCATTAACTTTTTTCATCACATCTCGTTTTTTTGCAGGTATCGGGGTGGGTATGGCTGCGATGCTTTCGCCCATGTATATAGCCGAAGTGTCACCACCTGAGTTTAGAGGTCGTATGGTAGCTCTCAACCAGCTAACTATTGTGTTAGGTCAGGTTATTACTCATTTTGAAAATTTTCATCTTCGTAATATTGGGCCTGAGGCATGGCGCTGGATGTTTGGACTTGGCATGATCCCCTCGTTTCTTTTCTTTCTGGGTGTAATCTTTATTCCTGAAAGCCCCAGGTGGCTTCTACGTAACGGGAAAGAAGCTATTTCACGCAAAGTGTTGAGTCGTATTGGCGATTCCCAATTTGTCAATTCAACCATTTCAGCCATACAAAAAACCATTCATAAGGAAACAAAAACGAACTTTCGTAGCTTATTCAAAAAAGCGGTATTGCCTGCAGTTGTTATTGGTGTAACATTAGCAATTTTCCAGCAGTTTTGCGGCATAAACGTGGTGTTTAATTATACTACCAATATTTTCAAAAGCATTGGCGCAAGTTCAAGTGAACAATTACTTCAAGCCGTTTGGATAAGTCTTGCTAATTTAGCATTTACACTGATTGCTATGACGTTGGTAGATAAATGGGGACGGCGCCCGTTGATGTTATTAGGTTCAGCCACATTGGCTATTTTGTATGTTGTAATTGGATATTTACTGATTAGCAAAAGTAGCATTGGCCTGTCTGTTTTCATTTTGATGGCCATTGGCGCTTATGCCATGTCGATAGCTCCACTTACATGGGTATTGATTTCAGAGATTTTTCCAAATAATATTCGAAGTATGGCAATCTCCCTTGCAACGCTTTGTTTGTGGGGGGCTTATTTTATCTTGGTTTTCACTTTCCCAATCATCGAACATAAATTTGGAGATGCTTTTGCGTTTTGGGGATACGCGGTGGTTTGTGTATTGGGTTTTCTTTTTATCTTTTATAAATTACCGGAAACTAAAGGAAAAACGCTTGAAGCAATTGAAGATTCATTTACTGAATCCGCAAATTAATTTTAAATTCATAAAAATCATAATATGAGAAACTTACTCTATTTCGGATTATTACTTTTACTTACTTTTCAAATCAAACCAGCATACGGACAAGAAATCATGAATCTTGCAGGAGTGTGGCGGTTTACAACGGATCCTACTGATAAAGGGATACAAGAGCGTTGGTTTAATAAAACGCTTTCGGATACTATCCTTTTACCAGGGTCGATGACGACTAATAATAAAGGAGATGAGATTACCATCCATACGCCATGGACAGGGCAGATTGTAGATAGTAGCTGGTTTAAAAAACCGGAGTACGCCCGATATCGAAAGGCGGGAAATATTAAAGTCCCGTTTTGGTTGCAACCGGTGAAGTATTATAAAGGAGTTGCTTGGTATCAGAAATCCGTTATGATTCCTGCTAAATGGAAACAAAAGACAATCGAATTATTTTTAGAACGTTGCCATTGGGAGAGTCAAGTTTGGGTAGATAATCATTTTGTTGGTATGCAAAATAGCTTAGGAACACCCGATGTATTTCAATTAAGCCGGTATTTGTCGCCTGGCAAACACGTCCTTTCTATCCGTATTGACAATAGAGTGAAGGAGATTAATGTTGGACAAAATTCACATAGTATTTCAGACCATACACAAGGAAATTGGAATGGCATGATAGGGAAATTAGAGTTGCAAGCTCGTCCTGATATTTATCTTTCAGATGTACAACTATATCCTGATATTCATCGAAAAATAGTACATGTCAAAGTTTTCATCACGAATCGTTCCGGCAAAATAATGCAAACAAAACTGCTGATTAAAGCAAAAGGATTACAAAAAAATTCTCATCAACAACCTTTCATTACAAAGGAATATTCTATTAACCCATCAGACACTTTACTTGAATTCGACTATCCAATGAATCAACCATTACTTTGGGATGAATTTCATCCGAATGTATATCAAATGGGGATTTCATTAGTTTCTTCAAAAAGTAACATCGATAGCAAAAACATAACGTTCGGAATGCGGGAATTTAAAACTTGTGGTACACAGTTTACCATCAATGGACGTCTCACTTTTTTGCGTGGAACTTTAGAGTGTGCCGTTTTCCCAAAGACGGGTTACCCACCAACAGACACTGCATCATGGGGACGTATTTTTCGAATCGCTAAATCGTATGGGTTAAACCATTTTCGGTTTCATTCATGGTGCCCTCCCGAAGCAGCTTTTGAAGCCGCCGATCATGCCGGGTTTTATCTTCAAATCGAATGTTCTTCGTGGGCAAATCAAGGGGCAACCATTGGAGATGGACTTCCACTTGATCAATGGATTTACGATGAAAGTAACCGGATGGTAAATGCTTACGGGAATCATCCTTCTTTTTGCATCATGCTATATGGCAACGAACCAGCAGGTAAGAATATGACACAATGGTTGACTGATTTTGTACATTACTGGAAAAACAAAGATTCTCGACGGCTTTACAGTTCAGGCGCAGGCTGGCCATTTGTCAAAGACGCTGATTTTTATAGCACACCAGTACCTCGAATTCAAGCATGGGGAGAAGGTCTCAACAGTATTATCAATGCTCAACCTCCACGAAGTGATTACGATTGGTCACAAAAAATTGCTGGTATAACCATGCCGGTGGTAAGTCACGAGATAGGTCAATGGTGTGTCTATCCTGACTTTAAAGAGATTAGACAATACACTGGCGTCTTGAAAGCTAAAAACTTCGAGATCTTTCAGGAATCATTAAAAGAGCATCACATGAGCCAATTAGCAGATAGTTTCTTATTGGCTTCGGGAAAATTGCAAACCTTATGTTATAAAGCTGACATTGAGGCGGCTTTACGAACACCTGGTTTTGGAGGATTTCAAACGTTGGGATTACAAGATTTTCCTGGTCAAGGAACAGCTTTAGTAGGAGCATTGAATGCTTTTTGGAAAGAAAAAGGATACGTTACGAGTCAGGATTATAGACATTTTTGTAACTCTGTTGTGCCATTGGTAAGGTTGCCGAAAATGATTTTTCAATCATCAGATACATTAATCGCGCCTGTTGAAATTGCAAACTTTGGAGAAAATAAAATGAAAGAGATAACTCCTAAATGGGAAATAACCGATAAATATGGAAAAATTATTTTTTCCGGCATATTACCCAAGAAAACAATTAGAATTGGAAATGGAATCAAATTAGGAACAATTATTCAATCACTTAGTTCATTGAAGAAGGCTATAGAACTAACCCTTTCAGTTTCAGTTGGCAATTATATGAATACCTGGGAAATATGGATCTATCCTGCAACATTGCCTGTTATTCATTCGTCGGTTTATGTAACTCAGCAATTAGATGAAAAGGCGATAGCTATTTTGCATCAGGGAGGTGATGTTTTATTAACGATCAAAAAAGGAAGTGTCAAACCCGATAAAGGAGGTGATATTGCAATAGGATTTTCCAGTATTTTTTGGAATACAGCATGGACGCATGGCCAAGCACCCACTACCCTTGGAATTCTATGTAACCCGAAAAATCCTGCTTTAGCTGATTTCCCAACAGAATATTACAGTAACTGGGAATGGTGGGATGCAATGACACATTCAAATGCCATTATTTTATCTGATTTTTCTCCTAAATTAAAACCCATAGTACGAGTAATTGATGATTGGGTTACGAATCGACCATTAGGGTTATTGTTCGAAGCAAAAGTTGGTAAAGGTCGGATTATCGTTTCAGGAATTGACTTGCTTACTGATGCTGCAACCCGACCGGAAGCCAGACAATTACTAAACAGTCTCAAAAAATATATGGCTGGAAATTCTTTTCATCCGAGAACAACCATTGATATTGAAAAACTCAAGGCAATTTTCAACTGACTATAAATAAATTAAGAAATATTTGTTGAACAAAAACATCTATAAAAAATTTATGCTATGGATATGGAAGTTAAAGTTTGGAACGAAGTTGTTGTAATACCCACCTATGGACTCGGTGAACCAGATAAGAATCCAATTTTTCTCGAAAAAAGAGTGTATCAAGGAAGTAGTGGAAGCGTTTATCCTCATCCGGTTATCGAAAAAATCTTAGATGAAAAAGTAGATAAAGAATGGCATGCTGTTTTTTTGGAAAATGAATACCTGAAAATCATGATCTTACCCGAACTCGGAGGTCGAGTACAAATGGCTTATGACAAGGTTAAACAACGCCATTTTGTTTACTATAATCAGGTAATTAAGCCTGCATTAGTCGGACTTGCCGGCCCCTGGATTTCAGGAGGAATCGAGTTTAACTGGCCACAGCACCACAGACCAAGCACCTATCAACCAGTAGACTTTTCAATCGAAGAAAATGCCGACGGTAGTAAAACCGTTTGGTGCAGCGAAGTAGAACGTATGTTCCGTACCCGTGGCATGGCTGGTTTTACTTTATATCCAGACAAAGCCTACTTAGAAATTAAAGTAAAACTATATAACCGAACTTCTCAACCTCAGACATTTTTATGGTGGGCGAATCCTGCTGTCAAGGTGAATGACGACTATCAATCAGTCTTTCCACCTGATGTTAACGCTGTTTTTGATCATGGGAAAAGGGATGTCTCACGCTTTCCTATTGCCACCGGAACTTATTATAAAGTAGATTATTCAGCGGGAGTTGATATTTCGCGATATAAAAACATTCCCGTCCCAACGTCATACATGGCAATTAAATCAAAATATAATTTTGTGGGTGGATATGAAAACGACACACGCGGAGGCTTGCTCCATTTTGCAAATCACCACGTTTCGCCCGGGAAAAAACAGTGGACATGGGGGAATGGCGATTTTGGACAAGCTTGGGATCGTAATCTAACTGACGTTGATGGACCTTACATTGAGTTGATGTGCGGAGTCTTCACGGATAACCAGCCTGATTTTTCATGGCTTATGCCTTATGAAGAAAAGTCTTTCTGTCAATATTTTATGCCTTACAGAGATTTGGGTGTAGTGAAAAACGCTACTAAAGAAGCAATGGTCAATCTCGAAATTGGTGATGGCAAAATTACCATTAAGGTTTATACAACGAGTGTTTATCAGGCAGCAAAAATTCAACTGTTATACAAGGGAGAACCAATTCTGGAAGATGTTGTCGATTTGTCGCCCAGAATGTCTTATGAGAAAACAATTCTCTCAAATCCTGATGCAAAACCTGAAGATTTCTTCTTTTCGCTTATCTCAAAAGAAAGTCGCATATTGGTTTCATTCCAACCTGAAAAAGAAGAAATACGTCCGGTACCGGATGCTGCCAAACCAGCCAAAGATCCAAAGGACATCAACAGCATTGAACAACTCTATCTTACAGGACTTCATCTGGAGCAATATCGTCATGCAACCTATAATCCTACGGATTATTATCTCGAGGCACTTCGTCGTGACCCAGGAGATATACGGAATAACAATGCCATGGGATTATGGCTTTTACGCAAAGGACGCTTTGATAAAGCAGAACCTCATTTTCGTAGTGCCATACAAACCCTTACTGAACATAACTCTAATCCCTATGACGGTGAAGCGTTTTTCAATCTTGGAATTTGTTTACGTTTTCAATACCGCTATGATGATGCTTATGAAGCATTTTACAAATCAGTTTGGAATGCAGCATGGCAGGACGCAGGCTACTTTAATTTGGCACAATTAGCTTCCATGAAAGGAGACTGGGATGATGCTCTTGATCTGGTTTCCCGTTCGCTGATTCACAATTGGCATAATCATAAAGCACGCCATCTTAAAGTTGTTGTTTTGCGCAAGTTGGGTCGTAAAGATGAAGCATTGCAACTTGCCGACAAATCGCTTGCCCTTGATGGATTCAATTTTGGGATCCTTTTTGAAAAATATCTATTGACGGATGACGCATCGGTTCTCTCTGACATGAAACGGTTGATGCGCGACAATGTGCATAACTACATCGAATTTTCGCTTGATTATGCTCTTGCCGGTTTGTTTGATGAAGCTAATAAATTACTTGAAAACGCCATTATTAGTCCTCAAAAAACGTATCCGATGGTCTATTATTTACTAGGATGGTATGCTTTTCAGTTGGGAGACCCAACAACAGCACTTGCATCTTTCTTAAAGGCTGAACACATGCCTTCCGACTATTGTTTTCCAAACAGACTAGAGGAAGTATTAGCTCTTCAGTGTGCCTGCAACTCGAATCCGAATAGCGCAAAAGCCTTTTATTATTTGGGTAATTTTTGGTATGCTGCAAGACAATACGATAATGCAGTAGCATGCTGGGAAAAATCAGTTAAACTTGAAGATTCGTTTCCTACTGTACATCGAAACCTTGCGTTGGCTTATTATAACAAGAAAAACAATGCTCCTGCAGCGGTATCTGAACTTGAGAAAGCTTTTGCATTGAACACTTCAGATGCACGTATTTTGATGGAACTTGATCAATTATACAAAAAGCTTGGTAAGCCTTTTATTGAAAGACTATCCTTGCTTGAAAAACACCCGACATCTATCGAATTGCGAGATGATTTGTATTTAGAGAGAATAACACTATACAATCTGATGGGGAATCATACAAAAGCACTTGAACTTTTAATGAACCGTCAATTTCATCCTTGGGAAGGTGGCGAAGGAAAGGTTATTAGTCAATATTTGTTGGCTCATATTGAATTGGGCAAGAAAGCTCTTGCCAATAATGAATTTAAACTTGCCCTAAAATACTTGTCTGCCACCGATTCATATCCTCATAATTTAGGTGAAGGTAAATTATATGGCACTCAAGAAAATGATATTAATTATTGGAAAGGATGTGCATATCAAGGTCTTAATGAAAAAGAAAAAGCGGAATATTATTGGATAAAAGCATCCACATGTTTATCAGAGCCTTCAACTGCTATGTTTTATAATGACCAACAACCAGATAAAATCTTTTATCAAGGGCTCGCCCTTCTTAAACTTGGACGTACAAGCGAAGCGCATAGTCGGTTCAATAAGTTGAAAGATTATGGTGAAAAACATATTTTTGATGACTTTAAAATTGACTATTTTGCCGTTTCACTTCCAGATTTACTAATTTGGGATGATGATCTACAAAAAAGAAATAGATTACAATGCAACTATCTAATTGGATTAGGACATCTTGGCCTCGGAAATAAAGAGAAGGCACATCAATTTCTATCTGAAGTACTTACCGATGATCCTAACCATGCAGGAAGTCGTATTCATCTGAAAATGTGCCATTGATAGAAATTTTTCTAAAAAAACAATATAATACATACATCTTTTAAGAATTCAAATGAGAAATTGCCAAAAGCATTCATAAAATCCAGCCCTAACAATATGTTGAAAAATAGATTTCGCACTTGTGGAAGTTATACAGAATTTTGTTAAATTTACATGCTTAAACAAAGAAACAACCAACCATTTATTTCATTGATTATGA
>Ga0078972_1005889_pt1 | contig 30242 bp, 23 predicted proteins | sample YelNatPaOPGAMG01_FD_67568 | JGI IMG/M metagenome (GOLD analysis project Ga0078972, IMG submission 67568) | Hot spring thermophilic microbial communities from Obsidian Pool, Yellowstone National Park, USA - OP-RAMG-01 (SPADES assembly) (version 2) | ecosystem: Environmental > Aquatic > Thermal... | reverse complement strand
GCCCTCGCCGGGCTGGGCCTCGCGCCGGCGGAGTATGGCCGGGTGGCCATGGTGGGCAACGTGCTCGAGCGCGATGTGCTGGGCGCCAACCGGCTGGGCCTCATCTCCATCTGGTTCCACTGGAACGACCGCCGCCCTGCCACCAGCGACGACCCTCAGGCCACCCCCGCCCATACCGTGCACACAGTTGCCGAGCTGCGCACCCTGCTGGCGCACTTGGGCCTGCCCCTGTAAGGACGCCAGGGGTTTGCACCGCGAAGCACACCAAGGGAGAAAACCTTGGTGTGCTTCGCGGTGCAGTACCTTCGGCTTCCCACGGTGCCGCTGCTCACGACATCCGCTGCGCACGCCTGGAGCCGAAAGTGACAGTGCTCATGAGCGGTGTGTTGGATGACGCTCTGGGCTGAGAGTGGCATCCGTTGGCCAAAGGTTCCGGGAACCCTGCGGCACTCAGAACGGCCTGCGGTCCATCTCGTCCACGGGGTCGGGTTGGGGCACCACGAACGATTCGCCGCTGCCCCAGGGCACTCCCTCCAGCGCGGCGCAGAGGGCAGCGGAGATGAGCAGGTCATCGTGGCCGCGCGCCGGCGGCACGCCCCAGCGCAGGCCCTGGCCCGGCCCCGGCAGCACCTCGTACTCGGCGGCGGCCACCTGGCGCCAGAACTCGGCCTGAGCCGGGCAGCCGCTGAGGCGATGGTCCTTGAAGCGGCCGGTGTCGCAGATGGCCAGGAAAGCCCAGCCCAACTGCGACTTGGTGGCGCCTGAGAATACAAAGGCGACGACGCGCCCCCCAAAACGCTGTTGCAGGAAAGAGGCGACCCCTGCGCCCACGCCGGTAGCGTCGATCACCAACTTGCGCGGCGCCCAGGCCTCGGCCAGCTCCACCAGGCGCGCGTACAGCTCGGCCTGGCTGAGGCCCCGCCACCACTGGCGGCCCACCACCCGGTAGCAGGGCCGGCCGGCAGGCAGGGGCGAAGCCGCGCCCACCGCCTCGATGGCGAAGAGGGTGCAGGCGGTGCAGTCGTGACCGCCTTGCCCGCCGGAGAGCTCCCCCTCAACAGCCTCGCCGCCTACATCGACGGTGAGTGCGTAGAGGGTGCCGGGCTGAGGGGCGGCGTGGGGCGCGTGGTCGCCCTGCATGAGCGCCCGCCGCGCCGGGGGGAAGAGCCCTGCCGCGGCCTCGATCTCCTCCAACGCATACTGGGTGCGGATGAGCGGGTGCTCAGCCCCCAGGCGCGCGACCTCCCCCTCCACGTAGGCACGGTAGGCAGGCACCTCCTCGGCCACCCGCTGCCAGGGCACGGCAAAGACGCGCCGCACGCCATCCTCCTCTTCCAGCCGGTGCAGAGCGCGCACCGTGCGCGCCAGGAGGGTGTCGGCCGTCCACGCCGTGCCCCAGAGGACAGTGGTGACGTTGGTCGAGGCGCCCATGGGGCGAAAGTCCTTGTTCCACTTGTCCTCTGGGATATCCTGAGCCTCGTCGGCCTCCAGGAGAATCGATGCTGTCGCACCGACCACCGAGGCCCCCGGCTGGGCCGATAGGAAGATGGCCCGCGCCTGGCCCAGACGCAGCATATAGCCACGTTCGCGGCGCCAGCGGCCGCGCGTCAGGGGGTTCTGCAGGCGCGCCTGCAGGCGCAGCAGCGAGTTTACCGTCTGGGGCTGGAAGGTGGGCGAGGCCTTGACCAGGAAACCGCCGGTGTGCTGGAAGGCGAGCAGGAGCAGCGCCTCGATCTGCGCCGCAGTCTCGTTCTTGCCTGCCTGGCGGCTCATCATCACTGCAAAGGTCAGCCCGCGCTGGCGGAAGGCCGAATCGACCACCGCCCGCGCCACCTCGAGCTGGTAGCTCCGCAGCGGCACGCCGACGACCCAGCGCGAGAACAGCGCCGGGTCGAGCAGCAGCCACGCCGCCTGATCCACATAGCGCCAGAGGTTCATTTCGTATCCCTCAACCCAGGGGAACGGCTGCACCGCAAAGAGCGCGAAGGGCGCAAAGGATTCCTTGGTTTTTCCTTCGCGCCCTTTGCGTTCTTCGCGGTTCAATCCTCCCCGCCTTTCGGCTGCAGCTCGTGCACGCGGCGGGCGACGGCCTCGAAGAAGCGCTCGAGCTCGTCGGCACCGCTGGTCGCCGCGCGCTGCACGAGCATGCCGGCCAGGCTCTTGCCCACCTGCGCCAAGACGGTCAAGTAGCGCAGCGCCTCAGCGGTGTTGCACTCCTCGCCACTCACGCGCTCCTTCAGCAGCTCGTCGACCATGTCGCGGCGGGCGGCCAAGAGCGAGATCTCCTCCTCCAGAGTCGGCATGCGCATCGCCTCGGGCGCCGGCTCGGCGGCAGTGACCTCGCAGGGCAGCCGGGGCCGGCGCACCCGCCCGGCGTGGGCGGCACACAACGTGGCGCCCCGCATCGCCCAGGCCCGGCAGCCGGGGTATGCGCAGCGTTGCTTTGCAGAGTTGCGGGGCATGGGGACCTCCGTAGAACGTAAGCCGTGAGACGTGAGGTGGTGGTTGCGTGTTGCGCGCTCCGTTCGGATAGCCGAGCAGACGGAGCCTGCAGCACGCAACACGGCCACGGATCACGCCGCCGCGATGGCGACGACCCTCGCCGCAGCGACCATTGCTCCGCTGCCCGTCACGGCATGTTTGACGACGAATGTATGCGTGCCGGGAGCGACAGCCGTCTGCAGGGCCAGCCAACTGAGCGCCCAGTGCTCCGCAGCCAGGGTGGCGACCGGCGCGAGCTGGGTCGCTTCGTGGGCGTCGTCGTGATAGAAGGCGGCACTGTAGGCCGCGCCTGGCGCGAGCGTGCCCGCCGCTGCGAGCAGAAGCAGCACCCTGCTCCCGACCTCCAGGGCCAGGGTCACACTCAGGCCGGGCACCGCTTCGAAGGTGGCCGACAGGCAGGCGGCCGGCGCAGCGAGGGCGGCTGTGACCAGGGCCGGCTTCCACAGGCGCGAAGTGACCCAGGGCTCAGGCAGCTCGCCCCACGGGGCAAGCACCACCGCATCGGCCGGGTTGCCCCCATCCGAGAGCCAGACCCAGGCGCGGCTGCCCGGTGCCAGGAGTGCTTCCCCCAGGTCGGCTGCTACGGGCAAGCCCGCCAGGAGCGCTGTGGGCGACCCGGCCAGCTCCACGTCGGCCTTCCAGGTGGCAGGGTCGAAACGGCGGATGGTAGCGCGATGGATAGACATGGGAGCCTCGCTGGTATTGCGTACTGCGTGTTGCGTCTTCCGTCCGAGCCCCTCAGTTCCGCCAGTTCCGTCAGGTCCAGCCTGCCGTCCAGCCCTCCCGCCACTGCATCTCGCGGCGAGCGACCTGGTTCAGGCGGCTGCGGAATTGGCAGAGGCGGGCCTCGCCCCACTCGCGCCAGAGGCGGGGCGCCTGCGCCGTCACATTGACCTGGCCGATCGCCTCCTGGGCGCGCTGCAGAGCCGCATAGCCGGCCGCGCCCAGAGCCACCAGGTCCTCCTCCTCGGCATTGAGCGTGGTGGCAAGCGCCCCATCGAGGCCCTCGATGGTGTGCGGCCGGGCGTAGAAGATGCGGATGCCCTCACCGGCGCGCACTGCCTCCACATCGAGGAACAGGGTGCGGCCATCGATGAGCCGCCAGGGGGCGACAGGCGGCGGGTAGCCGGGGTCGCCGGCGGTGTAGGGATGCCAGACCTCTGTGACGAAGAGGGCGTCGCCCATGCCGGCAGCACCCAGATCATACTCGCGCACGCCTTCCTCTGCAGTCAAAGTGGCGCTCGCCCGCTGCGGCAGCGCCCAGGAGAGCTCGTAGAGCGCCCAGCGCACGGCCCGCTCGAGATCCTCGGCCGACCAGGTGGCGTTGCCTGCATCCTTGAGGTCGGCAGCGACATGGGCAGTGATGGTGGTGAGATTCGCCATTGAAGGTTTCCTCCTGGCGTGATGCGTGTTGCGTGCCCCGTCTGCCGGCGCTGCTGAGCACGGAATACGCAACACGCATCACGTCTCGGCTCACACCCACACGACCGTGTACTCGCAGCCCCCCGTTGCCGCCACGTACAGCCCACGATGCAGTGCGATGGGCACAGCAGGGCAGAAGGAGGCGGATGAGCCACTGACGGCCACGGTCAGCACCAGGTCGCCGCCGGCATCGAGCCCGTCGTAGACGAGCACGGTTCCGGCGCCGCTGGCCAGGGTGGCGTGGACGGCTACGAGTTGGCAGGGGCCACTGTGGGCGAGGGCCGCGGCCGCACCGCGATGGTAGGCTGCACTCATGGCCTGTGCCTCCGCGGTGGCGCGGCCGGGGTCTGCTCCTCGGGGCGGGCACGGCCGGCTGCGGGCAGTTCCTGTTCATGAAGGCGGGCCAGTTCGTGCACGGCCACCAGGAGCGAGCCCACCGCCTCGCGCACGTGGGCCAACTCGCTCGAGCCGCCTGGCGCCAGCGCCAGAGCACGATCGGCGGCGCGCAGGCGGGCGTGGATTTCGGTCAGCGACGCGGTCATTTGGAGCCTCCTTTGCTGCGTGAAACGCAAAACGTGATGCATGTTGCGTGGGCCGTTACCTGTTCGTTCCAAGGCGGTCCTGGTGTGCTTTGTGGTTCAAGCGGCCCTCCGCGCGTGCGCCGAGGCCAGCGGCGCCGCCCAGGTTCTCGATGGTCTCGTAGCCAAAGGTGGCAATGGATGCGCCCAGGAAGCCGGACCAGGCAGCGCCCCACCAGTTGTGGCCGGCAAGGGCCGCAGCGGCCAGCTCGGCCACCACCGCCAGGGCCAGGACCAGGAGGTTGGTATAGCGCCAATTGGGCAGGTAGCCTTTGAGCCACTGGGCCAGGAGCCCTGCCAACAGTGCAGCCACGGCGGGGTCCAGGAGCCCGGCCGGGTCGAGGGGGAACGAGTTCATGGGATCCTCCTTTCGGTGGGCGGGCGTGCGGCGTACTACGTACTGCGTAAGGACGACGCTGCACCGGGCGCGCCGGATGAGCAGCCCCTTTGCGCAGTACGCAATACGCAGTACGCAGTACGCAACACGCCCCTTACGCCTCGCATCGTCTATGCAACGTTCTGCTTGTACAGCGCCCTGGGCTCGGCGACGCCGATGGTGTAGAGGAAGCGCACCTTGATGCGCATCTCGTCGTTGGTGAACATCGAGCCGATGGTCGCATCGTCGGCGACAAAGAGCTCCGGCGTGCGCCCGAAACGATAGCCGATGCAGATGCCGGGCAGGTCGGCCGGATCGGCGACCGCAGCCCAGTCGTTGGCATCGGTGAACTCGGGGATGGTGATCACCCCAAAGGTGCCTGCCCGGACGTTGGCGTCGTTGTTTCCGGTGCCCGGCTCTCCGGCCGACTTGAGGATGGTCAGGGCCGTCTTCTCCAGCTCGATGGGCACGAGCAGCCAGCGGGGGCGCACCCCCATGCGCTTGCCCGAGCCGGCCTCGGTCTGCCGGAACATGGCCTGCACGGTCGCATCCCAACCGGAGGCCGAGAGAGCCATGGCCCCGACGTTGCCGCGCTCGGCGTCGAAGAGGTGGTAGGTCGACTGGCCGCTGGGCCAGTAGGGGCCGGCGCCCTCGTTGTCGGTGAAGATGCTGGCGATGGCCGCCGAGAGGGTGCGCCAGGCGGCCAGGCCCAGTTTGCGTGGGATCTGGCGCACGGCGGCCACGTCGTCGCGGTCGATGGCCTCGAGGGTGATGCCGATGTAGCCGCCCTTCTTGGTCCACTGCGACACCTCCTCGGCGTCGGTGAGGCTGGCCAGCTCGCTGTAGGTGGCGCCCTCGTCGACGGTGGAGAGGTCGCCCAAGCCGCCCAGGGTGATCCAGGTCACGTCCTTGAGGGTGGGGAAATCCTCCTCCACGACGATCGGCTGCCACCACTGGGGCCGCGCCTCGAACGACTGCACCAGCACCTTGTTGAGCGAGTTCTTGACGACGCTGGAGAGGGTGGTGGAGTTGACGTTGGCCAGGCTGACCCGCTCGGCGACGTAGACGCCGCGCATCTCATAGTCGCCGCTCAAGAGCAGATAGAGCTCGCGCAGGCCCGAGAGGCGGGGCACGTCGTGCGCAGCGGCCCCTTGCACTCCCAACAGCCGGTCGCAGGCCAGTTGCAGGCGGTCGAGTTCGCTCTGCACCCCGCTCACTTGCGCCCCCAGATTCTGCACGGTCCTGTCCTCCTGTAGGGCCGCCCACACGGTGCGCTCGGCCTCCACCTCGTGCAGCACGTCGGCCACAGTGTAGTCACTCCGTTGGGCCAGGCGCACCTGCACTGCCTGCTGCATCGGCAAGGGCAGGCCCGATGCGGCCAGGGCCGTGCGCAGGTAGGCCGAGGTCACCTCGCGTCGCGCGGCGCGCACCTCTTCCAACTCGCGGCGCAGCTCGTCGAGGGGCTGCGCGGCTGCCAGGGTTTCGTTCGCGTCTGACATGGCTGTTGCTCCTTTGGGCGCCCGCTCCGGCGCCCCTTCGGTTGTCGCTGCAGGGGCCAGACCGATGGATTGCGGAGCCCCCTGCGCCTCCGCGTTGGCCTCGGGCGGGCAAACCCCGCCGCTACAGGGATGCGCGTGGAGCACCCGTTCCACGCTGCCACCTGCGGCCGGGCCGACCACCACGTCGACCGAGAGCACGCGCTCGATCTCGACCACCGTGCCCTCACGGTGGGCCACCAAGAGGTCGGCCGAGAGCCCCACATCGGGCACCGGCAGGCCCGCTTCGCGATCGCGCACCAGGCCGGTGAGCAGCGGCGACAGCTCGTCGCCGGCCTGACCGGCCAGTCGCAGGCGGGCGACGATGCCGCGCGCCTCGTCCCAGGCCGGGTCGGCGATCACGCCACAGATGTCGCGCACCGAGCGCCCGCCGGGGCGCGTGCGGTCGAGGGCCGAGGCGTGGTCGGCGAATGAGGTCACACCGTCCCACAGGGGCAGCGAGGCCGCCAGCACCGCTGCCGGGTACTCCAGGCCGTTGGCCCGCCCGGGGCGGATACAGACGACTTCGAACTCGCGCCCCGAGCCCCCGGCCACAGCCAATTCGACTTGAACCAGACCCATTGCGTCCCCCTTCCTGATGCGAGATGCAGCTCGTGTTGCGTGTTCCGTGCTCCGAACTCCGTCGGCCAGGCGTCGATGGCAACGCAACACGCAGTACGCAGTACGCAATACGCAGTACATTCCACGTTCTGCGTCCTACGTATCCGCTTTCCCTCCCCCCGCCTCCTCCCAATACAGCCCCAACTCTGCCCCCACCTCGCCGCCCAGCCGCGCCTGTGCCCGGCGCACCGCCCAGGCGCAGAGGTCCACAAGCATCTCGGCGAATTCCTGGCGGCGGCGGGCGTAGTGACGGTAGGTGGGCGCACCCATTTCGACCGCGGTGGCCCTGTTGGCCGACTCGCCCTCGGCGAGAAAGTGCAGCGGGATTCCGGCGCCGGCGGCCACCATCAGGCGCATGGCCCGGCCATCGGGCGAGGCGTCGCCGGCCTCGATGGCGGGGTGCACAGCGCGCCACTCCTCGCTCTCATCGGTGATGATCACCGAGCCGGGCGCAGGGGGGCGCATGTACTGGGCGCGCTTGCGCTCCAGCACGCCCGGGCCCGCGTTCTTGAGCGTCACCTGCCAGAGGAAGGCTCCCTTGAAGCGGTTGATGCGCGCCCGGTCCTCGAGCCACTCTTTGTAGCGCCTGAGCCAGGGCAGGATGGGCGCCAGGTCACCCTGGCCGCGCAGGGCGCCCACGGGGCGGTTGATGCAGTAGTGCAGCATGAGTTGGGGGGCGCTGAGGGCATCGTCGGCCGCCGGGCCCGGCCACCAGCGGCCATCGAGCGTGCCGGTCAGCTCGTGGTAGCGGAGCTCCCGCTCCAGGTCACCCGGCGAGGCCTCGATGCGGTCGATGCGGGCCGCCGGCACCTCGCGCACGTACGACATGCCATCGGCCGGGTTGGTCGAGAGGACCAGGAAGAGCTCACCGGCACGGGTCAGCTCATCGCACCAGCGCTCGAGGCGCAGCGGCAGGCGGTTGAGGCGGTGCGTCCAGAAGCGGTCCAGGAACTCTTGTACGCGCGGCAGCCGCGAGCGCACCACCAGGCCATCGCCCACCACAAAGTCCGTAGTCAGGCTGACGATGCGAAAGGCCAGGGGGTTGGCGCGCCAGGCCTCGAGGGCGCCCGTCAGCTCGCCCTGCACCTCGTGCCAGGCCCGGTCCTGAGGCGCACCAGCCCCGCTGAGCTGGGCCCACCAGCGGTCGTCGACCGCCTTGACTGCCTGCTCCACTTGGGAGCGGATGAGATCGCCGAAGAAGCGCTCGGCGAGGCGCGCACGCCACGTCATTGGACCTCCTTCGTCAGGCCTGATCTTTCTGCGGGCCGGGCAGGGAGCCATGCCACTCTCCCCACCCGGCCCGCCTGACCCGGCGCCTGTTGCGGGCAGCGCGCCGGCGCGCCCATCGGGCCCGCGATCGAGCCCGGCAGCGTCCGCATGCTGGGGCGGCAGGCCAGCCAAGACGCGCCCCGTGGACGCACGCACGGGGGCAGCAGGGGTGAGGCGACCGAGCCCCTCTCCGCACGGTCGCCGCCCCCACGCACCCGCGCGGTGCGGCCCGGCCGCAAGGCACTGGCCCAAGCTGCAACCGCGGCCAGCGGCTGGCCCGCCGCCCCCACGCACCCGCGCGGTGCGGCCCGGCCGCAAGGCACTGGCCCAAGCTGCAACCGCGGCCAGCGGCTGGCCCGCCGCCCACCCGGCCGACGAAAAAGGGCCGGCTCCCGGCATGTTGCCGGTGCCAGCCCTTCGGCCGCACCTCCAGGTCACAGCGCCCCCGCCGGCCAGCTAGAGCCAGCGGGGTCGATGTGGCCGCTCTCGAGAGGCAGCCACGCCCAGCCCGCACTGCGCATGGCGCTCCCTATGCACATGTGGAGCGAGCCGCGTGCTCGCCCGGCCCCCAACCGGTCCGGCCGGAGGGGGACTTTCTGGCTCTAGAATAGCACAAATGTTCTAGGATGTCAAGAGGGCTGCCGCAAAATGAACAAAGATTCACGGAGCGCTTGCGGCAACCCACCCCTCGCCAGAGCGGACGGCGGTGCGAGGACTTGCGCCCCCTTGCCTCACCGCCCGACTCGGCGTAGAATGCTCGCATCTGGAACCGCCATCACCATGAAGGGACTCTGGCCATGGGCGACGAGACCTTTCCCCCGGCATCGCTGGGGTTCGTGCGCGTGGCGGCCATCTCGCCCGAGTTGCAGGTGGCCGACGTGCAGTTCAACACCCAGAGGATCGTGGAGGCGCTGCAGAGTGCAGCAGCGCGTGGCTGCCGGCTCGCCCTCTTCCCCGAGCTGTGCGTCACCGGCTATTCCTGCGCCGACCTCTTCGACCAGGTTCTGCTGCGCGAAAAGGCGCGCGCGGCTCTGGCGGAGGTGGCGGCGGCCACTGCGCGCCTGGGCATCGCAGCGGTGGTCGGCCTGCCCTTCGAGGTGGGCGGGCGCCTCTACAACTGCGCCGCCTTTCTGGCCGGGGGGCAGGTGCTAGGCCTGGTGCCCAAGAGCTTCCTGCCCAACTCGAACGAGTACTATGAGGGGCGCTGGTTCACCCCGGCCGACCGTTGCGGCGCCCAGGCCGTGGAGCTCGACGGCGCTGTGGTTCCCTTCGGCGCCGGGCTGCTCTTCGCAGCCGATAACCTTCCGGGCTGCACCATCGGCATCGAGATCTGCGAGGACCTGTGGTCGGTCAGCCCGCCCAGTGAAGATATGGCCCTGGCAGGCGCGACGGTGCTCCTGAATCCGTCGGCCGGCGACGAACTCCTGGGCAAGGTCGAGTACCGGCGCGCTCTCGTCTGCCAGCAGTCGGGCCGCTGCCTGGCAGGCTACCTCTATGCCGGCGCCGGGCCCGGCGAGTCGACGACCGACGTAGTCTACTCCGGCCATTCGCTGATTGCCGAGAACAGCACCCTCCTCGCCGAGACCGAGCGCTTCCGGTTCTCCACGCAGGTCGCGGTGGCCGACCTGGATGTGCAGCGCCTGACCCAAGAGCGGCTGCGCAGCTCGAGCTTTGCCGCGGCCTGCCCGCGCCAGGTGCACCGGGTGGTCCGCTTCCAACTGCCCCAGCCGCCGGCGCCAGAGGGCAAGCCGCAGCTCCTGCGGCCACTCTCGCAGACCCCCTTTGTCCCGGCCGACCCGGCACAGCGCGCGCGCCACGCGCAGGAGATCTTTGGCATCCAATCGACCGGGCTGGCCAAACGTCTGCGCCACACCGGCCTGTCGCGGGTGACCCTGGGCATCTCGGGGGGGCTCGATTCAACCCTGGCGCTCCTGGTCACCATCCGCGCTTTCGACATCCTGGGCCTTGAGCGCAGCGGCATTGTGGCCATCACCATGCCCGGCTTTGGCACCACCGCGCGTACCCGTTCCAATGCCGAGCGCCTGGCCGAGTTCCTGGGTGTGACCCTGCGCCGCATCCCCATCGTCGGCTCGGTGCGCCAACACTTTCAGGATATCGGGCACGACGAGGCGGTGCACGACCTGGTCTACGAGAATGCCCAGGCCCGCGAGCGGACGCAGATCCTCATGGATGTTGCCAACCAGATCGGTGGGCTGGTGGTGGGCACCGGCGACCTCTCGGAACTGGCGCTGGGCTGGGCCACGTACAACGGCGACCACATGTCGATGTACCACGTCAACGCTGGGGTGCCCAAGACCCTGGTGCGCTACCTGGTCGAATGGGCAGCAGAGAGTGAGTTCCAAGGCGAGGCGGCCGAAGTGCTGCGCGACATCTGCGCCACCCCCATCACGCCCGAGCTACTGCCCCCCGATGGCAACGGCGCCCTGCAGCAAAAGACCGAGGCGACGATCGGCCCCTACACCCTGCACGACTTTTTCCTCTTCTACACCGTGCGCTTCCAGTTTCCACCGCGCAAAGTCTTCTTCCTGGCCCGGCAGGCCTTTGCCGGCCTCCACGAGCCCGGCGACATTCTGCGCTGGATGGCCGTCTTCTACCGGCGCTTCTTCAGCCAGCAGTTCAAGCGCTCGGCCATGCCCGATGGGCCCAAGGTGGGCTCGGTAGCCCTGTCGCCCCGAGGCGATTGGCGCATGCCCTCAGACGCCTCCAGCGCCCTGTGGGTGCAGGAGCTGGAGGAGCTGCGGCACGAGTTGGGGCTCCAATAGTGCGCGAAGGGGGGAGGGAGCTTTGCGCGAGCAGGGCGTTCGCCCGGGATTCTGGATCACCATCATCGCGGCGGTTGCGGTGCTCGGCCTCGCCCTGCGCGGTTGCTGGGAGTGGGCCGTAGTAGCCCTGATCGCCCTGGTGGTGTTCAACCGGCTGCCGTTCGTGCGGCTGCCATAGCACCGCTTGCCCGTCGCCCGTGGCTCGCGATGTGCTGGGATGGTTGGGACCGCTGACCACGGACATGATGGAGGCAACGCACACACTATGGCCAAAACGCACACCGGTTCCCTGCCGCCTCCGCTCATGACATCGGAGGCGGGGTCCTTTGCGCAGGCAACCATCCTGCGCCGCAAACCACAGATCATCCGCGATGTGTTGGAGGATAACGACTACCCACCCCAGGTCCGGGCGGACCTTGGTGCCTTGCTCGCGGAAATCGCGGGCGAGCCGATCCGTCCCCTCTCCGAGCCGGCCCCCGACCTGGAGTACTGGCAGGCCCAGTGGTGCCCTTACAGCGGGCGCACCTGGCTCGAGGTGCCATGGTATTTCGCCGAGGCCTTTTTCTACCGCCGGCTGCTGGAGGCCGTGCGCTACTTCCAGCCGGGCATCTGGTTCGAGCACGATCCCTTTGCTGCCCAGAAGCGGCGCGAGATCGACGGCCCAGGCGGCGCCCTGAACCTGGCTGCCGAGTTGATGGCCGGCCTGCCGCCCAAGCGGCTCGCGGCGGCGCGCGCCCTGCTCTACGCCAGCCTGTGGGGCAACCGCATCGACCTCTCGAACCGTGAGGTGCTGGCCCGTGGAGGCCGCCGGCAGGGGCAGGCGAGCGAGATCCTCGTCGACGACAGCGACCGGGTGTTAGAGTTCCTGGCCTCGTATGGCCCACACGAGCGCATCGATTTCGTCAGCGATAACGCTGGCCCCGAGGCCGCCTTCGACCTCTTGCTGGCCGACGCCCTCCTGGAGTGGGGGTGGGCCCGGCAGGTTCGCCTGCACCTCAAACCGTACCCCTTCTTCGTCTCGGATGCGATGATCAGGGATGTGCGCGAGCTGATCGCCCGGCTGGAGGGCGAGAGCGAGCCCAGGAGCAAAGCTGCCGGCGACCGCTTGAGCGCCCGGCTGCAGGCGGGTGATCTGCAGCTCACCACCCACCGCTTCTGGGCCAGCTCCTACACCTTTTCCGAGATGCCCGAGGACTTGCGGGCCGACCTATCCCAGGCCAGCCTGGCCATTGTCAAAGGCGACGCCAACTACCGGCGCCTGCTGGGCGACCGCCACTGGCCCCCCACCGCCCGCCTCGAAGAGATCGCAGCCTACTTCCCAGCCCCCTTTGTAGTGCTGCGCACCCTCAAGGCCGAGATCATCGTGGGGCTGGCCGAGGGCCGGGCCGAGGAGCTGGCCCGCGAGGATGCGCAGTGGCTCACCAGCGGCAAGCGGGGCCTGATCCAGTTCGTCGGCTAGAGTCAGTGGCCGGTTGCCCGTCCGTTGCAGGACCCAGCGCTCGGTGCGGAGCTCGCCTTGCCCCCCGCCAACTAGAGAACTGACGGCCGGCAAGGGGCTCAGCTCGCGGCCTGGCCCAACTTATCGCCGACCGTCTGCTCGAGGGTGGTCAGGTCGAACGGCTTGGGCAGGACCGTGGCGCCGGGGCAGGCGTGGTCGAAGGAACGGCCCGCAGTCATCAGGACGACCGGGATGTTGGCGGTCTCGGGGGATTCGTGCAGCAGGTGGCAGAACTCCAGGCCGTTCATGATGGGCATCATGATGTCGGAGAGGATCAGGTCGGGGTGCTCGCTACGAGCGATCTCCAGGGCGCTGCGCCCATCGTAGGCGCGGAGGACACGATAGTCCGCCTCCTCCAGAAGGGAGCTCACGAACTCGACCACCGCCTCTTCATCATCCACTACGAGTATGGTCTTCACAGTGGCAACCCCACTCCTGGCGCAGCAACATGGCCGGCAGGCTCGGCCTGCTGGCAGTAATCGTAGCAAGTCTCAGGCCAACGCTGCAGAGTCCTACGCGGCACGATGCCGCGCCTACGGGGACGTGGGCGAGCACGGCAACCGCGGTAGGCGCGGCATGCTGCCGCGGGAGAAAAACGTAGGCCGGGTTTCGAAACCCGGCCTACCGTATTGCGTCTATACCTCGCGGAATTCGCCTTCGACGGTGCCTGCATCGCCGGAGCCACTGCCTTGCTGGCCCGCCGATGGCCCGCTGCCGCTGCTGCCGCCCGGCGCTGCCTCCTGCTGGTACATGCTGGCGCCGATGCGCTGCAGCGACTCGGAGAGCTCGCGGGTTGTCCGCTTCATCGCTTCGATGTCGGAGCCCTTGAGCGCCTCGCGCACGGCGTTGATCTTGCCCTCGACCTCGCTCTTGACGTTGCCGGGCACCTTATCGCCCAGCTCACGCAGGGTCTTCTCGGCGCTGTAGGCCATGCTGTCGGCCTGGTTGCGCGCCTCCACCTCTTCCTTGCGGCGCCGGTCCTCCGCGGCGTGGCGCTCCGCCTCCTTGACCAGCCTGTCGACCTCCTCCTTGCTCAGGCCGCTGGAGGCGGTGATGGTGATCTTCTGCTCGCGGCCGGTGGCCTTGTCTTGCGCGGAGACGTGCAGGATGCCATCGGCGTCGATGTCAAAGGTCACCTCGATCTGCGGGATGCCGCGCGGGGCGGGCGGGATGCCGTCGAGGATGAACTTGCCCAAGGTCTTGTTATCGGCAGCCATGGGGCGCTCGCCCTGCACCACATGGATCTCCACGCTGGTCTGCCCGTCGGATGCCGTCGAGAAGATCTGGCTCTTCTTGGTCGGGATGGTCGTGTTGCGCTCGATCAGCGGCGTGGCCACACCGCCCAGGGTCTCGATGCCCAGGGTCAGCGGCGTCACGTCGAGGAGCAGCACGTCCTTCACCTCGCCGCCCAGCACGCCAGCCTGGATGGCGGCGCCGATGGCCACGACCTCATCGGGGTTGACGCCCTTGTGCGGCTCGCGGCCGAAGAACTTGCGCACCGTCTCCTGCACCAGGGGCATGCGGGTCTGCCCGCCCACCAGCACCACCTCATCGATGTCGCTGGTCTGCAGCTTGGCATCCTGCAGCGCCTGGCGCACGGGGTTCATCGACTTTTCGACCAGGTCGCCGACCAGTTGCTCGAGCTTGGAGCGGGTCAGGGTCATCTGCAGGTGCTTGGGCCCCGAGGCGTCGGCCGTGATGAAGGGCAGGTTGATCTCGGTCTGCATCACCGACGAAAGCTCGATCTTGGCCTTCTCGGCGGCCTCCTTGAGGCGCTGCAGGGCCATGCGGTCCTGCCGCAGGTCGATGCCCTGCTCCTTGCGGTACTCATCGGCGATCCAGTCGATGATGCGCAGGTCAAAGTCATCGCCACCCAGGAAGGTATCTCCATTGGTCGAGTTGACCTCAAAGACCCCCTCGCCCAGGCTCAGGATCGAGATATCGAAGGTGCCACCGCCCAGGTCGTAGACGGCGATCTGCTCGTCCTTCTTCTTATCCAGGCCATAGGCCAGGGAGGATGCGGTCGGCTCGTTGATGATGCGCAGCACTTCCAGGCCCGCGATGCGGCCTGCATCCTTGGTGGCCTGGCGCTGCGAGTCGTTAAAGTAGGCGGGCACGGTGATCACGGCCTGGGTCACCGGCTCACCCAGGTACGCCTCGGCATCGGCCTTGAGCTTTTGCAGGATCATGGCCGAGATCTCTGGCGGCGAGTAGGCCTTGCCGCCCATCCATACCTGCACGTCGCCGTTGGGCGCCTCGCTGACCTTGTAGGGGAGGCGCTTCATCGCCTTCTGCACCTCGGGGTCCGAGAATTTGCGGCCCATGAAGCGCTTGATCGAGTAGATCGTATTCTCAGGGTTGGTGATGGCCTGGCGGCGGGCCACCTGGCCCACCATACGCTCCCCCGTCTTGGGGTTGACCGCCACCACCGAGGGCAACAGGCGGCTGCCCTCCGAAGTCGGGATCACCACCGGCTCGCCGCCCTCCATGACGGCGATGACCGAGTTGGTGGTGCCCAGGTCAATGCCCACGATTTTCCCCATGTCTACAGCCTCCTAAATGACTGCATTCCTAATCTTCGCATACCAGGGGTCGTTCCTTGAACTGAAGGGTATGGCCCCGGCAGCCCTGCAAACTCTATCAGGACGAGGCCCAGCCTCAACTTGATGGCTCTGGGCCACTCTCGCCGGTTCCGTCAGTTCCTTCCGTTCCGTTCGTTCCCTTCGGTCTGGCCACGGCCACCTTCACCAGGGCCGGCCGCAACACGCGTCCGTTGAGTTCATAGCCGCGCTGCAGTTCGGCGATGACCTGTCCGTCGGGGTAGGCGTCGGTCTCCTCGCGGACGACCGCCTCGTGTCGCTCGGGGTCGAACGGCTTGCCGACGGCCTCGATGGGCTTGAGGCCCTCCCCTTCCAGGATCAGGCGCAGCTTGTGCTCGATGAGGGCCACGCCTTCGACCCAGGTGAGATGCCTGAGGTCGGCGGGCAGGGCCACCATGGCGCGGTCGAAATCGTCGATCACCGGCAGCAGCCGGGTCAGGAGCGCTGCGTTGCTAAAGCGGGTGATCTCCTCGCGCTCGCGTTCCGTCCGCTTGCGATAGTTGCTCAAGTCAGCCGCCGTGCGGCGCCACTGGTCCAGGTATTCGGCGGCCTGGGCCTTGGCCTCGGCCAGTTGCTGTTCCAGGTTGGGTTCGGCGGCCTGCGCCGCGGCCTCTGGGGCGGGCTCAGGCTCCGGCGCCTGGCCCTCCTCTACCTTCTTCTCCACATCATCCACCATTCGCTCCGACACCTCCTAGTTCCCTGTCATCTGCTCGCGTCGCTACCTGGGTGGCAGCCGGGCATTGGGCGTTGCGGCCACCCGGCCCTGGCCCAGGAGGGTTCCCTACCGGACGGGTGCGAAGCGTGCAACCCGGTTGTCCGGTGCCAGGGCATAGCCATCTCTAGTGCTGCTAATACCCATACATATGTTCCACCAGGCTGCTCATCAGCCGCGCCACATAGCGCACCGAAGAGATGGCCCGGTCGTAGGGCATGCGGATGGGCCCGAGCACGCCCACGACGCCGTTGGCCTCGCCGCGCACGCCATAGGGAGAGAGGACCAGACTGTAATCGCCAAAGTCATCCCAACGCCCCTCGCCACCGATGATGACCTGGACGCCGTTGGCCCACAGCACCTCGGCCAGGATCGCCTCCAGCAGGCTGCGGCGCTCGAGAACCTCCACCACCTGGCGCAGCTTCTCGACCTCGGCGAACTCGGGCTGGCGCAGCACGTTGAGCAGGCCGTCGCGATAGATCTCCCGCTCGCTGCGCTGGTCCATCTGCTCCAGCGCCTCGAGCACACGCTCTACCACGCTCCGCTCCAGCGCGGAGAGGGTGGCGTTGGCAACCGGGCCGTGTCGGATCTCAGCAGCGTTGGCGCTGCCCAGGAGGGCGTTCAGCCGGTTCGCAGCCTGGCTCAGCTCCTCCTGCGAGGTTGGCGCGGCCAGCAGCATCACCTGCTGGCGGATGCTGCCATCCTGGAAGACCAGGATCAGCAGGGCGGTCACCTCGCTCAGCGAGATCATCTCCACATGCTTGAAGCGCGCCTGAGGGGCCCGCGGCGCCGTCACCAGCGAGGCGCTGTGCGACGTCTGCGCGAGGACGGCAGCCGCCAGCTTGATCCACTGTTCGAGGTCCAACTGCACCTGGTGGAACTGGTGGCTGATCATGCGCTGCTCGCTCGACGACAGCTCGGTCTCGCGCATCAGGCGGCGGACAAAGTAGCGGTACCCCTTATCGGTGGGGATGCGCCCGCCGGAGGTGTGGGTCTGGGCCAGATAGCCTTCGCGCTCGAGATGGGCCAGCTCGTTGCGCACGGTCGCAGGGCTGACGCCCAGCTTGTAGCGCTGCACGATGGTGTTCGAGCCCACAGGCACCGCGGTCGCGATGTACTCGCGAGCAACGATGCTCAGTATCTCTTCCTGTCGCGCGGTCAACTGCTCCATGGCCGAGTCCCCTCGTCGCTCATCCATCAAGCCGCAGCCTTTCTCCCGCGGCAACATGCCTACCAGCATCGCCCGTGAACGCGGCACCGTGCGGCGTCGCCTCTCTGCCACGGCAACACGCCGCGCTGCGGGTTCGCGGCCACCCGGATGAGCTCTTAGCACTCCGCAATCGGGAGTGCTAACACTATATCACGAAGCGCGTCTCTTGTCAAGGGGTTCGCCTTAAGTGTTAGCCACAATGCTAAGGAAAGTTGATAATGTGGCTATCAAGGTCATGGAAGCAGACGGGGTGGCACCGGCCCGGTCGCGCGGACCTCTCGCGCCCCCAGCCAGGTGGCCAGCTCGCGCAATGCCGCGCCGAAGGCAGCGCGGAAATGCGCGCCCCCCAGCTCGGGCAGGCTTTCCAGGTGGATGCCGTGCACCAGCAGCCGCCCTTCGGCCCAGTGCATCTGCGCCTCCAGGCGCCCCACCAGCGCCTGGCCAAAGAGGATGGGCAGGGTGGGCGCCGCAAACCGGCTCTCGCGCAGGGTAGGCCGAAAGGCCTGCTGCCGGGTGTCAAAGCCGAACAGGTCGCGCGCGCGCTGCCCATCCCACACTACCGGGTCGAGCGGCGAGAGGAAGGCGATACGGGGAGCCGGCGCGTGGGGCGGGCGGCCCAGTGCCGCCAGCCAGCCGGCAGGCACGATGTAGGTCTGGAACGGGTCGTTCACGCTGAGCGCCACCGCTTCACCGGAGGCCAGCATCTCGTCCATGAGGCGGCTCTTCTCGCGCTTGAGGGCGGCCAGCCCCAGGCCGGCACGCGTGCCGATGCTGTTCAGCACCTGCCCCCAGGTGGCGCGGCTGACAGGAGCCAGGAACTGCAGCGCGCGCCGCGTCAGGGCCCGCAGGCGCTCCTCCAGGGGTGCCGGAGCCGGCGCTTCATGGCCCAGCACGGCGCGGGCCAGGTCGTAGACCGGCTGGCTGCCCTCACGTTCCCGTACCAGGAGCGCCCCCGCCGCATGGAGCTCGCGCACGGCCGAGCCCAGGGCGCGCTGGCCATCGCAGCTCTGCCGCAGGCGCAGGTGAAGCTCGCGTAGAGTAGAGGGGCCTTCGGCCTCCAGGCAGGCGAGCACATGGGCGCCGATCGAGCCGGGCTGCGATGCTCTGGAGGCCCGCTCGGGGTCATAGATCAGAGCATAGTCCTCCTCTGGCAACGCCCCCAGGACATGCAAGTAGTGTTCGATCAGTTGGCCGCCCCCATAGAGGGCAACCTCCAGGTCGCCAGCCTGGTAGCCCGACACGCGTTGAAAGAGCACCAGGTCGTGGCCGGGCACAAAGGCACGCGCCTCCGCTTCAAGCACCAGGAAGCCGTGGCGGCGCACCCATGATGCCGCCCCCGCCACACCACTGGGGCCGCGCTCGCCCAACAGGCTCTGCTGCGCCAACAAAAGGCAGCGCAGATCGGCACGGGTTGTTTGCATAGAGCTCTACCCTCACTAGGTTCGGCAGCCCCTCCGCGCGCGGCGGCCGGCGCCCGCTGCAGCGCCCTGCTGAGAGGCTTCCACGCCGCGGCCTTGACGCTGGCAGGTGAGTGTGCTATCTTGAGCCCACCCTCTGTTCCAACGACACAGATCGCCCCGTGCGACAAGGAGCAGACCATGGCCCGTTATGAAGACGTGAACTGGCGCGACTCGATGCGCATCCGCTACGATTACACCAACATGCTCGTCGATGTGGTGGGCGAGAACCGTGGCGCCACCGAAGACCAGCTCGACGAGATGGAGGGCCGCCTGATGGCCGCCCTCGACGTGTTACGCATGCGGCGCGGCCCCAAAGACCTGGCCTGGATGGACCTGCCCTACCAAAAGGAGAGCGTCGCCGAGATCCTGGCTTATGCGCGCGAGGTGGAAGGGGTGTACGACGACGTCCTCGTGCTGGGCATCGGCGGCTCGGCCCTGGGCGTGACGGCCCTGAAGACGGCCCTCCTGCCGTTCTACTCTGAGTATCTGTCGCCCGAAGAGCGCCGGCGCCCCCGCCTGTGGGTGCTGGATAACGTAGATCCCGATTGGGTCATGGCCGCCCTGCGCCTGCTCGACCCCGAGCGCACGCTGGTCATCGTCACCAGCAAATCGGGCAGCACCACCGAGACGATGGCCCAATTCCTCATCGTGCGCGACTGGCTGAGGGCGCGGCTGGGCGAGGGCGCCCCTTGCCACCTGGTGGCGATTACCGACCCGGAAAAGGGCGCCTTGCGCGAAATCGCCACCCGCGAGGGATACCGGAGCTTTGCCATTCCGCCCGGCGTCGGCGGGCGCTTCTCTGTGCTCTCTCCGGTGGGGCTGGTGCCCGCGGCGTTGGTGGGGATCGACATCGAGGAGCTCCTGGCCGGCGCTGCCTATGCCGACGAGTTGGCGTGGGTGCGCGCCCTGCGCCGCAACCTGCCCGGCATGGCGGCAGCCCTGCAGCACCTGGCCTATCACCGCGGCCAGCGCATCTCGGTGCTGATGCCCTACAGCCAGCGCCTGCGCGACGTGGCCGACTGGTGGCGCCAACTCTGGGCCGAGAGCCTGGGCAAGAAAATGAACCTCATGGACCGGCGGGTCCACATCGGCCCCACACCGGTGCTTGCCCTGGGCACCACCGACCAGCACTCGCAGATCCAGCTCTATGTAGAAGGCCCCGCCGATAAGGTGATCAGCTTTGTGGCCGTCGAGCGCTTTGGCGAGGAGGGACCGATCCCGCCGGCCCGGCAGGAAGAGGAGGGCATCGCCTACCTGGGCGGCCATACCCTGGCCGAGCTGATCAACGCCGAGCGCGAGGCGACGGCCGTCGCGCTGGCCCAGGCCGGCCGGCCCAACGCCACCTACCTCGTGCCCGAGGTCAACCCCTTCACCGTGGGCCAGTTCCTGTACATGATGGAGATGCAGACGGCCCTCAGCGGCCTCTTCTACGCCGTCAACGCCTACGACCAGCCCGGCGTCGAGGCCGGCAAGATCGCAACCTATGCGCTCCTCGGCCGGCCCGGCTATGAGGCCCAGGCGGTCGAACTGCGCACGGCACAGGCGGCCCGGCCGCGGCGGATCGTCTGAACGCACCATCCCCGAATCGCCCGGAATTCAAATTTCCTGTATAATAGCCGGCAAGGAACCTCGTTCCCATGGTCAGGTGAGGTCTTGGTCTCATGCCGGAGTCTCGTGGCGTACAGACAAGCTCTCTCCGCTCTGCCGAAGACGCTCTGAGCAGCGACACGCTGTACAGGCAGGCGATGGCCCACTACCGCAGGCGCGAGTGGCAGCAAGCCCGTGAGGATTTGGAGCGGCTCAAGGCGGCGGAACCGGGGCGTCGCGGCATTGACGCGGTGCTCGATGAGTTGGCGATCTTTATCCACCTCGACGCTCTCCGCGCCACCTCCACAGCCGGGCCCTTCCCCACGCAGCGGCAGCTTTCGGTGCCCGCTCTGGCGGCCGCGGCGCGCAGGCATGCGCCGGCCATCCTGGCAGGCTTGGCCCTGGCGGCCATCCTCGCCCTTTGGGGCCATCACCTCATCACTGCGCGGGCAGCAGGGCGCGTCCGCGTCCTGCAAAGCCTGGCCCCAACCCTGGCGGCGGCGGGCGAATGGTCGCAGGCCATCGACGCCTATGAGGAGTGGCTGCTCCTGACGCCCGGCGATGCCGAGGCACGCTCCGGGCTGTGGAGCGCCTACTACGCTCGGGGCGACCAGCGTGCCCAGGCGGCCCAGGCCCTGGAGGAAGAAGAAGAGTACGCCAGGGCCGCCGAGCAGTGGGAGGGCGCCCTGGCCGACTTTAAGGCCGCGCGACAGGTGGCCCCAGACCATGCGTCCGACCCCCGCGGCGCCCCGGAGGCGCGCATCAGCACCGCCGAGAAAGGCAGACGCTGCGCCGTGTTGCTCAGCGAAGCCCTGGCCCTGCGCAGCCAGCGCCGCTGGCCCGAGGTCATCCATGCCCTCGAGGCCGTACAGGCCGAGGACGCAGCCTACTCCAGCGGCCGCGTGGCAGGCTACCTGGGCGAGGCTTTCCTGGAGAGCGGGCAGGAGGCCCTGGCGGCCGCTCGCTCGCCGGCCGAGATTCAGGATGCCGTGCGGTCGATCGCGCGCGCAGCGCAGGTGCAGCCCAACGCTCCCTGGGCCCAGATGGCCCTCTGGCAGGCGGAGCACTACCTGCAAGGGGCTACCAGCGCCCAGAAGCACGATTGGGACGCCGCCCTCCTCGCCCTGGAGCCACTTCTGAAGGAGCCGGTGGACCTGACCGGCGGCCACGCCCGGGCGCTGCTTTGCCAGGCACAGACGGCCCGGGCCGACCAGAGCTACCAGGCGGGGCGACTGCTCGAGGCTCTGGCCGACTATCAGGCGGTGATGCAGCGGTGCAGCGGCGACCCCTGGGCCCAGGCTCAGGCGCAGCAGATCACGCTTTCGCTCACCCCTGCTCCATTGCCCAAGCCCACCGCCGTGCAGGTCTCTGCCGCTGCCTCTCTGCCGTGAGGGATGGAGCCATGCCTCTCACGCACCTCGCCCTGGGCCGCCACATTGGCCGTTGGGCATGCGCCGCCTGGAGGGCTGTGCTGGGCCAGCCCTGGCGGGCGGTGCTGGGCGTAGTCGCATCGTTCGCCCTCACCTGGGCAGGCCTGGCCGTGGCGCCACGCGCCGCCGCTGCCGAACGCTGGGAGCGGCTGGGCAGCCTCGCCGCTACCGGCCCCGTGCGCCAGATCGTGGCCAGCGGCGCTCAGGGGGAGCCCATCCTCTATGCGCTTGTGGAGCGATGGGGCATCTTCGTCTCGCCCGACGGGGGCCGGAACTGGTTGCCGCCCGACCGCTACCTGCCGCGCACCCCCCAGGGGGCGATGGCCCTCAATGCGCTGGCCCTGGCACCCCAGGAGCCGCAATTCCTCCTGCTGGCCGTCGCCGGGGCGCAGGCCGGAGGGCGGCCGAGCCTGTTCAAGTCGGGCGATGGCGGCCTGCACTGGGTGCCCCGACGCGGACTGGGCTCGCGGGCGGTCGAGGCCCTGGCCGTGGCGCCCGACAATGTGACCTACGCAGCCAGCACCAACCGCCACTATCGCTCGGTCGATGGCGGCGATACCTGGTTCGAGGAGGGCAGCCGGCCCATCGCTGCGGATGTGCTGGCCCTGGCGAGCGATGGAGAGGTGCTCTATGTGGGCACGAAGGGCGGCCTCTGGATGACGGCGGACCACGGCGACAGTTGGCGTTGGGCCCTGGCCCAGCACACGGTGCCCGCAGTGGCCGCTCTGGGCCGCGGCCGGGCCTACGCGGCGGCCGACGATGGCCTGTACTACAGTGCCGACGGTGGAGCCTCCTGGCGGCGGCTGGAGGCGCCGGCAGTGGCCGGTGCAGTCGCGGCTTTGGCGGTGTCTCCGGGCGCACCCGACCGACTCTTCGCCGCCATGGCCAGCGGCGGGCTGAAGTATTCGCCGGACGCCGGGGTCACCTGGCACCCCCTGGGCCATACGCTGCTGCGCAGCCCGGTGACCGCGCTGGCCATCGATCCCTCCTCGCCCCGGCGCATCTACGTTGGCACACGCGAGGGAATCTGGCGCTGCACGTTGCCTGAAGCGCCGGCAGTGCAGGTGGACCATGGCAGAGGCTGATCGCGCGCCATTGGGCTTCATCCGGCTGCGCTCGGTGCTCGCCGCCGAGGGCTGGCTGGGCACGCCTCTGCGCATCCTGCTGGCCCTCCTGGGCATGGCGCTGGTGCGCTCCTCACACCAGGGAGCGCTGCCGGGCGGAGCTGCGCGGGGCATTCTCCTCTACCTGGGTTTCGCCCTGCTCTTCGCTGCTCTCCTGGCGAGCAGGCATATCGCGCTGGCAGGCACGCCCTCCGAAGCTTCGCAGGGCCGCGGCGCGGCATGGGGGGCCCGCCTGCGCGGCCTGTGGGGCTCGGGCCTGGGGCATGGGCTGCTGGTCGGTGCCTCGCTGGTCGATGTGACCTTTATCAGCATGTTGGTGCTCTACAGCGGGGGCCCCCTCAGCGACGCCTACCTGCTCTACCTGCTCTTGCTCATCGGCCTGATTCCCCTCTACCCCGCCACGCGGGGCGTGGCCCTGGTCGCGGCCGCCTGTGGGCCGGCCTACGCCATCGCCCTCTGGATGGTGGCAGGGGGCCCCTTCTTCGTGTTCGACCCCCCCTTCGTCTCCCGCTATCTGGTGCTGCTGGCAGCAGCGCTGGGCAGCCTGGGGCTCGGCTGGCTGTTCGCGCAACGCGAGACAAAGCTGCGCCGGCTGGAGGCGGCCCTCAGCCCACAGCAGAGCGCCGGGATGTCGAGCCAGGCGTTGCAGAAGGCGGTGAGCGATCTGGGCCGGCGCGTGCAGCAATTGCGCACGCTGCAGGAGGGAATCAAAGCCATCAATGCTGCCATGGCTCTGGAGGACCTCTTGGCGCGGATCGTCGACAACGCCTCACAGGTGGTGCACGATGCCTGCTGCTCGTTGGCCCTCTATGATGAGGATGAGGGCGCCGTCGTGGTGCGGGCAGTGTCGGGCTCGGCCGGAGGCGCCCCCGAGCCAGGGCATGCGCCCGGGATGCGGGCCGCTCGTTGGGTGGTGCAGAACGGCAAACCGCTGCGCATTGACGGCCTGCGCGGTACGCCCGCCCAGCGAGCCCGCGCCGAGGGCGCCGCTTCTCTCATCAGCGTGCCACTCATTGCCGACGGCCGCACCATCGGGGCGCTCACCGCTTCGAGCACCGAGGAGAACGCCTTCTCCGACGAAGACCTCGAGATCCTCGACGCCTTTGCCGATCAGGCGGTCATCGCCGTCAAGACGGCGCGCTTCTACCAGAGCGTGCAGGAGCGGCGCAGCGAGCTGGAAGCCATGCTGCGGGGCATCGGCGATGCGGTGCTGGCCACCGACGCCCGCCTGCGCCTGACCGCTCTGAACCCCGTCGCCGCACAGATCTTTGCCATGCGCCGCGACGTGGTGGCCGGGCAACACTTGTCGGAGATCGTGGACAACCGCGACCTGGAGGCGCTCTTCGCCGAGACGCTGGCCGGCGGCCAGCCATCGATCGTCCGCGAGATCGCCCTGCCCTCAGGTGGAGAGCGGGGGACGCGCTTTTACCAGGCCCTGGCCTCACCGGTGTTGGGCGAGGGCAACGAAGTGCGCGGCGTGGTGGTGGTGCTGCGCGACGTCACCCGGCAGAAAGAGCTGGAGCGCGCCAAGTCCGAATTCCTGTCGGTGGTCTCCCATGAGCTCAAGACTCCGCTGCATTCCATCCGCGGCTTTGTCGATATCATCCTCATGGGAAAGACCGGCCCGGTCACCGAGATGCAGCGCGACTTTTTGGGCACGGTACGCCAGCAGGCGATGATCCTGCAGGGCATGATCAACGACCTCCTGGAGTACTCGCGCCTCGAGGCGGGGCAGATCCGCCTGCGCGTGGAGCCGGTGCTCGTGGGCCAGATCGTGCGGGGGGTCATCGAACGCCTGCGGCCACTGGCCGAGGAGGGCAACCTGGAGCTGATCAACCTGGTGCCCCTCGACTTTCCGCCCATCGAGGCGGACCCAACCCGCCTGGAGCAGGTGATCAGCAACCTCTGCTTCAACGCCATCAAGTTCACTCCCTCGGGCAGCGTGACCGTGCGTGTGGCCGACCTGGGCGCCGAGGTACAGCTCTCGGTCACCGACACCGGCATCGGCATCCCCGCCGACCAGCTCGAGCGCATCTTTGACCGCTTCTACCAGGTCGATAGCTCGGCCACCCGCTCCTACCGTGGCGCAGGGCTGGGCCTGACCATCTGCAAGCACATCGTCGAGTATCACGGGGGGCGCATCTGGGTGGAGAGCGAGGAGGGCAAGGGCAGCACTTTCCACTTTGTGCTCCCCAAGGAGCAGCCCCAGCCCGAGGCGCTCACCGTGGACTTTTCGGCGCCCGCCCGCCGCAAGTAGACGCCGCCGCGGGACTAGTGGGGGAGCGGCGAACAGGGATGCGCAGGATGAACAGGATTAGGTACCGCCATCCCATGGATCCTGCCTGTCCCTGTTGGCGCGCCCCGCGTTTGACGCGGGGAGAATGACGAACGGGGATGAACAGGTGCTCCATCGAGTAGCGGCGCCCGGCCAGTGGCCGAGCGCTGCAGGGTCCGTGTGAGGAGGGAGAGTCCATCATGGCCCAACCAGAGGTCCGTACCATCCGCTTCTTCATCGCCGGCCTGGGCGCCATCGGCCGGCGTTTCATGGGCCTGGTGGTGAGCCAGGGGCCGCTTCTGGCCGCCCGCTACGGGCTGCGCCTGCTGCCCGTGGGCGCTGCCGATTCTTCGGGGGCCGCGCTCGCCGCCGAAGGGCTCGACGCGGCGCGCATCGTGGCCCTGAAGGAGGGGCGTCAGGGCGTGGCCGCCTACCCTGAGGCCGGGCGGCCGGAGCTGGGCGTGCGCGCTGCCCTGGCCGAAGCTCTGGCCGACCTCCTGGTCGAAGCCACACCCACCAACCTGCGCGACGCCGAGCCGGGCCTGAGCTGCATCCGCGAGGCCCTGGGCCGCGGCACGTCGGTCGTCACCGCGTCGAAAGGCCCGCTGGTGCTGGCCTATCAGGAGCTGGCGGCGCTCGCGGCCCGTTCTGGCGCGCGGCTGGCCTTCAGCGCCGCCGTCGCCGGCGGCCTGCCCACGGTCAACCTGGGCCGGCGCGACCTTGCCGGCAGCACCGTGCAGCGGGTGGAGGGCATCTTTAACCTGACCACCAATTACATCCTCACTACGATGGCCGAGGAGGGGCTTTCGTATGAAGAGGCCCTGGCCGAGGCGCAGCGCCGCGGCCATGCCGAAACCGACCCATCGCTCGATGTGGATGGCTGGGATGCAGCCGCCAAGCTGGTGATCGTGGCCAATAGCGTCCTTGGCCGGCCCACAGCCCTCAGCGACGTTGAGGTGGAGGGCATCCGCGGCGTCAGCAGCAGGCACCTGGGCCAGGCCTCGCGGGCGGGCAAAGTGGTCAAGCTGCTGGCAGTGGCCGAGCGCATGGGCAGCGACTATCGGCTCTCGGTCCGGCCCACAGCCCTCGAGGCCGCGCACCCCCTGGCCCGCCTGAGCGCCTGGCAGATGGGCGTGCGCTACACCACCGATACCATGGGCACCATCCTGGCGGTCATCGATGAGCCCGACCCGCTGCCAACCGCGGCGGCGGTGTTGAGAGACGTCATCGACCTGTTCGGGCATAAGTAGAGACAAGGAACTGAAGGAACTGGGGGAACTGGGGAACTGAGGGGGCAGTCCCATCAGTTCCCCCAGTTCCACAGTTCCTTCAGTTCCCTCGTTGGTTGGAGGGGCAACGGTGCCGGCGATCGGCCTCGACGTGGGTGCAAGCAAGGCGGTCATGGCGGCGTTGGCCGAGGGTGAGCCGCGCCTCATCCGCAACGGCGGGCATAGCCCCCTGACTCCTGCCCTGCTCGGCCTCGGCCCGGCAGGCACCCTCACCTGGGGCCGTGCTGCGCTGGATGCTGCCGAGTCGGCCGTGCACATGTGGCTGCCGCGGCTGGGCGAGGCCATGCTGCTGCCCTTCAACGGCCTGGAGTATGCCCCTGGCGAGCTGGCCGCGCTCTTCTTCATGTGCCTGCGGCAAGAGGCCGAGGCGGGCCTGGGGCGGCCGCCCGGCCGGGTGGTGCTGGCCGCACCCCTTGCCTTTGGCCAGCGCCAACTCGCGCTGTTGTGCCAGGCAGCGCGCCGGGCCGGCCTCTTCGTCCTCGGCGTGGTGCCGAGCACCGTGGCCGCCGCCCTGGCCTACTGCTGGGAGCACCCCGATGCTGAGCCGCGCACTCTGCTGATCTGTGATTTCGGGGCCAGCGCGTTGGGCGTGGCTGTGGTGCGCACGTTCCCCGGCGCCGTCACGGTGCTGGGTCAGGCCGACGATCGCTGGCTGGGCGGCGAGGATTTCACGCAGATGATCGTGGCCCACCTCCTGCGGCGCCTGCAGGGCGAGCGGGGCCTACTGCTCGATGAGACCCAGGCAGCCCGCCGGGCCCTGCGCCGCGAGCTGCGCCGCGCTGCAGAACAGGCCAAAGTGGCCCTCTCGACGGTGGAGCAGGTGCGCATCGCCCTCACGCCCCAGGCCCTCGGCCTCCCGGTGGGGCTCTGCGAGCTCATGAGCCGCCCACAGTTCGAAGAGATGGCCGCGCCGCGCCTGGGCGAAGCGACGGAGGTGGTCGAGCGGGCGCTGGCCGCCGCCGGGATGAGTGGCGAGAGCATCGATGCGGTGCTCCTGGCTGGCGGTGCCGCCCAGATGCCGCTCTGGCGGGCGCACCTGGCCCGGCGCTTGGGTCGCGCCCGTTTCTTGCGCGATTTCAACCCACTCACCGGCGTGGCTATGGGCGCTGCCCTGTGGGCCGGCCTGGTAGATGGGGTGCGCTGCCCCACCTGCGGGCTCCAGGCTCCCCTGCAGGCCACACAATGCGGCCGCTGTGGCAGCTCCCTGGATGGCGCAGGCCGCCTGGCCTGCCCCCGCTGCTTCCTGCCCCACGAGCCGGCGCGGCTCTCTTGCGCCAAGTGTGGCGCCTCACTCCGGGCAGCGCGGCGGAGCGCTGGGCAGGCACGGCCCTCCGGCCGCGCGCCGGGGCCGAGAGCGAGTTGGGAGGGCGGTGGGGGGCTGCGTTGCAGGCACTGCGGGTTCGTGGCGCCCGCGGGCGCCCCCTCGTGCCCCCTCTGTGGGGGGCTGGTAGCGCCCTTCGTCGGAGGCCTGAACCGCAGCGACCTGGGCGTGCCACGCGACGATGGGCATATGGATGTGCTCCTGCCCCGCGGCCAGGCGCTGCCGACCCCGCCCGCGTGGAGAGCACTCGCCACCGGAGTGCAGCCGGGCCCGCTGGAGGTCCCGATCTATGAGGGCGACAAGCCACTGGCCTGCCAGAATGAGCGCTGCGGCACCCTGCGGGTCGACCTTCCGGCCGGCGTGGCGCCTGGCAGCAGCGTCCGCGTCGCCCTCCGCCTGGGCAGCGACGGCCTGCTCCAGGTCGGTGCCGAGCTGGGCGATGGCTCGGGGCGTGCCCTCGACGCCTGGATCGACTGGGCACCATAAAGGCTGAGGCGCCAGGTACCCCCTGGCGCCTCAGCCTGTGGTTGACGGCCTACCTGCCATCCTCTGGCCCATTCCTCCGTTGGACAAGCGTGGGGGCCCCAGCTACGCGCCAGGGCCAGGCCTGGACGTTGTCCTCCCCAGAACGGCATGGGCGAAGGGGAGGGTCCGAACGGGTCAGGATGCGGGCCGGCCGCTCGACGGCGCCCCCGCCACTTCGCGCTCCCGCTCCTTGCCGTTGCCCCCGGTCGCGCCCTCGGCCATGAGCCTCTGGACCTCTTCGCGGGCGTGGGCGATCAGCTCGGCAGCCTCCTGGCGGGTCAGCCGCCGGGTGGCCGTCAGGCGGTCGATCAGGCTCTCCTCTTCGCGGCGACGTTGAGCTTCGGCTTCCCTCTGCGCCAATGCCATCAGATGCCGGTACTCTTCGATGTCGATAATCGCCACTTCAGGGGAACCATAGTTTTCCACGACCACGTGCCGGCCGCCGTGTCGCACCCTGTCGATGACCTCCCTCGTCCGTCTCGCGAGTTCGGTCTTGCTTACAACCTCGACTTCCATTCAAACCTCCTATACAATGTGGGTTCACACAATGCAGAGTTTACACGCAAAGTTGCAGCGTGTCAACTCGGCCCGTGCAATTCTTCTGGACCCCGACGAAACTGCAGCGACACTACAACCGGTCATGTAATGCCGCGCATTCCATAGGCTGCAAAGTATAGGCTGCTGCCCAGCCGAGTCAACCCGAATCGAAAAGTGCAACCAACCGGCATTGTGTTCATAGCCCCTGGCGCCCCAGGGCACTGGCCGGCTGCTCCGGGTTTGCAGGCGTGCCCTAACGTGCGTCAAAGGCCAGCGGGTCGTAGACGCCTCCAGCATTCCAGAACAGCCAGCCGCAGGCGTTCGCGTCGGCCGCGGCCTGCTTCTCCAGGCGGTACTCGCGCGGGCCGTACTGCACCCCCCAAAGCGAGTAGTGCTGCAGCCAGGGGCGGATCAGCGTCTGCACCTGCTTGTGCGCATCCTCCACCGAGATCTTGACTACCTCGTAGGGCTGGCGCCAGGGGTCTGCCAGGCCCAGGTGCCCGGGCTGGTACATCGAAGGGTAGACCATGGGCGAGATGTAATCGACCCAGGGGGCCACATCGATCAGGCGCTGGCCAATGCCCAGGTCGCCCAGGCGCACGTTGGGGTCCACCGAGGTGACCAGCCCGAAGAGGTCGGCTGAGAAGAACACACCGGTCTTGTCGAGCTCCTTGCGCACGTAGGCCAGGAAGCTCGAGATGGCCTGGCAGCGGGCGTCGCGGTTGGTTTCCTGGCTGAACTCCATATCGTAGATGTCGCCGTCGGAAGGGAAGCGCAGATAGTCGAGCTGCACCTCATCGAACCCCATCGCCGCGGCCTCCTTGGCGATGGCCAGGTTATACTCCCACACCTCTTTCCGGAAGGGGTCGGCCCAGGCCAGGCCCTCGGCATCCCTCCAGAGGCTGCCGTCGGCGCGGTGCACTGCCCACTGGGGCCGCGCCTGCGCCAGGATGTTGTCCTTAAACACCACGATACGGGCGATGAGGTAGATGCCGCGGCGCTTGCACTCGTCGATGACCTTCTGCAAGTCGCCGATGTACTCGTAGGTGACGGCAATCTGCCGGAGCAGGGGGTCTTGGGGTTGGAAGGCCAGGTAGCCCCGGTCGCCCTTGATGTCGATCACCACAGCGTTCATTTCGCTGCGCGACACCAGGTCGATATCCTCCTGCACGTTCTGCTCCACGCCCCTGGCCAGCAACCCAAAGGGGATGTAGAGGCCCTTGGCCACAAAGGGCTGCAGCGCAAAGTCGAGGCTCGTCGCGGTGCCCAGTTGGCGCTCGGCCCGCGCGTAGCCGGCCATGCGCACCAGCAGGCTGGCCTCGGCGGGCACGTTGTCGAAGCGATATCCACCGGTAGCGTCGGTGTACATGGGGCGGGGCTCCTCGCCCGGCGCGCGCAGGAGCACCAGCGCGTTGGCCAGTGGCTGGCCCGCTGCGTTGCGCACGGTGCCCTGGAGGGTGTTGGGCCGCAGCTTGAGGGCCACCGTATCGCCAGGGCTGGCGTCGGCAGTGGCCTGGGCGAAGCCTGCCAGGGCGGCGGTGATGGGGGTCTGCGGCTCGACGCGGGCAAAGGTGGCCCGGCCCTCGGC
>Ga0078972_1005888_pt1 | contig 30243 bp, 25 predicted proteins | sample YelNatPaOPGAMG01_FD_67568 | JGI IMG/M metagenome (GOLD analysis project Ga0078972, IMG submission 67568) | Hot spring thermophilic microbial communities from Obsidian Pool, Yellowstone National Park, USA - OP-RAMG-01 (SPADES assembly) (version 2) | ecosystem: Environmental > Aquatic > Thermal... | reverse complement strand
TTCTTAGAAGAGAAGAATTATAAATAGTACCATCACCATTTTCAGGAAATTGTCTTGATATCCTATCATCTGGTTTAATAAAAATTCCATTTTCCAAATGTCCTGTTTCCAAAACTTCAATACCGGCTTTTTGAGCTTGTTCTTTCCACCATTCTTCTCTTTTTTTATGGGCTATTCTTGTTCTAATTTGTCTTCTCCGTTCTCTTGCTTCTTTTAAAGTAGCAAAATCATTTGGCAATAATTCAACACTTAAATCTTTAATTTCTTTATCTTCTCTAACACAAGAACCTAAACTTCCTGTTCCTAAATCAAAAGCAAATATTTTTCCCATATTTCCTCCTAAAAAGATTATACTAAAAAAATCATAAATTCATTATATCATAAACTTTTGACATATTATTGTCGCTATAAATTTATTTAAAATTTAAAATCAAACTTTTATATTTTGTCACACCTGTCCGATAAAAGTTTAAAGACAATTCCCTCTCACTCTAAATCTCTGCCAAAGGTGGGGAGAAGAATCTATTTTTCCCCTCACCCTGCCTCCGATGGAGTCCGACACTTCGTATCGTCCTCATACGGTCCGACGATTCTGTCGGACTCCGTATCGTAGCATCGGAGAGTCGTCGGACCTCTCCCCGTAGGGGAGAGGGTTTTTGCCTTTAATAAAAAATAGTTTCTAATATTCTGCATTTTTATACATAAATTTCCCAATAACAGTTATATCTTAATCGGACATCTGTGATATTTTGTAAAATCTTATTATGGAAGGAAATGAAAATCAGGGAAAAAATAAAAAGGGATTAATATTCAAAGTAATTATAATTTTTGCTCTTTGTTTTATAATTCTTTTGCCGAGCGGGCTTTATATATCAAGGAATAAAATTAAGAATTTAATCACAGAGAAATTGGTTAAAACAATAAGCAAAAAAACTGGACGAAAAATCTCATATTCAAAGATAACTTACTCGTTTAAAAGTTTTGAGATATACGACCTTGAAATTTCAGAAAAAAACAGCGATAAATTATTTGCAAAATCTAAAAGATTGATGGTAAGTATGGATTTGATAAACATACTTTTAAACAAAAAAGAGCTTGAGATAGATGAGATGGATTTTGAGGATGGAGAGATAAATATAATTAAAAAAATTAACTGGAATTTTCAGGATATTATTGATCTTCTTCCCGAAGATAAAAGGCCAATAAATGAAAGATATTTCGTAGATACGCTTTACTTTAAAAACTTCAATTTTTTGATTAAAAAGGAAAATACTGAGGTATTATTAAAAAACTCTAATTTAATTATAAATCATAGAAATAAATCTGAAAATTTTGAAATTGCAATGAAATCAGAGAATTATTTGTCCTTTACTGATAGCAATATATTTTTCAATTTAGACATCGACTCAAAAATCAATTTTAGCGATAAACTGAATAGAATTGATACTGAAAAATTAGAGATTTCTGATTTTTCATACAATCAATTTAAATTCGAAAACGGGGAAATGAAATTTAATATTGATTTTTCAGATAAAAAAATTGAATATAACCTGAACTTAAAAAAATTTGAAGGGATTAAAAACACGCAGGCGTTTAAAGAAATAGAAAGTTCATATAAAAAACTCGCATCAAAGGAGATAAATTTTAAAGAGCCGTTTGATTTTGATCTCGACATTAAATCAGATAAAAATTTATTTAATTTAAAGATTGAGTCGGAAAATTTCAAAATAAAAAGTAATATAGAAAGAGAAAAAAACACACACAAGTTTGAATTTGAGACGGAAGGCGTAAGCATCAAATCCGATTCCGAGTTAAAAAAACCGGTAATTAAATCAAATTTTTCAGAGATGATAAACTCATTGATTAAAAAAACTATAATCTCTTATGAAGATTTTATAATGAATTTTTTTAAATAGGGTTCACTGAAATATGTTTTTTGCCAAAAGAAATGTAGTGGCACCTGCCTGACCCCGCCCTTTTGGCCAATCTTTTGTCTTTAATATATTGACACATATGCCTTCATCCAAAAGGGCGGGGCTGACGGCAGGCAGGTAAAAATCAGAGCAACCAAATGAAAAAGTTGTGGGTCAGCGAACCCTTTTGCAGAGCTTCGCTCTGCCGCTACATTCGCAGAGCAAGCTCCCTGCTCCCCGACGTGTCGTCGGGAAGTGAAACTACAATAAAAAATTATTTCGTTAGGGTTAGCGAGCGAACCCTTAAGGTTCACTGAAAAAGTTTATTTGAAAAGAAGTTATAGAATAATGTGAAAATCCCCCTTTCTTCCCCTCCGACGTGACGTCGGAAGGGAAATAAGAGGGGGATTTACTTCTCACTTTTTTAATTATTTCGTAAAAAATTCTCAAGCGAATTCTAAATAGCGAGAGCAGGGAGGAGAAATGAAAAAAGTAATCATAATAGGTTCAGGACCAGCAGGATATCCAGCCGCACTTAAATTAAAAGCGCTTGGCGCAGATGTTAAGATTGTAGAGAATTGGACATTTGGCGGAACATGTTTGAACAGGGGATGCATTCCATCAAAAGCAATAATTGAAATCGGACACAGATACCATAATATTAAGGAGATAAAGGATTTTTTTGAAGGAAATATTGATTTTAAACCGAAGTGGAATAAAATAAAAGAGCATAAAAATAGGACTATAACAACACTCAGGACATCGCTTGAAAAATTATTCACAATAAAAAAAATAGAAGTGATAAGAGGAAGCGCAAGGATTTTATCTGATAAGAAAATAGAAGTTGAAAATAACGGGACAAAAAACGAGTATGAGTTTGATAATCTTATAATAGCCACTGGAACAAAACCCTCATATCCCCCGCCATTTGAGCAGTTCAGAGATTTTCTTACCGACTCCGATAAGGTTTTTGATTTAGAAAAAAAACCAGAAAAGTTGATAATTGTTGGGGCTGGAGTTATAGGAATTGAAATGGCTTGTTTTTTTAACTCAATTGGAACAGATGTTTCGGTGATAGATATAATGCCGAATATTCTTCCATTTGAAGACGAGTCAATTACGAGGGTTTTAAAACAGTCGCTTGAGAAAAGAAATATAAAATTTTATCTTGGAGTTAAAACAAAAGAAATAAAAATAAATGGAAGCGAAAAAACTATAATCCTTGATAATGGAAGCGAATTGAAAGCAGATGAGATAATGGTCGCAGCGGGAAGAACAGCGGATTTAAAAAGGATTAATCTTGAAGCGGCTCAAATAAAATACGGAAAATTCATTGAAGTAAATGAGTATATGCAGAGTTCAAATCAAAATATTTATGCCGTAGGCGATGTAAACGGAATATCGCTTCTTGCACACTCCGCAACGAGGCAGGGAGAAATAGCCGCTTTAAATATTATGGGACACAGAGAGAAATTTGATAAAAATATTGTTCCAAACTGTATTTATTCTTTTCCAGAGGTCGCAAGTGTTGGAATAAGATTAAAGGAAGCGAAAGAAAAGAATATAAATGTAAAGACGAAAAAGGCGTTTTTTCAGGTTTTAGGAAAAGCCGTCGCTACATTTAATACGGAAGGTTTTATTCAGATAATAACCGATGAAAACGAGGTTATCTTAGGGGCTCAAATCATAGGCGGTCCTGCGACTGAAATTATACATATATTATCAATCGCGGTAAAATTTAAAATGAAAGCAGGCGAATTAAACTCAATAATATACGCTCATCCGACTATGAGCGAGATAATTATGGAAGCCCTGAATAGGTGAGATTATGAATTATAAATTATGGATGTTGAATTATGGATTATGGAATGCAAATGTTGGATTATGAATTATGGATGTTAAATTATAGATGATGAATTTTGGATGTTGAATTATGAATTTTGGAGTCCCGAGCTTGCTCGGGAAGAGACAGTTGTAGTTGCACTCCGACGCCTGCCTGACGGCAGGCAGGTTTCAGTCGGGACAGGGAGCGAATCTCTGCAGAGGCAAAGCTGGCGCTTTGCTGCTACAAATTTGGCGATTATCAAATCGCCCACTACTGCTTGTATCTGTGAGCCGTGAGCTGTCAGCCGTGAGCTGTCTACTCACCTCTTTAGCAGAGCAAGCTCTGCGACTACATTTTTGGCGAATGGCAATTCGCCCGCTACATCTCACCTTCTTACTTTCTTGTATCCGTGAGCCGTCAACCGTGAGCCGTAAGCCGTCTGCTCAACTGATTTAGTGAATTTTATTATTTGCTTTGAGATGTCAATTAGATGTATTCCGAAGTTTGGCTGTTTTGATTCTATCATAGGAATGAGTTTTCGCCTTATCCAGTTCCTTGTGTAATTCGTATCGTAATTGGTTTTATCTACGGCATATTTTATTTTATTTTCTTTAAGATAGGATAATATTTCATTCTTTTTAATACAGATAAGGGGCCTTATTACATAAATATTCCTGCTCAACTTTCTTTTAAAAGGTATTCCGCAAAGCCCTTTTATGCTTTTTCCTCTAATCAAATTGAGCATTATCGTCTCTATATTTTCATTCATATTATGAGCGGTTGCCACAAGATCGCATTTATATTTTTTAGCGTACTTTAAAAAAAACTCGTATCTTTCCTTTCTCGCAGTATTTTCAAGATTATCTCTATTTTTATTGGCTATACAAATCGCGTCAATTTTTTCGCAGAAAAAATCTATACCGTTTTTAACACAATAATTCCTGACTACATTTTCATCAATTATAGATTCTTTTCTTATCCCATGGTTTAGATGAAAAACGATAAATCTGTTTTTAAATCTTTTATTAAAGTAGTCAAGCAAAACCATAGAATCGGGACCTCCCGAAACAGCAACGAGAACCCTATCTCTTTGATTTATAAGTTTATTTTCTTTTATAAACTTATTTATCTTATTCCATATATTGAGTGTTATCTCTGGCATATCAATTCAATTCTATAATATTTAATTTTTCGCCGTAATTTCTAAATATTTCCTTTTTAAGATAATAATTTTCTTTTGAATAAAGATAAGGGTCGTTTTTAAATATCTCATCTCTGTCTTCAAATACGCATTTAAGCATCTCTTTATCCCTGTATATGGACGCTATCTTAAACTCCATATCGCCGTGCTGCATGGTTCCTATGACCTCTCCAATTCCTCTGATATAAGCGTCTTTTTCGGCGAGTTCAAATCCATTATTTGTCATACACATCGCCTCTATTCGCTCTTTTGCTTCAGGCGTTTTTGGCTCGGATACAAGAAAACAATACGATTCAACTTTTCCCCTTCCGATTCTTCCTCTTAGCTGATGAAGGCTCGCAAGCCCGAATCTATCGGCATTTTCTATTATCATAACATTAGCGTTAGGCACATCTATGCCGACCTCTATAACGCTTGTGGCGCACAAAACATCTATTCTGGCGGATAGAAAGTCCTTCATAATTCGCTGTTTTTCAGACGCTTTCATCTTTCCGTAAATCATAGATGTTTTATAATTGGAGAATTCTTTTTTTATTCTATCATACTCAACTATAAGCGATTTAATCTCCTTTTTATTTGATTCATCTATAACCGGAAAAACTATATAGCACTGCCCGCCTTTTAATAATGTCTCCTTCGCTCTTTCTATCGCCTGCGATTCATCTATATGATATGTCTTTACTGGTTTCCTTCCAGGCGGCATTTCCGTTAAGACCGATAAATCAAGATCCCCGTACAAAGAAAGAAAAAGAGTTCTCGGTATCGGAGTCGCCGTCATTACAAGCATATCAATATTATCGCCCTTTTTTCTTAAAGTCGCTCTCTGTCTTACTCCAAATCTATGCTGTTCATCTATTACGGCAAGCGCTAAATTCTTAAATTTTATAGAAGATTCAATAAGAGAATGCGTTCCTATCAGTATATCTATCTCCCCCGAAAGAACTTTATCCGATAACTCCTTCTTTTTTTTCTTTGGAGTAGAAGAGGTAATTAACTCAAATCTGACATCAAGCCCTTTAAGAAACTTTGAAAATGTGAGGTAATGCTGTTCCGCGAGTATCTCCGTCGGAGCCATAAAACAGCACTGATAGCCGTTTTCAACCGCTAAAAGACAGGCGCTTAAAGCGACCACGGTTTTTCCGCTTCCAACATCTCCCTGAAGAAGACGGTTCATAGGATAGGGAGAATTCATATCCGAAAATATCTCATTTATCGCTTTTTTCTGCGAGCCGGTAAATTCAAAACCCATATTATTTTTAAATGGAGTGAGGAGCGCTTTTTTTATCGTATAGACCCTATTCTTTTTTATCTCTTTTGTCTGCCTTTTTTTTATTTCCCACGCCATAGCCATAAGAAGAAGTTCTTCATATATAAATCTTCTCCTTGCCGAAATTAACTGCTGGGTATTTTGCGGGAAATGAATGGCTTTTACGGCGTCCTTTCTCGACATAAGAGCCCTTTTGGATATGTAATATCCATTTATAATCTCCCCAACAAACTCAGAGGATTTTAAGGCGTTGTAAACTATCTGCCTGAAGGTTTTTATATCCATACTGGATGTAAGTGAATAAACCGGAACTATTCTTTCGGCGTTTATATTATAGGACTCGTCTTCAGGAAAGTAGAACTCATCCACATTTATCTTAGAACCAAAAAAATTATCATCGCTCTTTCCAACAATAAACAATGTAGAACCTTTTTTAATCTTATTTTTTATGGTTGAGAAAACATCAAAATTTCTTTTAGCCCTTTTAAATATATTTGCCTCTATTTTTTTCCCCCCTGACTCAAGTATAATTTTAAATATCTTAAGAGATGAAGCGGTGTAAACCTCAAAAAACTCTAAAACAACGCCTTTAAAAATATCAACTTTATCAAACTCAAACGCATAATTATCCCCGGGGTTATTTATTCTTCTATCCTGATATGCCCTCGGAAAATAAAATAAAAGGTCCCCCACGCTTAATATATCAAGTTTTTTCAATATATCGGCTCTTTTAGGACCGACTCCTTTTACATATTTTACTTCTGAATTTAAAAGCATCTATTCTACTTTTCTCCAGGCAGGCACCGCTATAAATCCCCCCTCATCTTATTCCTCTCCCCCATGGGGAGAGGATAGAAGTGAGGGGTCTTAAAGGCAAAGTTGTGTTCTGCCGCTACAAATTTGGCGATTGGTAAATCTTGCCTGACGGTGAGTCGCATCTGTGCCTGCCTGACGGCAGGCAGGCGTGTCGGCAGGCAAGTGCTGCTACAAATTTCGCTAACCTTTTAAATTTATCGAGACGAGAATTTTTTCAAGTTCATTAATATCCGGCTCTATTCTATAAGCTTTGGAAATAGATTTTTTCGCCGATTCAATATCTTTCAGTCCGCTGCCTGTAATTAAAAGAAGAACGCTATCTCCTCTGCCTACAAGTTTTTGAGATATAGCTTTTTTAAGCCCTGCGTAAACAGCGACAGCCGATGGCTCTGCAAAAATTCCAGTGCTTGAAGCAAACTCTTTCATAGATAAAATAACTTCATCATCGCTTATATTAACGGCAAATCCCCCTGATTCGTTTAGAGATATAACGGCACTCAGTCCATCTCTTGGCGACTTTACGGATATGCTATCGCACATTGTTTCGCCTGAAACGACTGGCGGGGTCTGAAGTTTTTCAGTAAATGCCTTATAAACCGAGTTTGAATTTCCGCTTTGAACCGCGACAAGTTTCGGAAGTTTATCAATAAAACCTATTTTTTTAAATTCTAAGAACCCCTTCCATATCCCGCTTATTATATTTCCATCCCCAACAGGCACGAATATCTTATCAGGAACCTCCCATTCTAACTGCTCGCATATTTCAAAAGCGGCAGTTTTTTTACCTTCTCTTGTATATGGATTATAAGCGGTATTTCTATTATACCAGCCGAATTTCTCGCACGCTTTAACGCATAAATCAAATGCGTCATCATAAGTTCCTTTAACCATTATAACGTTAGCACCGAAAATGAGGAGTTGAGTAACTTTCTCTCTCGGAGCTTTTTCAGGAACAAAGATTATATTTTTTATTCCAACCGACGCTGACAGACACGAAAGAGATGATGCGGCATTTCCGGTAGATGCCGTCGCTATAATTCTTTTATCCTCATCCAGCGTCTCTATAACTCTTTTTATCACAACGGCACTCGCCCTGTCTTTGAAAGAAGCGCTTGGATTTCTCGTATCATCTTTTATATAAAGATCCGATACATCTAATTTATCGGCAAGTTTTTTGTTCTTGTAAAGCGGAGTATATCCGACTTTAAGCGGAGGAATCCCTTTAATATCTTCAACAGGAAGGAGATCTAAATATCTCCATATATCATAGTATCTGTTTTCCTTCAACTCATCGTATGAAAATCTCTTTTTTATTAAATTATAATCATATATAACCTCAAGATTTCCGCCACAGGAATTACAAACATATTTTACTTCATCTTCGCTATGTTCCTTTCCGCAACTTATACATTTAAGCATTTTTATTTTTTTCATAAAACCTCAAAGAAAAATTATGGAATAATTGTCGTTCCGGATTTTCCTTCAAGCGTCTCCTCAAAGAATTCCGTCTTGGTTATATAAGCTCTTGAACCGCCATTTTTCATAAAGTCAATACATGCCCTGACTTTTGGTCCCATACTTCCGGCTGGAAAATTCTCGGGCATTTCGTTATACATTTTTTCAAGTTCGCCGACCTTTATAACCCTTATATCCTTCTGGGTGGGTTTCTGATAGTTTATTTTTATTCCATCTTCTCCAGTAAATATTGTTAGAGTAACATCAATATCCTCGCCTCTCGCTCTGGCTCTTTTATAAAGAATATTCCCAAGGAGGGCACTCGCGAGGTCTTTATCTATTACCGCTTCAACGCCGCTATACATTTTTAAAGGTTTCCTGGATGGAACATATTTTCTTTTATAGTCAACTCCATAATTACACTTATAAACCTCAAATCCATCCATTATTTCAGGTTTGACTTCTTTAACCGGAATTCCACCTCCGCCAACGGTTACAGGAATTATTCTTTTTTCAATCATTGATTCTATAGCGTCTATCTCGACTATATCCATTGGCTTTGGAGAAGGAACGACCCTTCTCCATATCTCAATACCCTTTTCGTCTCTTTTGTAAGGTTTCATTATCCAGCCCTCTTTTATCATTCTCTCCTCTGCTTCTTCTTTATTGTAAGATGGGCCTATATATTTAGATGGATTTTTAAAATCAGGGTCATCAGCGCTTACAACAACCTGAGTAACTATGCCCGCAATTATATTATCTATTCCTCTTATGTTTAATTCATTATTAAGCTGCGCTATCATATACGCCATAGCGCCCTGAGTATCGGCGACACAAACATCAAGTGGAAGCGGAAATAAAAAATTTCTGGCATATTCCGACCTGAGCAATACATTTCCAACCTGCGGACCATTGCCATGAGTTAAAACATAGTAATCCTCGGGATGTTTTTCAAAAATATCCGCGACATTTTTAACCGTCTGAGCGGTTCTCTGCCATTGCATAGGTATATCTGGATTTATCGCTTTTCCGTTTTTATCTTTAAGCCCTACTGGGGAAACTTCATTTCCGCCAAAAGCGAATATCCTGATCACCTTTTTCATAAATCCTCCGTAACAGTTTAATCACATTAAAAATAATTTGACATATTCAGCCATTAGCTTTTGAATCCCCCTCACTCTAACCCTTTCCCCTGAGGGGAGAGGGAAGGGTGATGGGTTCTTTAAATCCCCCTTTTTATTCCCCCCTTTTTAAAAGGGGGGACAGAGGGGATTTCCCCCTTTGTCAAAGGGGGATTGAGGGGGATTTTAGTGCGCGACGGCAGGCAGGTGCAACTACAACTGTCTCTTCCCGAGCAAGCCCCGTTAGAAATCTCTGATTATAAAATGATTATCCAAAAGTTTTCTAATAGCATAGCATAGTCCGCAATTTCTAAACGGGGCAAGCTCGGGACTCCAAAATTCATAATCCATCATCCATAATCCATAATTTGTATTTCACTAATCACTTCTCACCTCTTGTATCTGTGAGCCGTCCTCTTACTTTTATCCTATGGCCTTCCGCCCATAACCAGCGAAAGTATTGCTTTTACCGTATGCAATCTGTTTTCCGCCTGATCAAAAACCACGCTCTGTGGTCCATCTATAACCGCATCTTCTACCTCGGCTCCTCTATCGGCCGGGAGTGGATGCATATATATGGCATTTTTATCCGCTAACTTCATTCTTTTAAGCGTAGCGACCCAGTTTTTATACTTATTAAGATATTCCATACCTATTTTTTTTCTTTCCTCTTCAGGTATGTTTTGCTCAGCTAAAAACTGATGACATCCCCAGGATTTAGGATAAACAACATTGGCTCCTCTAAACGCTTCATCCATATTATGAACTATTTTAAATTTAGCGCCTGTCTCTTTAGAAAATCTCTGGGCATCTTCAACTGTCCTCGGTATCAATTTAAACTCTTTAGGATATGCAAGGGTTACATCAGCTCCAAACCTCGGCAGAAGCGTTATCAACCCCTGAGGAACGCTTAATGGTCTTGCATAAGAAGGAGCATATGTCCAGGCAACCGTAACCTTAAGACCTTTAAGGCTATTGGTCGAAAATTTTTCCTGCATTGTCATTAAATCTGCTATTGACTGGCAGGGATGGTCAACATCGCACTGAAGATTTATGACCGGTATGTCCGATTCTTTCGCAACATCTCTCATATACTTATTACCTATTCCATAAAAACAATTTCTGATAGCGATTCCGTGACCATATCTTGATAGCACTCTTCCTGTATCTTTAGGCGTCTCACCATGAGATATCTGCATCTTATCAGGAGTAAGGTCATGGGCATGTCCCCCTAATTGAGTCATAGCGGCTTCTGTAGAGTTTCTCGTTCTCGTGGATTGCTCAAAAAACATCATAAAAAGCGTTTTATCCTGTAAAAGGCGATGTTCTTCGCCTAAGGCAAATTTGATTTTTAAATACCTTGAAACCTCAAGAACGGTTTCAAGTTCTTCTTTGGTCCAGTCAACCGTTTCTATCCAGTCCTTTCCTCTTAATAATGTCTTCATAAATATCCTCCTACTTCTACTTCTTAAAGTATTATACAAAATTTTATTTAGGGTTCGCTTGGGCAAAAACAAAGGAAATGTAGCCACACCCCGACGTTTCAGTCGGGACAGGAAGCGTTAGCTTTGCCTTATAATGGACATTATTCCCTTCAGAGCAAGCTCCCTGCCTGACGTTGCGTTGCTTCTTGCCTGCCTGCCATTGAGCGAGGAGCAACGCATCGGTAGGCAGGCTCATCGGCAGGCAGGTGAAACTACATTCCTATTTTCTATTGTAGTCGCAAAGATTGCTTTACCATTATTCATAGTTGCAAAGTCTACTTTGCTTTAAGTCATTGCGAGTATACTTCTTGCTGATACTACCGAAGCAATCTGTTTTAATTTGTAGTGGCACCCCGACGTTACCTGCCTGCCGTCAGACAGGCGTCGGGATGCCATTTCAGGGCAAGCTCCCTGCTCCCCGACGTGTCGTCGGGAAGTGAAACTATAAATAAAGGCGATTATCAAATTGCTCACTACAATCCCCCCTCACCCTTCCTCCGATGCTACAATACGGAGTCCGACAGAATCGTCGGACCTCTCCCCTATGGGTAGAGGAAATGTGGAATAAGAATCCTCAGCTTTTCAGAGCAAGCTCTGAAACTACAATTTTGTCTGTAGCTGCAAAGCGCCATCTTTGCAGAGCTTCGCTCTGTTGCTACTATAAATAGAAAAATATATTTCGTTAATGTCTTTACTTAATAACGCCAACGGATATTCCATCCTGAGTCGGGATAATCATTCTCTGCGTGATTCTATCATCAGTAAAAAGTATGTGAAGGAACTCTCTCATTCCGCGAGATTTCTGATTCTGTTCTTTATCGTCTCCGTCATAGAAAAGTTTTCCCTTCATAAAAGCGTTATGCGCTATTATAAGTCCACCGCTTCTTAAATTTTTTATAGCCCATTTTATATATTTTGGACATTCATCTTTGTTTGCGTCTATAAAACAAAAATCAAAAGGCGAAAACTTTGAAAGTTTATTAAGCGCCTCGCTTGCATCCGAGTTCATAACCACTATTTTCTTATCAAGAGATAATTCATTGAACAATTTTATCGCTATCTCCGCGTGTTTCGGGTCTTTTTCTATTGTGTATAATTTTGAATCATCGCCTAACGCTTTTGAAATCCATACCGAGGAGTATCCGCATAAAGTTCCAATTTCAACTCCACGTTTTGGCTTTATCATAGAGATTAATGTAGATATAATATTGCCTTCAAATGGCGTTATGTTTATTTTTCTTATCCCGTTTTTCTCCATTTCAAAAACAACTTTTTTTAAATAATCATCTTCAACCGCGATGTGAGATAAAATGTAATCCAGTGTTTTGGGTTCTAAATTATTCTGTATTATGTTCATAATAATATTTTACAAATATTTTGACTAAATTTATTTTTTTTGGTATATTTTAATTAGAAGATATTTTATAAGGTCAGGAGGTAATGATGAAATTATTTATTACAATACTTGCGTTTTCTTTGCCTTCTTACGCAAGCGAGGCAAATCTTATAGTGCCTGATTTGAGAAGTGTTAATTTTGGAATTTTTAACGGGCATTCATTGTTGATATGGGGAATACTTGTTTGTATCGGTGGTATGCTCTTTGGACTCTATCACTTTTCTAAGGTCGCCAAACTACCAGTTCATAAATCAATGCTTGAGGTCTCTGAGTTAATATATGAGACATGTAAAACATATCTTTTGACTCAGGGGAAATTTCTTGTGATGCTCTGGGCTTTCATAGCCATCATAATACTTTTTTATTTCGGATATCTCATGCATTTTACGGCCGGGAAAATTTTCATAATACTTCTTTTCAGCATTATCGGGATACTTGGTTCATACAGCGTCGCGTGGTTTGGAATGAGAATAAATACTTATGCCAATTCAAGAACCGCTTTTTCGGTTTTAAAGGGCTATCCATATCCCGCTATGGATATTCCTTTGAGATCCGGAATAAGCATAGGAACGCTTTTGATAAGCGTTGAGCTTATTATAATGCTTTTTATACTCCTTTTTATTCCGGGCGAGTATTCAGGTCCCTGCTTCATCGGCTTTGCTATAGGCGAGTCGCTTGGAGCGGCCGCTCTTAGAATCGCCGGAGGAATATTTACAAAGATTGCAGATATTGGTTCTGATTTGATGAAGATTGTTTTTAAGATTAAGGAAGATGACGCTAGAAACCCGGGCGTCATAGCCGATTGCACCGGAGATAACGCCGGGGATTCGGTGGGCCCGACTGCCGATGGATTTGAAACATACGGAGTTACCGGCGTCGCGCTTATAACCTTTATAGTTCTTGCCGTAGGAAATAAAATTCAAAACCCTCAAACAAATCAACTGGAATGGGTGCCAGACCTCACCGTTCAGGTTCAGTTACTTGTATGGATATTTATAATGCGTATCGCGATGATTGTAACAAGTATCGTTTCTTACTGGTTAAATATTTACTACTTTAAATTGAAGTATGAAAAAGAAAAGAATTTGAACTTTGAACTTCCTTTAACTTCTCTTGTATGGCTTACCTCTTTTATTTCAATATTAATGACTTATTTATTGAGTTATCTTTTAATACCCGAGCTGAGCGGCAATACGACCTACTGGTACAAACTCGCCACCATTATAACCTGCGGAACGCTCGCGGGCGCTATTATACCTGAATTTGTAAAGGTTTTTACCTCCACCAACTCAAAACATGTAAAAGAGGTTCTTAATGCTTCAAAGGAAGGCGGCGCTTCGCTAAATATTCTTTCCGGATTTGTAGCCGGGAATTTTTCTGCATACTGGCTTGGAATGGCAATTGTTTTTCTTATGGGATTAGCTTACTATGTCAGCACATTAGGGCTTGATTTGATAATGATAAGCCCATCTATATTCGCTTTCGGGCTTGTCGCTTTCGGCTTCTTAGGTATGGGACCTGTTACAATCGCTGTTGATTCTTATGGACCCGTAACGGACAATGCTCAATCCATATTTGAACTTTCAACAATTGAGATAATACCAAATATAAAAGAGGAGATAAAGAAGGATTTCGGCTTTGAACCGAACTTTGAGTCCAAGAGTTATCTTGAAGAAAACGATGGAGCTGGCAATACTTTTAAAGCCACGGCAAAGCCGGTCTTAATAGGAACCGCCGTGGTTGGCGCTACCACATTGATTTTCTCAATTATTCAGGTTTTGAGACGAACCTTTGGAGATGTAAATACAGTTGAAGGATTATCAATATTAAATCCACTATTTTTGCTCGGGATAATAGTTGGCGGCGCTATGATTTACTGGTTCAGCGGCGCTTCAAATCAGGCGGTAACCACCGGCGCATATAGAGCGACCGAGTTCATAAAAAATAACATAAAACTTGAAGGCACTACGAAAGCGAGCGTTTCGGATTCAAAAAGAGTAGTTGAGATATGCACTCAGTATGCTCAGAAAGGTATGTTCAATATCTTCCTTGCGGTATTCTTCGCGACACTTGCGTTTGCCTGTCTTAATCATTATTTCTTTATAGGTTATTTAATATCAATAGCGTTATTTGGATTGTTTCAGGCGATATTTATGGCGAATGCCGGTGCGGCTTGGGATAACGCGAAGAAACTTGTTGAGACAGAATTAAATATGAAAGGAACTGAGCTTCACGCCGCGACCGTTGTCGGCGATACGGTGGGCGATCCTTTCAAGGACACCGCCTCTGTTTCAATGAATCCCGTTATTAAGTTTACAACCCTCTTCGGGCTCTTAGCGGTTGAACTTGCTATAGAATTAAGCGATAAGGCGAAGTTTATCGCGTTTTTAGTTTTCTTTATCCTTTCCGTCACTTTCGTCTGGAGAAGTTTTTATAAGATGAGGATAAAAGAGGACTGATTCTATTTTTTGTTTATATATGCCTATTTTTTTCCTAATTGTCCTTTTATTTTTAATATTCTTTACATTCATAAGTTTGATTGAGATAAATAAAAAAGTATTAACTCCGCTTGAAAAGACATCTCCGCCATCTAATAAAATATATTTAAATATCGGCGAACTGTATTCTTTTTATTCTCACAAAATAATAATGTTTTTGCCTTTTTTTTTGGTTTTTTTAATACTTGTTTATTTTGTAGATAAAAATTTCTTTCTTCCCTTTCTATATGGCATAGCAATATCTTTGCTTTTCGTTTTTTTCGACAATCTATTGAATTTTTATCTTTCCTTGCATTTATATCCTCTGGTAATATCGGGACAGGAAAGAGAAAGAATAAATAATATTTTAAATTCTTCCAAGGGTTTTTTATTTTTATCTTTCAATTATCTTTTTTATTTCCTGTTTTTAAGATTTTCAGACAGAATCGACTATACTGTCATATTCGCCGGGGTCTCTCTGACTTCTCTTCTGGTTTATATATCATCGGTTAAGAATAAAAAAATAAGTTTTTTCTTAAACAATTCTTTCCTATCCGCCCTGTCGCTTTTTTCTATACTTATTTTTATAAAATATTTTAATCTGAATAATTTTAAGATAGTAATAATTCTCTTTTCTCTTTATTATCTATTTAAAATTCTAAACAGCATATTTAAAGATAATATCTTAAGGCTGATAAAATTTGAAAATTTATCTAAAAATCTTTTATTTTTTATTCTCTATGCCCTTTCCTCCTTGATAATATTTTATATAAATAAAATAAACTTATTTCTGTTTTTGTTTCATATAATATTTTTTATAATAATTTACATAATTATCAGAATAGATTTATCCGGTTTTTATAAGATTCTGATCGTTTCTTTTTTAATTTTATCTTTTAAAATTTCATCTTCAATCATAAATAAATATGCAATTGGACTTTCCGAGCATCAGATTCTTTTATTCATTATAGCGTTAAATACAGTTATTCTCTACGACTATTTGAAAGAAAACGAGACAAAATATATTTATGAGTTTAATAAAAAATTGATGAGCGAAGAACCAGTATTTGTGTCTAATATAAACTGTCTTAAAATTCCTTTTTGTTTTATCCTTTTTTCCTTTTATTCCATTTTTATATACCTCTCTTACCTGATGAGTTATTATTACGGTTATGTGGATAATTTTGACATTATTATTTTTCTGATTTCTTCGCTTGTTTTCTATTTCTTTGAGTCATTTTCCGATGAATTAACCGATAAAATAGAGAATTCTTTTTTAAATTCTTTATATAACATATCCGTGCTTGTTTTCGTTTTTTCATTTGTCATAGTATCCGTTTCTTATTCAACCAAGATAAGTTTCACAAACCTTTACGGAACATACCTTCTTTTTTCCTTTCTTGTTCTTTTATTTTCAAAGGAATATTATTTATATATAATATCGGTTTTTTATCTTTCTATGTTTTATATAATGAGTTATGTTCGCGGCTAAAAAAATAATAATCTCCTTTATCCTTCCTTCGGGCATTTTAGTAACTTTTCTTTTTTTACTATCGTTTTATTTCTATCTTAAAAATAAAATCAGGACTTCAAAGCGGTTTCTTTTTTTCTCTTTTCTTTTATGGCTTTTCTCTTCCAATTTCTGGATAAATTATTTTATATGCCGAACGGAAAAGAATATTAATCCTTCCCTGGATGGCGATGTCATAGTTTTTTTAAGCGGCGGAAATGTCGATATCAAAGATATTTTAACAGGCGAGGATTATCTCTCATCTTCGTCTCTTGAAAGATTGTTTGCTGTTTACAGGGTTTATAAAAATAAGAAACTTCCTGTGATACTTACCGGAGGTTATGTTTTTAATATGAAAGCGGACTCTATTATAGCCAGAAAAGTTCTTATTTCTCTCGGCGTGGATGAAAAGAATATATTTATAGATGATAAATCGAGAGATACATACGAAAACGCTCTTTATTCCAAAAAAATATCCGATATTCAGGGTTTTAAAAAACCGATTTTAGTCACCGAATCGCTTCATATTCCAAGAAGCATAATCGCATTTAAAAAAGCCGGCTTTAGGGATATAAGCGTTTACCCTTCTTCTTTTTGCTGTCATAAAATAAGTTTTATAGATTTCCTTCCATCTGATTTCCATATTCACAGGAAATTCTTTTACGAAGCAATAGGAAAGATTTACTACTTTAAAATTATGTAAAATTATATTTGGAGGAGTTATGAAACTTGTTGAATATGAAGGGAAGGATATATTCATAAAATATTCAATTCCCGTCTCCAAAAGATACGGGGTTATAAAGGAATTAGAAGAAATTTCAAAATTAAATATAGATGGGTACCCGGTTGTTATAAAGGCGCAGGTTTTAACAGGTGGAAGAGGAAAAGCGGGAGGCGTTAAGATAGCCAAAAATTATGAAGAAGCAAAAAAAATTATAAGCGCTATGCTTGGTATGACTCTTGTAACTCATCAGACAGGACCTTGTGGAGTAAAGGTTGAAGAGGTCTTGATAGAAAAAGCGACTGATATATCAAGAGAGATTTATATATCCGTCGTTATGGATAGAAAAATCTCGTCTCCAACAGTAATATCTTCAAAAGAGGGAGGAATGAGTATTGAAGAACTTGCCAGAAATAAGCCGGAACTTATAGTCAAGATGCCGGTTGATGTTGAATCAGGGCTTATGGACTGGCAGGCGAGGGAACTCGCTTATAAACTTGAGATAGAAAAGGAACTTTTTGGCGAGTTTATTAAATTTGCCAAAAATTTAGTCAGGGTTTTTATTGACTATGACGCAAGTTTAGTTGAGGTTAATCCGCTTATCATAACAAAAGAAAATAAATTAATAGCCCTTGATTCCAAGGTTATAATAGATGATAATTCTATTTTCAGGCATAAAGAACTTTTACATCTTCCTGACAGGGAATCATCCGAATTGGAAAGAGAGGCAAAAAAATTTGAGATAAATTACATAGGACTTGACGGGAATATCGGTTGTATGGTAAACGGCGCAGGGCTTGCTATGGCTACGCTTGATACGATAAAACTTGCAGGCGGAGACGCCGCAAATTTCCTTGATGTCGGCGGTGGCGCCAATGTAGAGCAGATTACAAACGCTTTTAAAATAATACTCAAGGATAAAAAAGTCAAAGCTATTCTTGTAAATATCTTCGGCGGAATAATGAAGTGCGATAATATAGCGAAGGGAATAGTTGAGGCGGCAAAAAATGTTTGCATAAAAGTTCCTGTTGTCGTAAGACTTGAAGGGACCAATGTTAAAGAAGGGAAAAAAATACTTTCTGAGTCCGGTTTAAAATTTGTACAGGCAGATAGTTTATGGGATGGATGTCAGAAGGCGGTATCGCTTTCTAAATAAAAGTGAAAAGTGAGCAGGTGAAAAGGTGAGAGGACGGCTCACATCTCACGGCTCACAGATACAAGAAGTGAGAATTGTGAGAGATGTCGGATTATAGATGTTGGATTGTGGATTATGAATGATGGATTATGGATGATGAATTATGGATTTTGAATTATGAATTGTAGGGCTCCGACGTAGCGTCGGAGCGAATAAATCCCCCTCTATCCCCTCCGACGTTACGTCGGAAGGGAATTTAAAGGGGGATTTTAAAAGCAATGCTATCTCGCCTGTCGGGAGACAGGAAGCATTGCCCTACAAAACAAATCCCCATTGTAGTTTCACTTCCCGACGACACGTCGGGGAGCAGGGACAGAGGGGATTTTAAAAGTAGGAGGTTTTATGTCTATAATTTTAAATAAAAATTCAAAAGTGATTGTATGCGGCATAACCGGCGGTCACGGAAGTTTTCATACCAGCCAATGTATTGAATACGGAACGAATATTGTCGGCGGAGTTACTCCTGGAAAAGGCGGAACAAAGCATTTAGGCGTTCCTGTTTTTAATACTGTAAGCGATGCGGTTAAAGAAACAGGCGCCGACACTTCAATGATTTTCGTTCCGGCTCCTTATGCGGCTGATTCCATATTAGAATGCGCTTATAACGGAATAATGACTATAATATGCATTACCGAAGGAATACCGGTAATGGATATGGCAAGGGTGAAAAAAAATATCAATTATTTAAAATCAAAGGGAAGAGAGATAATCCTTGTGGGTCCTAACTGCCCTGGCGTTATTACTCCTGGAGAAGCGAAGTGCGGTATTATGCCTGGCTATATTCACAAAAAAGGAAATATGGGAATAGTTTCAAGATCCGGGACTCTGACTTATGAAGCGGTATGGCAGATTACAGCTGAAGGGATAGGAGAGTCCACTGTCGTTGGAATAGGCGGCGACCCGATTCAGGGACTGAATTTTGTAGATACAATAAAAATGTTTAATGACGACCCCGAGACCAGATCAATACTTATGATTGGAGAGATAGGCGGAAGCGCTGAAGAGGACGCAGCTAAATTTATAAAAGAAAATGTTAGAAAGCCGGTTTTCGCCTTTGTAGCAGGAAAAACCGCCCCAAAAGGAAGAAGAATGGGACATGCCGGGGCGATTGTGGAAGGCACAAGTGGAACTCATCAATCAAAGATAATGGCGTTAAAGGAGGTAGGGGTTAATGTAATAGAGAATCTATCCGAGACGGGAAAAATCGTCTCATCTGTTTTGAGATCAAGAGTATGATTAAAAAATATTCCATAATAAATCATAACATAGTAGAAACAACTGAAAACGAAAAAATATTAGTGCTTATTTCTCCGACTCAGGAAGAAAAGGATTATATAGTTAACAATTATAATATTGATATCCATAATTTGAATTCATCGCTGGATCCTGATGAGCCGCCGCGAATAGAGTTTGAAGAAAACAGAATTGAGGTAATATTTAAAAAACCTAAAAATTATTCTTCAAAAGACCATTATTTATTTAAGGTTCAATCAATGGGTTTATTCTTACTGCAAGATAAATTGATAATAATTATTCCAGAAGATATAAACATTTTTGCAGGCAAATATTTTAAAAGTGTCATAGGCATAAAAGAGATATTTTTAAAACTTCTTTATAATTCAATATATCATTTTATAGAACACCTGCGAGTTATAAATATGATTGCTGACGAGATTGAGACAAAGATTTCAAAGTCAATGGATAATAAATATCTTATCCATATGTTTACATTAGAAAAATCTCTTGTTTATTATACAAGCGCCATCACATCCAATTCATTCGTTTTAGAAAAATTAAAGTATCAGGCGCCTAAATTCGGGTTTAAAGAAAAAAGCATGGAGTATCTTGACGATATAATAATAGAAAACAATCAGGCGAAGATACAGTCGGATATATATCTTCAGGTTTTTTCAAATTTAATGGACGCAAGAGCATCTATAATAAACAATAATATGAATGTATGGCTTAAGACATTAACCATAATAACAATTGCTATCGCGGTTCCAAATTTTTTAGCCTCTATGTTTGGGATGTCAGAGATTGAAAGAATTATTGGTATGGATAATCCAAGAACTGCTCAGGGAATATTCCTGATATTTTCCATAATAATTGCATATCTTGTTTTCATAGTATTTAGGAAACTTGAAAGAAAAGGAATTTTTGATAAGTGAAAAAAATATATATAGTAAGTTTGGGCTGTCCTAAAAATCTTGTTGATACGGAAACCGCTGTTTATAAATTTGCAGAAAAAGGGTTCGCAATAACATTTGACGAGGAAGATGCCGACTGGGTTTTAATAAATACCTGCGCTTTTTTAAACAGCGCAATAAAAGAATCAAAATCAGCAATAAAAAATTATATTTCACTCAAGGAAAAAGGAAAGATTGAAAAGATTTTAGTTTTCGGATGCCTTGTTGAAAGAGAGAAAGAAAAATTATTAAAAGAATTTCCCGAGATAGATGGATTTTTCGGGGTTGGTTCATCGGACTGTATAAACGATTTTTTAAAAGGAGGTGGAAATTATTTCGTTAAAAAATTTCATACTATCGGGTTAGAAAATAGATTATTACTCACATTAAATCACAGCGCTTATTTAAAGATTGCCGAGGGGTGCGATAATTTCTGCTCATACTGCGCAATCCCTACGATAAGAGGAAGGTTCAGGTCTAAAAAGATTGAAGATGTATTAGAAGAAGCAAAATTGCTCGTGAAAAATGGCGTTAAAGAAATATCGCTTATCGCTCAGGATACCACAAATTATGGCTCTGATATATACTCATCTCCAAAGTTGAATAATCTTTTAATGAAGCTTGAGAAAATAAAAAAACTAAAATGGATAAGATTAATGTACCTCTATCCCTCAATGATAGATAATGAACTTTTAAATATTATTAAATCAAGTGATAAAATACTTCATTACATAGAAATTCCAATTCAGCACATATCCAATAGAGTCCTAAAACTTATGAACAGAAGATATACATCTTATGATATCTATAAAAAAATTGATTTAATAAAAGGAAAAATTAAAGATGTCGCTTTAAGAAGCACTTTTTTAGTCGGGTTTCCTGGAGAAACTGATAAGGATTTTAAAGATTTGTTGAAGTTCTTATCTTACTCAAAGTTTAATTCGCTTTCCATTTTTAAGTACTCAAGGGAAAAGGGAACTATGTCCTGCGCTATGAAGCAGTTAGACAGCAGAGTTAAAAATGAAAGATATAAGACGCTTGTTTCTCTCCAGAGTTTGATAGTTGATGAATTGAATAAATCTATTATAGATAAAGAGTTTGAGGTTCTCTTTGATTCTACCGATACGGCGAGAAGTTATATGGATGCTCCTGATATAGATGGAAGGTTTTATATCTCAAATTATAGGGGAAAGCCCGGCGAGTTCAAAAAGATAAAGGTTTTAAACGCAAAAGGGTATATCAGGGAAGGAGTTGTGATATGAAAAAAATTATAATTTTATTTTTTCTTGTTTCCTGCGCTACGACTCAAAAATACAGAAATATCCTATCAACCTGGCTTGGTTCTGATATAAATGAATTAATAAGCGTATGGGGAGTTCCAAGCAATCAGTATAAAATGCCAAATGAAAATACCGTCTACACCTGGCTCTGGGTTGGTAAAGCTTTAATTCCATCTCACGAATACGAAACAACGATAAAAAAGTTAGCGTTTGATTATACTTCTGGAATTAACTGGTGCAGGACATCGTTTACAGCCGATAAAAATTATAAAATAATAAACTTTACTTTTGACGGGAGTCGCTGTAAAGCGAAATGAAAACGAAAGAAATTTTAATCGCGAAAGAAAAAGAGGATGTCTATAACTTTGGTGGCTTATCTGTAGTTGTTGATTTTTTTAGATTTTCGACAACCATAAATGCCTTATTAACCAGAAATAAAAAAATAAGGGTATACTCAGATGAAAAGGAAGTTATAGATTTTATAAATAAAAATAAGAACTGGGATTTGTTTTCAGAGAAGAAATTAAATATAGCGAGATTTGACAATTCGCCTCATCTGGCTTTAAAGATGGCTTTAAAGGATAATATAATAGTGGTTACGAATTCCGGTTCTAAAGCGCTACTCGCCTGCCGTAAATCGAGTAAAATAATAATAGGCTCTCTTTGCAATATATCGTCTATTAAAAAGAGTTTATTAAATTTTGAAAAAGAAGTTATTCTTATTCCCGCCTGTATATTTTTTAATAAAAACCATGTGGAAGATTTTTTTGCCTGCGAATTTATAAAAGATTATATAGAGGGAAAAAATATGGATTTAAAGAAACTGAGAGAAAGAGTTGAAAAAGCCAAAAGAATTGATGAATTGCTAAAATTAAGAGCAACGGCAAGAGAAGATATTGAGATAATATTTTCAATTGATAAATTTAACACTCTGCCCGTTTCAAGGATATATGGCGATTTTGCGGAGGTTGTAAATGAAAAAAGCGATAATTAGTTTATCAGGGGGGCTTGATTCTGCGACATCGCTTGCCTGGGCTATGAATAAAGGTTACAAGTGTTACGCTTTAACTTTTGATTACGGGCAGAGACATATAAGGGAAATTCAATCTGCAAGAAAAATAGCGTCTTATTATAAAGTTCCGCTATATCAAATAAAATTAAAATTTCCGTGGCTTAAAGTAAGTTCGCTTGTTTCAAAAAAGAAAAAACTCCCTGATTTAAAGTACTCTGAAATAGCGTCGGGAAAAATTCCTTCTACTTATGTCCCCGCGAGAAATCTCGTATTTACATCAATTTGCGCGTCTTACGCCGATGCTATCGGAGCAAGATATATAATCTTAGGTCCAAATATTATAGATTATTCTGGTTATCCAGATTGCAGACCAAAGTTTTATAAAGAATTAGAAAAAGCGATAAATTACGGATCTATGAGCGGCTCAACTGGCATTTGTCTTAAGATTTTAACTCCTATTATAAAAATGTCAAAGGCAGAGATAGTAAAACTTGCGATAAAACTTAAAGTTCCGCTTGAATTTACCTGGTCCTGCTATTACGGCGGTAAAAAACCCTGCGGAAAATGCGATTCCTGTAAATTAAGGGCAAAGGGTTTTGAAGAAGCGGGGATAAAAGATCCTGTCTATGAATGAAATAAAGATATCGGAAATATTTTCATCATATCAGGGAGAGGGGCTTTATGCCGGACAGAGGCACATATTTGTAAGATTTTACGGATGTAATCTAAAATGTAGTTACTGCGATGAAATAGAAAAGAGATATGAAGTTTATGATATGAAAAAAATAATATCAGAAATTAAAAAATTAAGCAAAAAAGAGAACATAAAGACGATTTCCTTTACAGGTGGAGAACCGCTTCTCTATGCCGATGAGATAGAAAATATAATTAAAAAACTTAATGGATATAAAGTAATGCTTGAGACAAACGGCATTTTATACGAAGAACTAAAAAAAATAATTAAATTTATTGACATTGTTTCTATGGATATAAAACTTCCGCAGTATATAAGAGCGAATAAATTTATAGAACATTCGAAATTTTTATATACGGCAAAAGACAAAGCGTATGTTAAGGTTGTTTTTGATGGCAAGGTGAATATTAAAGATTTTAAAAAAGCGGTTGATGTCGTAGACAGGGTTTCAAAAAAAATTCCATTTTTTATTCAGCCGATTTCAGGCAAAAAACTTGATTTTAATATTATTGATAAACTTTATTATATAGCTTCGGATAAACTATATGATGTGAGATTTCTGCCGCAGATTCATAAACTTATTAAGGTAAAATAATTTGAATTATTTTTAAAAAAATTAGATAATTGAATTATGGATAGTTTTATAATAGAATGCCCGCAGTGCGGCATACGACTTGAGATAGATAGAAAGACCGGTAAAATTATCAATAAATTTCCAAAGCCGGATATAGGCGGTTCAAAAGATCCTCTTATGGATATGATAAAAAAGACAAAAGAAAATAAAGAAAAATTAGACGATTATTTCGCCAGATCAAAAGAAGATATGGATAAAAAGAAAAAGGAGCTTGAAAAACATTTTGAGGAAACAAAGAAAAAGGCAAAAGATGATCCTACAAAACCAATAAATCCAATGGATTTGGATTAATTCTATTTGTTTTCAAAATCTTTTAATATTTCTTTGTATTTGTTTTTATCGTAGTTTGGATAAAATTTAATTCCTTTTTCTATATATTGTGAATAAGTTTTTTTATCGTTGTTGCACTTTAAAAAATAATATGCTGAGTAAAAGTAATATTCTTCGGGAAGAGATTTTAAATTATTTTTGTTTTCTTTTAAGTAGTTTTTTATATCTTCTTCGATTTCTGTCCAATATTTACTTGCTTCATTGCAAATTCCAAGAAGTAACATTGAATATAAAAGAAGAGATTTACTTTTAATTGTTTCCATATTTGCGGCAAATTGTTCTTCTTTTAATTTTTCCATGTTAAGAGGTTCGCTACTTCTTTTAAAAAATTCAGTATCATATAAGTTATATTCTGAATTTGGATCAAGTTCAAGGGCTTTTTTGTGATATTCTTCTGCAATATCTGGATATTTATCTGACATCATCTTCCATTTTGCAGCATATAATGCTGCAAGTTTTTTCTTATAGATTTGAGTATTTGGATCTATTGATACTGCTTTTTCATAATCGTTTATTGCCTGATCTATGTTTTTTAATTTTTCATAGGATTCTGCTCTCTCTGCATATAATTCTGATTTATGAATATCATTTGGGACTTCATTTATTGCTTTTGTAAAAAAATCAACTGCCTTTTCATATTCTTTATTTGAAAATGCAAGTGTCCCTGAAAGTCTAAATTCTCTTGTTTTTTCTTTGGGACTGTTTTTTTCTTTATAATCTCTTATTTGGATTGCAATAAAAAAAGCAATTACCGAAAGTAAAAGTAAAATTAAGAAGAGTAAATGCCTTTTATTTCCTTTTTCAACTTCTTCATCCTCACTTTCAACTTCTCCATCCTCATTTATGAATTTTTCTTGGTCTAGGTCTAATTTTTTAAATTCTTCTGGTTTATTGTTTTCATTTTCTATATTAGCCATAATCTAATTATATAAATTCTTGTTCTTACTTGTAAATTTGATTAATAAATTGTATATTTATTTTAGGAGTTCATATAAGGAGATGGCTTATGAACAATGAAAAAAAGAAAGTTAGAGTAAATAATAAAGAATATGCTGTTATAAGATTTGCGGGTGATAGTGGTGATGGAATACAGCTTGTTGGAAGTCAATTTGCAAGTGCAACAGCTATAAGTGGTAATGTTCTATCGACGCTTCCTGACTATCCTGCTGAGATAAGATCTCCTCAAGGAAGCCTTGGTGGAGTAAGTGGGTTTCAGGTGGCTTTTGGTGATGATAAGGTTATGAACCCAGGAAGTAAAGCGGATTTTCTGGTTGTTATGAATCCAGCTGCGCTTAAAGTTAATCTAAAGTATCTTGATAAAGGAAGTGTTATAATAGCAAATTCAGGTAATTTTACAGAAGAAAACCTTAAAAAAGCAGGGTATACATCAAATCCTCTTGAGGATGGTTCTCTTTCAAATTATAGAGTTATAAGTGTTGATGTAAACTCACTTGTTGAGGAAGCATTAAAGGATAGCCCTCTTTCAAAAGCTGAGAAGCTTAAAACAAAGAATTTTTTTATGCTTGGGCTTTTGTATTGGATGTTTGATCTTCCTGTTGAAGTTACTGCAAACTGGATTGATGAAAAATTTGCAAAAAAACCAGAGATTGCCGAAGCAAATAAAAAGGTTCTTTATGCTGGATATAACTATGCAGAAAACACAGAGATATTTGATGCTAAATATAATATAGAAAAGGGGAAACTTGAGCCAGGAATTTATCACAATATAACTGGAAATGAAGCTGTTTGCTATTCACTTATCGCTGCTTCAAAAAAACTTAAAAGAAAGTGTTATTATGCTTCATATCCAATAACTCCTGCAAGTGAGATACTTCATACATTTGCAAAACTTAAAAGCAAAGATGTAGTTGTTTTTCAGGCTGAGGATGAGATTGCTGCGATATGTTCTTCAATAGGAGCTTCTTTTGCAGGATGCTTAAGTGCCACAGGGACAAGTGGCCCTGGATTGTCGCTTAAAACGGAAGCGCTTGGACTTGCTGTAATAAGTGAACTTCCACTGGTGCTAATAGATGTTCAGCGAGGTGGTCCATCAACTGGGCTTCCAACAAAGACAGAACAATCAGATCTTTTTATATCTCTTTTTGGAAGACATTGGGATTGCCCTCTTGTTATTCTTGCAGCAACAAGTCCAAGCGATTGCTTCTATACTGTATATGAAGCAGCAAGAATTGCTGTTAAATATATGACACCAGTTATAGTTCTTACATCAGCATATATCGCTCAAGGATCTCAACCTTTAAGAATTCCAAAAGAGGAAGAACTTAAAGATTTTGAACTTCCACCACTTCCAGATCCTGATAAGTTTAAACCTTACCTAAGAGATGAAAAAACCTTTGCAAGACCATGGGCTTATCCACCACTTAAAGGCTATGAGCATAGAATAGGAGGACTTGAAAAATCAAATATAGAAGGGAATGTAAGTTATGATCCTGAAAACCATCAAATAATGACAAACTTTAGAAGAGATAAAATAAAGAAAGTTTCATCAGAAATACCACCAACAGAAGTATATGGGGATCAAAATTCTGATACTTTAATACTTGGATGGGGCTCAACATATGGAGCAATAAGGAGTGCGATAATAAAAGCTCAAGAAGAAAATATAAAAGTTGCAGGGGTTATCCTTAAATATTTAAATCCTTTACCACCTGATCTTGGAAATATAGTTTCCAGATTTAAAAAGGTTTATGTGGTTGAGGAAAACGATGGCCAGATGGCTTTTGTTTTGAGAGCAAATTTCCAAAGTGCAAATATAATTTCAAAAACAAAAGTCACAGGACAGCCATACACAACAGAAGAGATATTTAGAATAATAAAATCTGAGAAATAAATGGAGGATTTATGACAAAACTTACACCAAACGATTTTTCATCAAACCTTCCTATAAAATGGTGTCCAGGATGTGGTGATTATGCTATACTTACTTCAGTAAAAAAAGCAATGGCAGATCTCGGGATTGAGCATGAAAAGTATGTTGTAGTTTCTGGAATAGGATGTTCAAGTAGGTTTCCATATTATGTAAATGTTTATGGATATCATACCATACATGGAAGAGCAATACCCATTGCAACAGGAGTTAAACTTTCAAATCCTGATCTTATGGTTTTTGTTGTAACTGGTGACGGAGATGCTTTATCTATTGGTGGAAATCATTTTATTCATGGAATACGAAGAAATATTGGATTAAAAGTGCTTATGTTTAACAATAGAATATATGCTTTAACAAAAGGACAAGCTTCTCCAACAACTTTATCAGGTTCAAAAACAAAAACAACTCCCGAAGGAAGTTTTGATTATCCATTTAATCCTGTTTCTCTTGCTGTAAATTTAGGAGCTCCTTTTGTTGCAAGAAGTATTGATACTGATGTAAATCTTACCTCGTCATTGATAATTGAGGCAGCAAGAAATGATGGTTTTGCATTTATTGAAATACTTCAAAAATGTGTTGTTTTTACTGATAAAGAATTTGATGTTTTTAAAAATCCTGAAACAAAGGATGAAATGGTTGTAAAAATAGAAGATGGAAAACCAATGATCTTTGGGAAAAACAAAAATAAAGCGATAATTTTAGATGGTTTCAATCCAAAGATTGTTGAATTTGATCCTAAAAATCCACCTTCTAATCTTACTTTGTATGATTCTTCAAACATTCATATGGCATCAATAATTTCTTCTTTAATTCCGCCTGAGTTTCCTCTTCCAGTAGGAATATTTTATAAAATAAATAAAAAATCATATGAAAAAATGTATTATGAAAATGCAAAAAAAGAAATAAATTCAATTGAAGAACTTTTAAAAGAAAACTCTTATGAAATTACTAAATAGGTATAACTTTGTTTGAAAAAAGTTTATAAATATTTAATATAATAGAAATTTGAAGTGTTCTAAAATATAGTAATGATTAAAAATTGTTTAATTTTATGAAAAAATATTTTAAAACGTTATTTCCAGCAGATGAGATATTGGGTATAGATATAGGGAATTATGCTATTAAATTTGTTCTTTTTTCCAAGGATGGGGAAAAAATAGAACTTAAAAACTGGGGATATGTTCCTATTTCAATTAATGAAAATATGGATCCAGCTGAGAAAAAGGCAATTATTTCATCTGAGATATCAAATTTTGTAAAGAAAAATGGAATAAAAACAAAATATGCTGCTACATCCGTTTCTGGGAACTCTGTTATTGTAAGATTTATAAAAGTTCCAAAGATGAGTAAAAAGGAACTTGATACAAGAATTGCAACTGAAGCAGAGGCATTTATTCCATTCAACATAAATGATGTTTATCTTTCTTACTATATAATAAATGAAAATATTGTTGAAGAGGGACAAAATAAAATGGAAATTGTCCTTGTTGCTTGCAAAAAAGAAATAGTTGATGAGAGAATTGAGATTATAAATTCTTCGGATCTTATTCCCGTTTTAATAGATATTGATAGTTTTGCACTTGAAACTCTTATAAATAAAGTTGTTCCACCGCCAAAAAACGAGTTTTCATCTATAATGCTTCTAAACATAGGGCAAAGAGTTACAAATTTATCAATTCTTGTAAATAACTTGAATTTAGTTGATTCAAATAGAAAGCATACTCCTGGCTATTATTCAAAACTTGTAAGAGATATATTTATTTCAGGTCTTTCAATTGACAAAGCTCTTTCTAAGAAATTAAACGCCGATATGAAAAATGTTGATGAATTTAAAAAGACAGCAAAAATACTTATTGATGATGAAGAAAAACTTTCAGCAATACAAAATTATGATAAATTTTTGATACTTTCATCAAAAGTTATAACAGATGTTTTAAAGGATATAATAAACGATGTGAATAGATCTATAGATTTTTTTATTTCAAGTGGAGTTGAATCTTCTATAACAAAAATTTATATATGCGGTGGAGTATCATCAATTCCGAATCTTTCTAAGTTTATTGCTTCAGAATTAAAGATTGAGGTTGAGCATTTAAATCCTTTTTCATTTTTAAAGGAGGTTCCAGCGAATATTCCTCCTTATGTTTTAAATTCACTTTGCGTAGCAAGTGGACTTAGTTTAAGAAAGATTGAGGATTTATGATATACATAAATCTTGCACCAAAAAGTTATGTTGAAAAAATATATACAAACCTTTTTATAAGCAAAGTCATTTTTGTTTTTTTGTTATTAATACTTGTTCTTATCTCAGTTTCTATTGTTCATTATTCAAAGTTAAAATCATTTGAAACTGAGTATAATGTTCTTGAGGGTGAGTATAAGCTTCTTCAGGTAGAAGTTGAAAAAGCAAAAAATATTGAAAAGCAAATTAATGAAATAAATAACTATATTGCTGCAGTTGAAAAAATAAATAAAAACAGATTTTTTTATGTTGCTTTTATGCAAGATATAATAAATAATCTTCCACCAACGTGTTGGTTTGGAGGAATAGATACAAAAAAGGCTGGAGATCTTATAGAGGTAACAGTTAATCTTAATTCTAATTCGCTTGAGGATATGATGTGGTGGTATTCTTTCTTAGAGAAAAATACTAAAAGATACTCAAGCTTAAAGATAAGTGAAATAATTTATAATGGAGAGTATTATACAACAAGATTAACTTTTAAATATGGTTATAATATATGAAAAACATTGATTTATCAAAAATTCCAATAAAAATTGTGGTTCCTGTGTTAGGCATTATTGTGATTTTGTTTCTATATCTATATTATTT